>QFCE01000281.1_pt1 | contig 99112 bp, 87 predicted proteins | sample 5346091 | NCBI WGS metagenome assembly QFCE01 (sample SAMN09062252, study PRJNA434731) | Human gut metagenome, whole genome shotgun sequencing project. | isolation source: stool timepoint A chromium assembly | host: Homo sapiens | collected 2015
GTCTTTTGAGCGGTTCTCGAGACGGGGATGGCCATGACGATGTTGCGGCCCTCGCCGTCGGGGAAGCTTTGCAGAAGCCACGTGTCGCCTTGGAAGCTCATGAGGAATTGAGCTTCCGTGCAGTTTTTCAGGGAAGATCTCAGCGTGTCCACCACAGCTTGATCAACGTGCTCCTTTTCGAGGATCTGCACGATGTTGTGGCTTTCGAAGCTCTTGTTGGCTTGGGAATCCGAAGGCCTCAGCAGGATCACGCCGTTCTCGTCCACGACATACGATGCTCCCTGGCCGTTGAAGATGGGGAGGATGGCCACGTCGGCGTATTGCTGGGCATCCACCACTTTCAGAAGGCCCGCGACGGGCATGCCGTCGACGACGACGCCTTCGACGGGTGCCGCGAACACCCAGAAATCGCCTTTGCTTTGCACGGTGCAGAACTCGGATTTCACGTCTTCCCAGGTATGGATGTTCTCGGTGAGCATGGTGCTCGATATGACGATGGCCTGCCCTTCAAGCGACAAGCACCTCCCGTCCTCGGCAAGCAGGTACGTCTCGTTCGAGTCGCCGAGGAGGCTCTTCACCTCCTCCATGGTGATCGCGCCGGAGTGCGTGAGGAAACGCGCCGACATTTCGGCGTCCTTCTCGTGGCCTTGCTTGAGCAGCTCGAGCTTCTTCGAGATCAGGCTGCCGATCTGCTGCACGGACTCGACACGCTCCTCGTTGATCGACTGGTTGAGGTTGCTGTACGTTCCCGCGAAGGCGAAAACCGAGACCAGCAGCATCGCCAAGAGCAGCCCGCTTACCGCTTTGAGCCAGACGGGGGCCTCCGCCAGCGACGAGCCGTCTTTCCGCTTCGTCATCCGCGGGGCCCTTCAAGGGTTTCCAGCTCCGGTTCCGGCTCCTGATCCTGGCGGCAGATCTCCGAAAGCACGGACAGGAGCCCGGCCATCGAGTCCTCGTAGAAGCAGCAGCGGTCCCGTCCGAGCTGCTTGGCCGCGTAGAGCGCCTGGTCCGCGCGGTGGAACAAATCGTCGTAGCGGGTTGCGTGCGCGGGGAACAGGGCGACGCCCATGCTGACGGTCATGGGGTATTCGTCGCTCGAGCTTGCAAGCGATTCGAAAACCCGCTTGCAAGCCGCGCAGGGGTCTTCCTCGTATTCGATGAAGACGAGGAACTCGTCTCCGCCGATGCGGGCGGTGACGTCCGATTCGCGGACGCTGCGCTGCACGCGCAGCGCCATCTGCTTCAGGATTTTGTCGCCGAACAGGTGACCGTAGCTGTCGTTCGCCGCCTTGAACTGGTCCAAGTCGAACAGCATGAGCGCGAATCGCTTTTCGTCGTGCTCATCCCGTTCGAGCTGCGGCAGGATGGCCTGCCGGGCGGCTTCCCGATGGAACATGCCCGTGAGCGGGTCGGTGCTCGCTTGGCGCACGAGGCTGTCGAGCTTCAGCTGCTCTTCATGCACGTCCACGCATTTGCCGATGAAGCCGGTCAGGGCCTCTTCGTCGTTTCCCAGCCAAAGAGGGCGTGCGAGGATCTTATGCCAGCGCTTTTGGTTGTTGACGTGGAGCAGGTAGCTCGAGCTCACGTTGGGGTTGTCGGGGGTCGCGGAAAGGATGAGGTCGCGCAAGCTGAGCAAATCTTCCCGCATGATGATCTGGTGAAGGCGGACGTGCCCGAGCGGGTTCGGGATGATGCTGGACAGCCCCAACATTTCCGCACCCCATTCGGACAGCATCAATAGATCGGTTTTCACGTTGTATTCGAATTGGATTTCCTGAGACAAATGGGCGAAGAACTGGTATTTTGTTCGCTCTTGCTCCAAAAGGGCCAGCGTTCGGTTGGAGACGTCGCCTGTTTGCATCATGCTGCGCGTGATGTCGAGCATGTCCTCCTTCGTGATGCGGCCGAGCGATTTCATATCCATTTCGCTCTTCAGCTGAGGGGCGATGTCCACCAAGCACTGCAAAAGCAGCGGATTGAACGCCCCGCATTCGCCGTTGAGGATCATGCGCATCGATTCTTCGTGCGAGATGGCTTCTTTGTACACCCGCTTGTGGGTCAGGGCGTCGTATACATCCGCCAGCGCAACCACCTGGGCCTCTATTGGGATCTGCTCTCCTACCAGAGCGTCGGGGTATCCGCCTCCGTCGTAGCGCTCGTGGTGCCATCGGCAAATGTCGCGCGCCACCCGCACCAGCTCCTCGTCTGGGTAGTAGCGGGTGCTCTCCAAGATGTTGGCGCCTGCCATGCTGTGGGCCTTCATGACGACCCACTCGTCGGCCGAGAGGGAACCGGGATTGTTCAGGATATGCTCGGGCACCGAGATCTTGCCGATGTCGTGCAAGGAGGAGGCGTTGGCGATCAGCGATATCTTCGATCGGATGGATGCGTAGCGGTCGGACGTGCGGCACAGCTGGGTGAGCAGCATCTTGGTGATGGAGCGGATGTTGAGCACGTGCATGCCGCTTTCGCCGTTGCGGAACTCGACGATATGGCTCAGCAGCTCCACCATGATAAGGTTGCTCTTCTCCTTATCGAGCATCTGCTCGGTCACCATGTTCTCCAGCATGTTCTGCTTGGAGTACAGCATCACGGTGTTCGACGCGCGCCGTTGCACGGTCTTGGGGTCGAAGGGTCGGCTGATGAATTCGGTGGCGCCTAGGTCGTAGGCGTTGTCTATGTACGAGGAAGAGCTTTCCGCGGAGATGATGATGACGGGGACGCGTTCGATCCACTTGTTCTTGCTCATGATGGCGAGCACTTCGAAGCCATCCATTTCGGGCATCACGATGTCGAGCAGCACGAGGGAGATATCGAACTGGTGCTTTTCAAACTGCGAGATGGCCTCCAGTCCGTTTTCGGCTTCTATGATGTCGTACTCGTCGGACAGGATGTCGGCCAGCATGGAGCGGTTCAGTTCGGAATCGTCCACGATCAGAGCAAGGTTGCGGTCCTTCATGGCCCTATCTTTCCTCGGCGTCGTCCGGCAGGGCGTCGATGCGGGCGATCGCCTCTTGATAAACTTGCTTGGTTTCCTTGAACAAAGGCGCGATAGCTTCGTTGGGCTCCTGCGAGCGCAAGGCTTCCGTGAGTTTGGACGAGCAGTCTGCAAGCTTTGTCAGCCCTAAGTTGAGCGATGCCCCTTTGATGGCGTGCGCCGCGCGAAAGGCGGCTTGGTAGTCTTGGTTTTCGACGGCTTCGCACAGATCGTCGAAAGAAGGGTCCCGTCTCATGATGCGCAGGTATTTCACCATGCGCTCGTTCCCGCCGATCCTGCGAAGCGCTTCGGAGTAGTCGGCGTCCATGTGAGCGTAAAGGCTTTCCGACGTCATTTCGCTCGCTCGCCCCGCCTTCGTATTGATTGGATAACGTGCTGATTATTTTACTGTAAAACAAAACGGGCTCCATCTGAAATCTTGAGTGGATTGGATTCAAATACCTTTAAATACGTTGTTTTCCTCCATCGCTCGGGGCAACGTCGCGGCGGGAGCGGACCTTGCGCTAGAATGGGCGCAACGACGATGAGGAAGGACACGAGCATGTTCGAACCGGTGAAAATAGCGCCATCCATTCTGTCGGCCGATTTCATGCATCTCGGTCGCGACATCGAGCTGATCGAGAAAGCGGGCGCAGGATACGTCCACGTCGACGTCATGGACGGCCATTTCGTGCCGAACCTCACGATGGGCGTGCCCGTCGTCAAGCAGCTGAAGAAGGCCACGAGCCTGCCGCTCGACGTGCATCTCATGATAGCGAACCCGCTGGAGCAGCTGCCTTGGTTCCTCGATGCAGGAGCGGACTCGGTGACCGTGCATGCCGAGGCGCTCGACGCCGACGGGCTGGCGCGCGCCGTCGCGGCCATTCATGCGGCGGGGGCGAAGGCGGCCGTCAGCGTCAAGCCCCGCACGGCGGTCGGCGCGCTGGCGCCGGTGCTTGCCGATCTGGACATGGTGCTGGTCATGAGCGTAGAGCCGGGATTCTCCGGGCAGAGCTACATCGAGGGTAGCGAGGCTAAGGTGGCGCGCATCGCCGAGATGGCGCGTGCGGTGGGCGCCTCTCCGCTCATCCAGGTGGACGGCGGCATCGGGGAGGTCACGGCTCCTATCGTGGCCGCAGCCGGAGCCGACGTGCTCGTGTGCGGAAACGCCGTTTTCGCGGCCGAGGATCCTGCCGCCGCGCTCGCGGCGGTGCAGGCGGCGGCCGAGGAGGCGCGCCTGGCGGCGCTGGCCGTGTCGAAGGAGGCGTAAGCGCAATGGCGTCCGTGCCGAACGACTACGTGTACCTCGACTACGCCGCGACGGCGCCCTTATGCGAGGAGGCCGCCGAGGCCATGGCCCCTTATCAGGTGCCCGGCCGCGCGAACCTCGCGGTCGGCGGCAACGCGAATTCGCTCCACGGGCCCGGCCGTGCCGCGTTCGCCGCGCTCGAGGAAGCGCGCCGATCCATCGCGCGCGACCTCGGCGCGCGTCGTCCCGACGGGATCGTGTTCACCAGCGGCGCCACCGAGGCCGACGACGCGGCCCTGCTGGGCATCGCGCAGGCCGCCGCGGACGAGCGCCGTCGGCGCGGAGCAGGGGATTTCGTCCCGCACGTCGTGGTCACCGCGGTCGAGCACGACGCTGTGCTGGCGCCCGCGAAGCGTCTGGAATCGCAGGGTTTCCGCGTCACGCGGCTCGCCCCGAACCGTCAGGGCTTCATCGAGGAGCGCGCGTTGGAGGCGGCGCTCGACGCCGATACGGTGCTCGTGTCGGTGCAGGCCGCCAACAGCGAAGTCGGCAGCATCCAGCCCATCGCCGATCTCGCCCGTGTCGCGCACGATCATGCCGCGCTGTTCCACACCGATGCCGTGCAGGCGCTGGGGAAAGCTCGCGTGAACCTGCAGGAGCTCGACGTGGACGCCGCGTCCTTCTCGGCTCATAAGGTGGGCGGCCCCAAAGGCGCCGGCGCGCTGTATCTGCGCGCCCGCACGCCGTTTCATGCCTACGCTATTGGCGGCGGCCAGGAAGGAGGCCGGCGCAGCGGCACGCAGAACGTGGCCGGCATCGTCGGGTTCGCGGCAGCCGTGCATGCGGCGACCGCGATGCAGGAGGCGGAGGCGGCTCGCCTGCGGGTTCTGCGCGACAGGCTGTACGAGCGGCTGGGCGCCATCGACGCGGTGGAGGCCACCGTGGACGTTGTGCCGGGCAGCGAGGATTTCCTTCCGAACATCGTGCATGTGCTGGTGGACGGTTTGGAAAGCGAAACGCTCATCCTTCGCTTCGACATGCAGGGCTTCGGCGTGTCGGGCGGGTCTGCCTGCTCGTCGCACTCGCTGGAACCCAGCCACGTGCTGCGTTCCCTCGGCATCGACGCCGACCGCGCGCACGGCGCCCTGCGCATCTCGATGGGGCGCTACACCGACGAAGCCGATGTCGAAGCCTTCGCGGTCGCCATGGAGAAGAGCCTGAACTGGAACTGAGGATCGAGGACGCGCGAGCTTGGTCGCGTCGATGAGCGTCGAGGAGCGCTGAGCCTATGGAATTGATCACCACGCACACCCACACCTGCTTCACCAACCACGGTGAGGGCACGGTGGAAGAGCTCGTGTCCGCCGCCGTCGCGGCGGGCGTCTCCACCATCGCGGTCACCGAGCACTATCCGATGACCGCGACGTTCGACCCCGACCGCTACCTGTCGATGCCGGCCGAGCGGATGGGGGAGTACCTGGCCGCCGTCGAGGCCGCGCGCGAGGCGCATCCCGAGATCGAGGTGCTGGTCGGCTGCGAGATGGACTGGCTGGGAGACGACGAGGACCGCGTCATCACGGCGGAGGACGTCGCGCCGTTCCAGCTGATCTTGGGCTCGGTGCATCTCGTCGACCGCTGGCCTTTCGACGACCCCGCCCAGCGCGGCCGCTGGGACGAGGTGGGCGCCGATCTTATCTGGCGGCGCTACTTCGAAGTGTGGTGCGAGGCCGTGTCCTCCGACGCGCCCTTCCACGTGATGTCGCATCCCGATCTGGCGAAGAAGTTCGGGTTCTACCCCAGCTTCGACCCGCAGCCGTTGTACGAGCAGGCTGCCGAGGCGTGCGCCGCGGCCGGACGCATGGTGGAGGTGAACACGTCGGGATCCTACTACGCCTGCAAGGAGATGTTCCCCGCGCCGGCGCTGCTGGCCGCGTTCTGCCGCGCCGGCGTGCCCTGCACGGTGGGCACCGACGCGCACGTGCCCGCCAACGTCGCGCGCGACATCGAGAAAGCCTATCGCCTTATGTACGAGGCGGGTTATAGAACGGTAACGGTCCCGACAGCCGACGGCGACCGTCGGGCCATCGCTATCGAGTAACGTGGGATCGAAAGTCTAGTTCGAACACGAGCGAAGGAGCCGCGCCATGGTTGCAGCGAAGAAGAACCAGAAGGATTCCAAGGGTCGGGAAGGTTTGGCGCGCCGTGCGTCGGGGTTGCTTTCCAAGCCTGTCACGGCGGTCACCACCGGCGCGCTCGAGCGCGCGCTGCTGGCCGAGTTTCCGGCTGCCGACGCCGAGCCGTGGGATCGCACCGGCATGTCGGTGGGCGATCCGGCGCGCCTGATCACGGGTGTGGCCGTCGCGCTCGACCCGACGGTCGAAGCTATCGAGGCGGCTGCGAACATGGGTGCGAACGTGCTGGTCACTCATCATCCGGCGTTCCTCGCGCCGCCCGCCTCCTTCATGCCGGCCTCCTCGGTGGCGGCCAATCCGGGCGCGGGCGTGTGGCGCGCGGTCGAGCGCGGCGTATCCATCCTGTCGTACCATACGGCGCTCGACGTGAGCGTGCGGGCGCAACGCGTGCTGCCCGGCATGCTGAGCCTGACGTTTCAGCAGGTGCTCGATCCCATTCCCGGGTCGCGCGAGAAGGGCTACGGTCAGCTGTGCACCCTCGGCGAGGACGACGGGCTCACGCTGGGACAGCTGGCCGCGCGCTGCACCTCGGTGTTCGGCCGGGCGCCGCGCGTATGGGGCGACTTCCCTCGCGAGCTCGACCGCGTGGTCACCTGCACGGGGTCGGCCGGCGATCTGGGCCGCGCGTGTCTGCGGGCGCAGGTGGACTGCCTCGTGTGCGGCGAGATCAAGTACCATGATGCGCTCGAGCTCTCCCAGGCGGGCTTGGCCGTCGTCGATCTCGGTCATGACACCAGCGAGCTGCCGCTCGCAGCCGTGCTGGCTGCTGCGGTGGAAAACGCAGGAATTCCCGGTGATCTGGTGACGGTGCTCGATCAGGGAGATAACTGGTCGTACCCTGAAACGGTACGGGTATAATGCTAAGGAGCGTCGCAGCGGCGGCGCTCCGTTCGAACAAAGGATGCGCATGCACGTAGACACCGACGATCTTGCCACGCTGCTGAAGATGCAGCATCTCGACCTGGAAGCCATGCGCGACAAGAAGAAGCTCGAAGAGCTTCCCCAGCGCGCCGTCATCCTGGAAGCGCGCTCGAAGAAGAAGGCGATCGAGCAGAAGCGAGCCCAGCTCGACGCGCTCCATGCGAAAGCCGACGCGCAGCTTTCGCGTATCGACGACGAGGATCGCTCGCTTTCCGAGAAGCAGCGTCAGGTGCAGAGCGAGATCGACGCGGTGCGCGGCGACTACCGCGGCGTGGAGGCGCGCACGAAGGAGCTCAACGGCTTCGCGAAGCGCCGCAACACGCTGGAAGCCGACCTGACCGCCGTCGGCGACGAGCTGGCGAAGATCGAAGGCGTGCAGGCGCAGGTGGCATCGGCGTTAGAGAGCTTGGAGCGCCAGGAGGCCGAGGCCACGGCGGCGTTCGTGAAGGAAGGCGGCGCGCTCAAAGACGCGCTCGCGCGCATCGAGGCCGAACGAGCGATGCTGGCGTCCTCGTTGCCCGCCGACCTGCTTGACGCCTATAAGAAAACGGCCGCGCGCACGGGCGGCGTGGCCGTGGGACGCTTGCAAGGCTCGAATTGCGGCGTGTGCCGCATGGCCATCGAGGGCGGCCGCCTCATCGACATGAAGGGCCAGGGCAACGTGGCTCCGTGCCCTCAGTGCGGAAGGCTGCTCATCCTGGAGTAGGGGATACGGCGCGGGCCCTGCTCGCGCCCATCGAGAGAACGACAAAAAGCCCGCGCGAGCGGGCTTTTCAATGTCGGCTTGTTGGCCGGCCTCATCGGCCGGCGGACGTGCTATGCGCGCTCGACCTTGCCGGCCTTCATGCACTTCGTGCAGACGTTGGCCTTGCGGACGTGACCCTCTTTGTCCTTGATGGTCACGCGCTGAATGTTCGGACGGAACCAGCGGTTCGTCACGCGGTGCGAGTGGCTGACGTTGCGTCCTGCGCTCGGCGCCTTACCGCAAACTTCACAAATCTTCGACATCGTTCATCACTCCATGTACGTTGGGTACTCATCGGCAAAAACCGTTGATGACAAAAAAGCCCTCACACTATAGCACATAAACGAAAAGGGTTACAAGAATTTTTCGTGTAGTATACTTTCGCCTGCTACCAGGCGCGCCGCACAGCGGCAAGCCCTTGCGCTATACTGCGTTAGCAGGTTTTTTGTCGTGCGCGGCACCCCCGCGCCGTGAAAGGAATGCCATGAACGATACGATAGCGGGCAACCTCCACGTTGCCAATGACGTACTGGCCGACATGGTCGGCAATGCAGCGCTCGAGTGCTACGGCGTCGTGGGCATGGCCGCCCCGAACGCCGCCGACGGCATCGCGAAGATCCTCCCCGCGTCCCGCCTGCGCCGCGGCGTGGTGGTCACCACTACGGAGGTCGGCGTGCACGTGGAGCTGTACGTCGTCATCGAGTACGGCACGAACATCAACACGGTGTCGCAGAACCTCGTCGACCAAGTGACGTTCGCGTTGAGCGAGTACGCTCGCGTTCCGCTCGACGGCGTCGAGGTGCACGTGCAGGGCGTGAAGGTGCGCAAGTAGCGCGTCCTCCCTGCCATGATGAGCCGCTGCCCGCCCGGAGAGAGGGGCGAAGGCGCTCTGCGGCATAACGTTTAAGGAGAATAGATCAGCATGCCAGAACCCTATACCGCGAACGACCTGCTCAACGCCATCGCCGTCGCGAGCAAGACCCTGAGCGAGCGCAAGGACGAGATCAACCGTCTGAACGTGTTCCCGGTGCCCGACGGCGACACGGGCACGAACATGTCGCTGACGCTGGAGACGGTCGTCGAGAACCTGGCCAACCTGCCCATCGGGGCGGCCGGCGCGGAAATTCGCAAGGCGATCACGACCGGCGCGCTCATGGGCGCACGCGGAAACTCCGGTGTCATTACCTCGCAAATTTTGCGCGGCCTGTGCGAGGGCAGCGTAGGCCATGACGAGCTGAACGCCGACAGCATCGACGCGGCGTTCGCGAAATCGCAGGAAGTGGCGTTCCAGGCCGTCCGCAAGCCGGTCGAGGGCACCATCCTCACCGTGCTGCGCGACAGCGCCGCCGCCGCGAAGCACGCCCGTAAGAAGAAGATGGGCTGCGACGAGGCGCTGGCCTACGTGGTGGAGGAGGCCTACGCCTCCGTGCAGCGCACGCCCGACCTGCTGCCCGTGCTCAAGGAGAACGGCGTGGTGGACGCGGGCGGCTTCGGCCTGGCCATCTTCTTCGACGCGTTCGTCTCGGCGCTGCTGGGCAAGGAAGGCCCCATGGTGGACGAGCTGGCGTTCGCGCGCGGCACGGCGCCGAAGGTGGAGATCGAGCAGATCAACGACTGGGAGGGGTCGGCGTACCGCTACTGCACCGAGTTCCTCGTGCATTCCGACACGGTGGACGTGGACGCGGCCAAGGACTTCCTGCCCACGATGGGCGACTGCGACCTCATGGTGGGCATGCACCCCAACTTCAAGGTGCACGTGCACTCGAACCGCCCCGACCAGGTGCTGGGCTGGTTCCTCACGCACGATGCGCAGATCTCCGAGGTGCACATCCACAACATGCAGCAGCAGAGCGCCGCGCGCACCGACGCGCTGGCCGCCGAGCAGGGGGAGGCGCCCAAGCCGCTCGGATTCGTGGCCGTGGCCGCGGGCGAGGGCAACGCGAAGATCCTCAAGAGCCTGGGCGTGGACGTGGTGGTGTCCGGCGGGCAGACCATGAACCCGTCCACGAAGGACCTGCTTGATGCGGCGGGTCGGGTGAACGCCGACGCCGTCATCATCCTGCCCAACAACAAGAACATCATCATGGCCGCCCAGAGCGCCTGCGAGCTGGCCGAGACGCCGTGCGCCGTGGTTCCCACGAGAAGCGTGCCCGAGGCGTTCGCCGCCCTGTTCGGTTTCGACGAGGGCGCCAGCCTCGAAGAGAACGTCGAGTCGATGACCGAGGCCTACGCCGACGTGAAGACCGGCGAGGTGACCGTGGCAATCAAGGATTCCAAGGACGCGCACGACAACCCCATCAAGGAGGGCGACGTCATCGGCATCGCCGACGGGGCCATCGAGGCCGTGGGCTCCACGACCGAGGACGTGGTCATGGCGCTGCTCGCCACGATGGAGGCCGAAGACGCCGACACGCTCACCATCCTGGCGGGCGAGGATATGGGGGATGACGCCTTCGACGCGCTGATCGCGCGCATCGAGGATGCCTACGACGACCTCGAGATCGACGCCCACCGCGGCGACCAGCCCTTGTACCCGGTGGTCATGTCCGTTGAATAACGACCGGCCCGACAGACTGGCAGCAACGCTCGCGCTCGACGAATCGGTCGGGCGCGTTCGTTTGGTGAGCCCGGCGCGCGCTCGCGCGCTCGACGGGCTCGGCATCCGCACGGTGCGCGACCTGGCCACGCACTTCCCGCGGCGCTACATCGACCTCTCGCGCAAGGCAACCGTGGCCGCTGGGGTCATCGGCGAGCAGTGCACCGTCGAAGGCGCGGTGCACGAGATCAAGCTCAAGAAGCCCAAGCCGCGCCTCACGCTCGTTGAGCTGTCGCTCGTGGACGGCACGGGCGTGCTCATGGTGACGTGCTTTCGTCAGCCATGGCTCATGGACCAGGTGAAGCCCGGCATGCGCATCGCGGTGGCGGGCAAGCTGGAATTCAACTACGGCTTCAAGCGCATGACGAACCCGTATCTGGAAGTCCTCGACGGCGAAGGGGCGGCCGAGGGCATGATCATCCCCGTGCATCCCGCTTGCGAGAAGATATCCGCTGCGTGGATGCGACGGCTCGTGGGAAACGCGTTGGAGGCCGTACGCGGGCTGCATGATCCGCTGCCGCTCGAGCTGCGTGCGAAGTACCGCCTGATGAGCCGCGGCGCGGCGCTGTCGTGCATCCACTTCCCGCATGCGATGGACGAAGTGGCCGAGGCGCGCCGCCGCCTCGTGTACGAGGAGCTGCTGCTGCTCGAGCTGATGCTCATGCGCGAGTCGCGCGAGCGCACGGACGGGTGCGAGCCGGTCGTCCACGCGGTGGACGGGCCGCGCATGACGGCGCTCGCCGAGGCGGTGCCCTTCCGGCTTACCGACGAGCAGGAAGAGGCCAAGCGCGACATCCTCGCCGCCCTCGCTGCGCCGCAAACGGCGAACCACCTGCTGCTGGGCGACGTGGGCACCGGCAAGACCGTCGTCGCCGCCTTCGCGCTCGCGGCGGCCGCGGACACGGGTGCGCAGGCTCTGCTCATGGCTCCCACCGAGGTGCTCGCGCGCCAGCACGGCAAGAGCCTGGGGCCGCTGTTCGATGCCGCCGGCATCTCCTGGGCGGTGCTGACCGGCTCCACGCCCTCGGCCGAACGCGAGGCCGTCCTCGCGCGCGTGGCGGAGGGCTCGGTGGACGTGCTCGTCGGCACGCACGCGCTGCTCGAGGACGATGTGGCGCCCAGGCGGCTCAGCCTCGTGGTCATCGACGAGCAGCAGCGCTTCGGCGTGGAGCAGCGCGCCAAGCTGCTGGCGAAGGGCGATGCGCCCGACGCGCTGTACCTCACGGCCACGCCCATCCCGCGCTCGCTGGCGCTGGCGCTGTTCGGCAACCTGACCTTGTCCTACCTCAAGCACCGACCGCACGACGCGGCGCAGCGCGCCACGTTCGTGCATCAGAAGGCCGACCGCGGCCATGCCTACGACGCCGCCCGCGCGGCGCTCGCGCGCGGCGAGCAGGTGTACGTGGTGTGCCCCCTCATCGGCCAGGATAGCGGCGAGCGCGACGCGAAGGCGGCGGACGGCGGAAGCGGCGGACGGCGGCGCGAGGCGGACGAGGAGGCCTACGAGTACGCCGCCATCAGCATCGAGACCGATGACGACCTGGAGGGCGACGACGTAGCGGCCGCCGCGAAAGAGGCGTCCTACTTGCAGGGAACCGTGTTCGCCGATTATCGGGTCGAGCTTTTGCACGGGCGCATGCCCGCTTCCGAGAAGCAGGCCGTCATGCAGCGCTTCCGCGACAACGAGACGCAAGTGCTCGTGGCCACGACGGTTATCGAGGTGGGCGTGGACGTGCCCAACGCCACGGTCATGATCGTTGAGGACGCCGACCGCTTCGGATTGTCGCAGCTGCACCAGCTGCGCGGCCGCGTCGGCCGCGGCGAGAAAGCCGCCGAGGTGCATCTCGTGTCGGCCTCGAAGTCCGACGCCGCCCTTACGCGCCTGTCCGCGATGGTCGACACCGACGACGGCTTCGAGCTGGCCAGCTACGACTTGTCGCTGCGCCGCGAGGGCGACATCCTGGGCAACCGGCAGCACGGCGCGTCGGGCCTCAAGCTGGTGAACGTCATGCGCGACGGCGCGGTGATCGAGGCCGCGCACGCCGACGCGGCGGCCATCCTGGAAGAGGATCCGAACCTGGAACTGCCCGCGCACCGCGCGCTTGCGCGCGAGGTGCGCATCGTGTACGCCAACGACCACGTGGCGCAAGGAGGCTGATACGCAATGAGGATCATCGCAGGCGAGTTTCGCGGGCGCACGCTCAAGGCGCCGAAGGGGGAGGGCACCCGCCCCACCACCGACCGCGTGCGCGAGGCCATGATGAGCACGGTGCACAGCGCGCGCGGCGGATTCGACGACGCGGTGGTGCTCGACGCGTTCGCAGGGTCGGGCGCGCTCGGCCTGGAGGCGCTCAGCCGCGGGGCGCGCAGCGTCCAGTTCTGCGAGCGCGGGGGCGAGGCGCTGCGGGCGCTCAACGCGAACGTGAGGCTGCTCGGGCTCGACGCGCGCCGCGCGCGCGTGCGCAAGGGCGACGTGCTGAAGGACGTGCCCTACGCGCGTCCACCGTTCGACCTCGTGTTCCTCGACCCGCCGTACGCATGCGCCGCCGCCGAGGTGCTCGGGCTCGTCGTCGCGTTGCGCACGCGCGCGGCGCTGTCCGACGATGCCATCGTGGTGTACGAGCATGCCTCGGCGGCGAACGACGAGGTGGAGGAAGCGGCAAAAGCGCGCGATTTGTCTATTGCGCAGCGCAAGAAGTACGGGGATACTGTCGTGGACGTGCTGCGCGCTACAGCGCTGCACGATGCGATCGACTGAAACCAAGAAGGAACGGAAAGCCTTACATGAAACGTGCACTGACGCCCGGAACGTTCGATCCTATCACGAGCGGACACCTCGATGTCATCACCCGAGCAGCGCAGCTGGTGGACGAGGTCGTCGTCGCCGTGGCGGCCTCGCCGAAGAAGAAGCCCCTGTTCTCCCTCGAAGAACGTGCCGAGCTGGTGCGTCGGGCGACGAGCCATCTGCCCAACGTCCGCGTCGAACCGTTCGACGAGCTGCTCGTCGATCTTGCGGCGAAGCTCGACGCCACCGTGGTCATCAAGGGCTTGCGCGCAATCACCGACTTCGAGTACGAGTTTCAAATGACCGCGCTCAACTACCAGCTGAACCAGGAGCTGGAGACGTTGTTCATCATGTCGCCGCCGCAGTACATGTATCTGTCGTCGTCTATCGTGCGCGAGATCGCGAGCCTGCACGGCGACGTGGCGCAGTTCGTTCCCGCATGCGTGAACGAGGCGTTGCTGAAGAAGTTCGGCGACGCGTAGAAACTGCCCGTTAGCAGGTCACGGTTTCGCGTCGGCGCGGTTCCGACCGGGTAAAATGTGCGCGCTTTGTGCATTGGAGGTTGGCTTTCCCAACAGACATGCTAGAATATTGCGACGCATGCACGCGAGGATACCCGTGCGCGCCAACGCAGATGAAACGCAGCACGCCTGGGTGGAAGGACAATCATGGACGAAACAGGAGTCTTGGGGCTGTTGGAAGAGCTCTCGATTCTGCTTGAGGACTCTAAGCCGGTTTTCGGCAAGGGCAACATGCGCCAGGTCGACATCGCCGCGGCGTTCGAGATTATGGATGAGATCCGCGACACGTTCCCCAGCGAGTTCGCTCAGGCCCGTCAGATCGTTCGCGAGCGCCAGAGCTTGCTCGACGATGCCGAGGCCGAGGCCAACCGCATGATCGAGGATGCACGCAGCCAGGCCATGACCATCGCCAGCGAGCAGGAGATCGTCCGCATCTCCCAGCAGCAGGCCGACCAGGTGCTCTCCGACGCCCGCGAGCTAGAGCGCCAGACCCGTGCCGGCGCCGAGGACTACGCCGACGAGGTGTTCGGCCATGTCGAGCAGAGCCTCGATACGCTGCTCAACAACGTGCGGCGCTGCCGTGATCGCTTGAACGCCAATTCTTTGGCCTCGGGGCGCTAAATGGACGCGCTCCGCATCCAGGTGCCCCACGAGCTCTTCGCTCCGGCGGAGAGTTCTCATTTTGAAGGCTCGATCGCCATCCCCGTTATGAAGGCCGGCCCGGATCTGTACGATTTCGCGGGGCCGCTTGCCTGGCAAGCGGACATCTCCAACACCGGCGACGCGCTCCTGGTCACCGGCACGGTTGAAGGCGAGGCCAAAACGGCTTGCGCGCGCTGCCTCGACGAGGTTTCGTTCCCGGTGACGGGCGAGATCGAAGGCTATTTTCTGCTCGACGAGACGAAGGCTGCGCCCGAGGATATGGACGAGGACGAGTTCGACGTGCTGCCCGCCGACAAAGTCATCGACCTGGAACCGCTCATCACCGCGGCGCTGCTGCTGGAGTTCCCTCTGATCCCGTTGTGCGACGAGGAGTGCAAGGGCCTCTGCCCCCAGTGCGGCGCGAACCTGAACGAGGGCCCCTGCGGCTGCGAGCCCGCCGCAGGCGACGATGACGATACGCCGCCGAACCCCTTCGCCGCGCTCAAGGACTTTCCCTTCGACGAGCCGCAGAACTAGCTTCGCACGACCGAACGCCCGCCCTTCACGGCGGGCGTCCTTTTTTCTCTCTCCTTGACAACCCGTCGTGCGCTCTCTAGAATGCTAGTTAGTTACTCAAGTAACTAACTAGCAGAGAGGAGGTGCGCCGCATGAACATCGACCCGGGAAGCGACGTCCCCTTGTTCGTCCAGATCGCCGAGGGTATCGAGGAGGACGTTTTCACCGGCTCGTACGCCGAGGGAGACCGCATCCCGTCGACCAACGAGCTGTCCGCGCTTTTGGGCATCAATCCGCATACCGTCCTCAAAGGCATGAACATCCTCGTGGACGAGGGCATCATCTACAAGAGAAGGGGGATGGGCATGTACGTGCAGACGGGAGCCGGCGAGAAGGTGCGCGCCAAGCGCCGAAACGCGTTCGACGAGCGGTTCGTGCAAGCGCTTGTCGCCGAGGCGAAGAAGCTCGGCCTGACGAAACAGCAGGTCGTCGACCTGGTGGAGAAAGGATACGACCATGCGTGAGATACGCGTCGACCATGTGTCGAAGTCGTTCGGCAAGGCGAAGGCGCTCGACGACGTGTCGCTGTCCTTCGAGCACGGGAAGATCCATGCGCTGCTCGGACGCAACGGGGCGGGAAAGTCGACGCTGCTCGGCCTCATCGCGAACCGCCTGGTTCCCACGAGCGGCCGCATCTTCGTGGACGACGAGCCCGCCGCCGACAACGCGCGAGCCTTGGCCAAGCTGTACTGCATGAACGACAAGAAGATGTATCCCGAGAACCTGCGCGTGGATGTGCTGTTCGACGAGATGGGCCGCTTCTACGAGAGCTTCGACGCGGAGGCGGCCGCCCGGCATGCCAAGGCGTTCGGCCTGGACGCGCGCAAGAAGATCGGCGCGCTGTCCACGGGCTACCGCTCCGTCTACCAGCTGGTCGTCGGGCTGTCGCTGGACGTGGACTACCTGCTGCTCGACGAGCCGGTACTGGGCTTGGACGCCAATCATCGCGAGCTGTTCTACAAGCTGCTGCTGGACGATTACCTGGAGAAGCAGCGCACGGTGATCATCGCCACGCACCTCATCGAGGAGGTGGCGAACCTCGTGGAGCAGGTGACCATCGTCGACCGCGGACGGGTGCTGCTGGCCTCGTCGGCCGAGGAGCTGCGCGCGAGCGGCTACAGCGTGTCGGGGCGCACGGCGGACGTGGCTGCCTACTGCGCGGGGATGGAGGTGCTCGACGTGGAGGAGCTGGGCGGCTTGAGCGTGGCGTACGTGCAGGGCAAGCCCGACGCGGCGCGCCTGAACGAGCGGCTGGACGTTGCGCCGCTCAACCTGCAGAAGCTGTTCGTGAAACTGACCGAGAAGGAGGAAGCGCGATGAGGAAGTTCAAGGCGATCGTCCGCTATCAGATGGTCGACATCCTGTTCTCGATGAGCGTGTTCTTCATCGTGTTCGCGGCCTGCTTCGGGCTCGGGTGGGCGATCATCGCGTTCGCCGGCGAAGGGGGCACGCCGTTCAAGGGCATGTACCTGTGGATGTGCGTGTTTCTGGGTCTGTGCGGCGGCATATCGTATTCCATCGACTTCAAGTTCGCGCTGCAATGCGGCGTGACCCGCGCACAGGCGTATCTGAGCACCGCGCTGTCGTTCGGCGTGGTGGCGCTCGTCTTCGCCCTGGTCGACCAGCTGCTTTTGGCGGTGCTGCCCCTGTGGGGCGAGCAGTCGATCGTCGCGCTGTACGGCGAGGGCTACGGGCCGGGGCTTCTCGGCTTCGCTTGGACGCTCGCGTTCAACCTGGCCATCGTGTTTCTGTCCTACGCGCTGGTGGTGTTGCACGGACGCGTGGGGAAGGCTCCGTTCTTGCTGGGGCTTCTGGCGTTCGGCCTCCTGGCGTTCGTGCTGGTGCCCACCGTCTTCCAGGTGGTGCCGGGCGCGGCCGACGCCGCGGGGGCGGCTCTTCTCCCTGCGCTCGGGTTCACGGCCCACGGGATCGATTTGGCGAACCCCATCGCGCTGTTCGCCGTCGTCGCCGCGCTGTCGGCGACGGCCGCCTACCTGCTGACGCGCCGCGCGGAAGTGCGCTGACGCCTGCGTCCGACGCTCCCGATAACGCATCTTCGCTCCGAAAACACGCTCCAGATGCTGAGGCGTGTTTTTCGGGCGAAGATGCGCTTCCCGACCCGCCGCGGCGCGCCGGCAACGCAGCGGCTAACGGAGCGCGACGGTGCGGCAACCTCCTCCCGCCGCGCCCGTCCTTCCACACGACGGCTCCGTACCATGGAGCGGATGTGCAAGCATTCGGAGCATGACGGGAGGCGAGGCGCGCGTGGATGCACGCAACGATCGGCGGGAGGGACCTTCGCGCGACGGCCGTACGGCCCTCGGGCGGCTCTCGCGGCGCGCGTCGTTCGTCCTCGTTGCGGGCGCAGCGGGCGCCCCTCGTCCATCGTGCTCACTCTGTCCACGGGGTTCGCGCAAAGCCTTCCGGCCCGTTTTCCCTGGCTGCTGCTGGCGCTGCCGGTCCTCGGCGCGCTGTCCGTGGGGCTGTATCGTCTGCTGCGCCTGCCCGCGGCCCTGACCACCGAAGGCGTCGTCGACGAGCTGCGCGCGGGCCGTCGCGTCCCGGGAAGCCTTACGGTCGGGATACTGGGCGGCAGCTGCCTTACGCTGCTGGGCGGCGGCTCGGTCGGCATGGAGGCGGGCGCGCTGCAGATGGGCGCGTCGACGGGCTCCGTGCTGGGCCGCGCGTTCAAGCTGCCGCCCGCGCGCGGCCGCGACGGCGCTTCCGACGGCTATCCGGGCGCCATCGGCATGGCCGCGGCGTTCAGCGCCCTGTTCTTCGCCCCGTTGGGGTCGTGCATGTTCGTGCTGGAGCTCGTGCGCTTCGACCGCGCGGTGCTGCGGCATGCGCCCGCCATGCTGGCAGCCGCCCTCGTCGCCTACGCCATCGCCCGCGCCGTCGGCATCGGCGACCATATCCCGCGGGTGGCGCTGCCCGGCCTTTCGTGGGCCGTCGCCGCGCACTGCCTGCTGGTGGGCCTGTGCTGCGCCGTGGGCGGCGCGCTGTTCGCCGCCTGTCTGCGCGCGCTGCGCCGCGCGTGGCGCCGCCGGGCAAAGGCTCGTCCGTTCGCGCTGGTGGCCGTGGGCGGCCTTGCGTTCGCGGGTATCGTGCTGGCATGCGGCTGGCAGGCGTTCCAGGGCACGGGCATGGGCCTTCTGCGCGGGGCGCTTGCGGGAAGCGCCGCTCCGGCCGACTTCGCCGTGAAGGCGGGGCTCACCGTGCTCGTGCTCGGCTTCGGCTTCAAGGGCGGCGAGATCATGCCCATGTTCTCCATCGGAGCGCTGCTGGGCTGCTCGCTGGGGCTGGCCACGGGCGCGCCGGCGGGATTCTCGGCCGCGCTCGGCATGGCGGCGTTCTTCGCGGCCGCCGGCCGCTGCCCGCTGACGGCGCTGCTCATGGGCGCCGAGATATTCGGCTGGTCGGCGCTTCCGTTTCTGCTGATAGCGGTGGCTGCGGCGTACGCCGGCAGCTACGACGTGGGCGTGTTCGGCCGCGGCGCGGCAAGCGAGCTCGCGCGCGTGCGCCGGCGTGCGCGGCGCGACGAGCCGTCGCTCGAGGAGGATCGATGAGGATGCGCGAGAACGAGCGGCAACCGCGGCGCCGCGTTTACGCGAAGCCCGTGAAGCGCCGGGCCCCGCGCCGATTCGAGGCGCTCGGGGCTCGAAGGAGCGGTACAATGTGGGGCATGGAAACCCTGAAAAAGCTCAAGCAGAAGGCGGGCCCGCGCGAAACCGAGCCGTCCGCCGGCGCGGCGCCGGAGCAAGGCGCCGCGTCCTCGACCGCCCCGGACGCGAGCCCGGTCTCGGCGCGTCAGGTGCTCGCGAAGTTCGCGAGCTATTATAGACCCTATACCTTCCTGTTCGTGTTCGATCTCGTGTGCGCGACGGTGCTGGCCTGCGTCGACTTGGCGTTCCCCCAGTTCCTGAGCTTCTTCACGAAGGACTTCTTCCAAAGTTCGCCCGAGGCTATCATCGGCTCGCTTTGGTGGATCGCGCTCTTGTTCGTCGTGCTGTACGGCGTGCGCACGGCCTGCCAGTACTTCATCACCAGCTGGGGCCACATCATGGGCGCGCGCATGGAGGCCGACATGCGTATGGACCTGTTCAAGCAGTACCAGCGCCTGAGCTTCTCCTATTACGATCGCAACAACACCGGCGAGATGATGAGCAAGCTGGTCACCGACCTGTTCGACATCTCGGAGCTGGCCCATCACGGGCCGGAGAACCTGTTCATCTGCATCCTCAAGATCGTGGGCTCGTTCGCGCTGCTGTTCCTGATCAACGTGCCGCTGACCGCCATCATGCTGGTGGCGACGCTGCTTCTGGCCGCGTACTCGTTCTGGCGCAACTACCAGAAGCGCGTCATCTTCACCGAGAACCGCAAGAAGATGGCCGACATCAACGCGCGCCTGCAGGACTCGCTCGGCGGCATCCGCGTGGTGAAGTCGTTCGGCAACGAGCCGGTGGAGATCAAGAAGTTCGACCGCACGAACGCTCGCTTCGTGGCCACGAAGGAGAGCTCGTACAGGTTCATGGGGTCGTTTCATGCGGTGAACTCGCTGTTCATCGGCGTGCTGTACACGGTTACCATCGTGGGCGGCGGCTACTTCGTGGCCACGGGCGGCCTTGCGGTGTCGGACCTGGCCATCTACGCGCTGTACATCGGCATCTTCATCTCGCCCATCGAGCAGCTCATCAACTTCGTCGAGACGTTCCAGAAGGGCTACGCCGGGTTCCGCCGCTTCATGGAGGTGCTGGCCGTGCGCCCCGACATCGCCGACGCGCCCGACGCGGTGGACCTGGGCGCCGCCGAGCGCGCCCGCTGCGGCGGCCCGGATGGGCACGTGGCCGGCGAGGTGCGCTACCGCGACGTGCATTTCAGCTACGACGGCGTCCACGAGGTGCTGCGCGGGCTGGACCTGGCCATCCCGGCGGGCGCGACGGTGGCGCTCGTGGGGCCGTCGGGAGGCGGCAAGACCACCACGTGCTCGCTCTTGCCCCGTTTCTACGATCCGGAGCGCGGCTCAGTGGAGATCGACGGCATCGATATCCGCGCCGTCACCGTGGAGTCGCTGCGCGACGCCATCGGCATCGTGCAGCAGGATGTGTACCTGTTCGGCGGCACCATCCGCGACAACATCGCCTACGGGCGCCCCGACGCCACGACGGCCGAGATCGTGGAGGCGGCGAAGCGCGCCAACATCGACGCATTCGTGCGCGGGCTGCCCGACGGCTACGACACCTACGTGGGCGAGCGCGGGGCCCGCCTGTCCGGCGGGCAGAAGCAGCGCATCGCTATCGCGCGCGTGTTCTTGAAGGATCCGCGCATCCTCATCCTCGACGAGGCCACGAGCGCGCTGGACAACGAGAGCGAGCGGGCCATCCAGAAGTCGCTCGAGGAGCTGTCCGCCGGGCGCACGACGCTCGTCATCGCGCACCGCCTGTCCACCATACGCGGCGCCGACCTCATCGCGGTGGTGGAGGACGGGCGCGTGGCCGAGCGCGGCACGCACGAGCAACTGTTGGCCCTCGGCGGCACCTACGCCCACTATTATGAAATGCAGTTCGGCCCGGTGGAGCAGGGCGCGGTTTTGTGAAACCTGGGTGCGGATTGGATTTTGCGGGTGATCGGGGCTTGCGGCGCGGGTTCTCGTTTGGTACTATACCGTTTCGCGTGTTTACTTAAGCGAGAACGAGCGATCGTGATCGCTCGGCTTAAAGAAGGAGATAGAGAATCATGGCAGTACCTAAGCGCAAAATGGGCCGTGCCCGCACCCACGCCCGTCGCAGCACCAACGACAAGATCGCGGCGCCCTCGCGTTCCGTGTGCCCGCAGTGCGGCGAGGTCAAGCTTCCGCATCGCGTGTGCCCGAACTGCGGCTTCTACAAGAACCGCGAAGTCATCGAGACGGAGTAGCGTACCGTTCATGCGCGCGCGTTCTGCCGCCGCGCATTGACAAGCCTCCTCGCACATCGCGCTTCGCGTGCGATGCGCCGGGAGGCTTTTCTTGCATTCCGCCGTTCTGCGAACGGCGGAACCGCTCGACACTGCGAGGCTTTGATGCACCTGATCTTGCCCTTGCGCGTTTCCTCTTCGCGTATCGAAGCATGCTTCCTCGAAGGGGTCGGCGCTGTGCCGCGTCTGCGCTGGCGCAATATCAGGTACCTCAAAGCCTCTCGCTGACCGATACGCGAGAGTGAGGTTTTCGATATGTCTGACGAAAAGGTCGTTGTTGCCGTCGATGCCATGGGGGGCGACGATGCTCCCGGCGTGGTGCTCGACGGCGTCGCCCAGGCGCTTGCCTCCGACCCTGCCCTCGAGATCGTCCTGTGCGGGCCTGCCGACGTGGTGGAGCCGTTCGCCGCCGCCCACGAGCGCTGCACGCCGCAGGCATGCAGCGAGGTCATCGCCATGGCGGAGCATCCGGCGAACGCCGTGCGCAAGAAGAAGGACTCGTCCATCGTCGTGGGCTGCCGCCTCGTGAAGGAGGGCGCGGCGCAAGGCTTCTTCTCTGCCGGGTCAACCGGTGCCTGCCTGGCCGCAGGCACGTTGGTGATGGGTCGCATCAAGGGCGTCGCCCGCCCTGCGCTGGCCACGGTCATCCCGTCGCCCGTGCGACCCGTCGTCATGTGCGACATCGGGGCGAACGCCGACTGCAAACCCGAGTACCTCGTACAGTTCGGCCAGATGGCGTCGATCTACGCGGAGAAGGTTATCGGCATCGAGCATCCTCGCGCCGCGCTGCTCAACATCGGCGAGGAGGACACGAAGGGCTCGCAGTTCGCGCAAGAAGCGCACGGCCTGCTGAGGGAGCGGCTGTCGAACTTCGCAGGCAACGCGGAGGGCTCCGATATCCTTCCTGCGAACTTCGACGTCATCATCACCGACGGCTTCACGGGCAACGTATGCCTGAAGACCATCGAGGGCACGTCGAAGACCCTGTTCAAGACGCTCAAGAGCATCATGATGTCCACACCGCTCACGAAGCTGGGCGCTCTGGCCATAAAAGGAGGCTTGAAGCAGCTCATGGCGCAGGTGAGCCCCGATACGTACGGCGGCGCCCCTCTTCTGGGCGTGAAGGGCGCGCTTCTGGTGGGGCACGGCTCGTCCAGCGCGCTGGCGGTGAAGAACGGCGTGCTGACCACGGCTCGCATCGCGCGAACCGGCGTATCTGATATAATCGCGCAAACGGTGGCAACGCCCTGCGCCGCCGAAGCGACGGAGGGCGAGTAGGCCATGCCCGATCAATCGTGGAGCCCTTCCCCTGCACCTCGTCAGCAGCCTGAACGAAAGCCCGAGCATGCCATGACCTTCACCGATGAACAGCAGAGAAAACTGGCGGTAGCGCAGGAAATCCTCGGCTACCGTTTCGCGGACGAGCAGCTGCTGCTTTCGGCTATCACGCATCCTTCCGCCACCGAGGGCAAATCGGTCAAGTACTCCTACGAGCGCCTCGAGTTCCTGGGCGACAGCATTCTGGGCGCCATCGTGGCCACCATCGCGTTCGATCGGTTCCATGATCTGGACGAAGGCGGCCTGACCCGCATCAAGGTTGCGCTCGTGTCGGGCGCGAGCCTCTCCGACGTCGCCGAGCGACTGGGCTTCGCCGACGTCATCGTGTTCGGCTCTTCCGAGACGGGCACGGGGCGGCGCGGGCTGCATTCCGCGCTGGAGAACGTGTACGAGGCCGTGGTGGCCGCGTTGTTCTTGGACGGCGGCATCGAGGCTGCGGAGGGTTTCGTGCGCGCCACGTTGATCCCCCGCATGTCGGCCGACATGGCGCGCGAGCCCGAGAATCCCAAGAGCGCCCTGCAGGAGAAGCTGCAGGAAGACGGCATCACGCCCACGTACAAACTGGTGGAGACCCAAGGCCCGCCGCACGACCGCACGTTCGTCGCGCAGGTGTTCGCCGGCAGCCAGGGGCTTGCCCGCGGCACGGGCCGTACGAAGAAGGAAGCCGAGAGCCAGGCTGCCAAGAGCACGCTCGCCCGCCTGGGCGAGTTCTTCGGCCTGGGAGTGGACGGCGAGGCCCGCGCCGAGAAGGCCGAGGCCGCCAAACAGGCCAAGGCGGAGAAGGCCGCCGCGCGCGCCGAGGAGAAGGCCCGCAAGAAGTCCGAGCGCGAGCGCGCGAAGCAGCGCAAGCAGGGGTAGCCGTTCCATGCATCTGAAATCGCTGGTCCTCAAGGGTTTCAAGTCGTTCGCCGATCGCAGCGTGCTGGCGCTCGAGCCGGGCATCATCGCCGTGGTGGGGCCGAACGGCTCGGGCAAGTCGAACATCTCGGACGCCGTGCTGTGGGTGCTGGGCGAACGCAACGCGAAGCACCTGCGCGGCCAGGCGATGGAGGACGTCATCTTCGCCGGATCGTCTGCGCGCAAGAGCGTGGGCATCGCGGAGGTGGATCTCGTGCTGGACAACTCGGACGGCACGCTGCCGGTGGACTTCGACGAGGTGGCCGTCACCAGGCGCATGTACCGCTCGGGCGAGAGCGAGTACTTGATCAACGGCGTGGTGGCGCGCCGCATGGACGTGCTCGACATCCTGCACGACTCGGGGCTGGGCACGGGGACGCACTCCATCATCTCGCAGGGCAGCTTGGACTCCATCCTGCAGTCGAAGCCGGAGGATCGCCGGGCTCTCATCGAGGAGGCCGCCGGCGTGCTGAAGCACAAGCAGCGCAAGGCGAAAAGCGAGCGCAAGCTGGCGGCCATGGACGCGCACCTGGCCCGCGTGAAGGACGTGGCCGCCGAGGTGGAGCGTCAGCTGGGGCCGCTGGAGCGCAAGGCGAAGCGCGCCCGCACCTACCAGGGGCTGGCCGACGAGCTGGCGGATCTGAGCCTGTCCCTCGCAGTGGACGACCTGCGCACGCTGCGCCGCGGGTGGGACGACGCGCTCGCGCGCGAGCGGGCGCTGGAAGCTGAGCTGGAGGAGAAGCGCGCCGCCATCGCCCAGGCCGAGGCCGCGGCCGAGGAGCTGCAGGAGAAGATCCGCCGCGAGAGCGTGGACGCGGGAGAGCTGGCCCGCCGGCACCGCCGCGCCTCTTCGGCCGTCGAGCGTTTCGACGGTGCGACGCTGCTGCTGCACGAGAAGCGCCGTGCCGCCCAGAGCTACGAGGCCGAGCTGCGCGTGACGCTTGAGGCCAATGCCGCGAAGCGCGCGCAGGCCGAAGCCGATCGCGCGCAGGCCGTCGAGCAGCTGGCCGAGGTGCAGCGCGACCGCGAGCAGGCCGATGCGAACGTGGCGCGCCTGGCCTCCGAGCAGTCCGAAAACGCGCAGAAGCGCCGCTCGCTCGAGCGCGAGGCCGAGGAGCTGGAGCGCGCGAAGCGCGACGGCGAGCGTGCGCAGGAGCAGGCGCGCCGCGAGCTGGCCGAAACGCAGGAGGCGCTGACCAGCGGCCTTGCGCATGTGAAGCTGATCGAGGGTCATGGCAAGGAGCTGGAGCTGCAGCTGGAGCGCGCGAAGACGGAGGCCGTGTCGCTCGCGGAGGCCGCGACGCAGGCCGGGCAGGCGCTCGAGGCGCTCGTCGAGGCCGAGGGCGCCGCGCGCGCCCGCGTGGGCGAGGCGCTGGGCGCGCGCGAGACGGCGCGCGGCGCGCTGGACGAGGCGCGCGACGCGGCATCGCTTCTGGCATCCGAGATCAAGGGGCTCGAAGAGATCGAGCGCGCGAGCGCGGCCGCGGGCCCGGCGCGCGCTTGGCTTATGGATCATGCCGTCGACCTGGACGTGAACCTCGCTCCCATCGCGCACGTCGTGCGCGCCTCGGCGGGCTTCGAGGCGCTCGTGGAGCGGCTGCTGGGGGCGGACGTGTCGGCGCTGTTGGTGGACGACGCCGCGCGGGCGAACGCCGTGGCGGCGGCGCTGGCGGCGCGCGACGAGCAGGGCGAGGTGGTGCTCGTGCCGCGCGCGGGCGAGGCGCGCCGCGCGTGCCCTGCGCGCGAGGCGGCCGCTGCCGGCCTCGGGCGCGCGCTCGTCGACGAGCTGGCGTACGCGGACGAGGACGCCGCGGCGGTGGAAGCGCTGCTGGGAGACGTGGCGGTATGCGACGACGTCGACGCGGCGTTCGCCGCGCATGCGCGCGGGGCGGAAGGCGTGCGTTTCGTGACGCGCGGCGGATGCGTCGTGTGGCCGAACGGCAAGGTGACCTTGGGCGCCGCGGCGGTTGACGACGAGGAAGGCGTGCTCGCGCGCGCTCGCCGCCTGGAGGAGCTGCGCGCGCAGCTGCGCGCCGCGGAGAGCGAGCGGGCGAGCGCGGAGGAGCGTGCGGCGGCAGCCGAGGAGGCTCTGCGCGCAGCGCAAGGCGAGAGCCTGCGCCTGTCGCAGGAGCTGGCCGAGCTGCGCGGCAAGACCGATTCGGCTCGCGCCGAGGCGCGTCGCGCCGAAGAGAAGCTGGCGGCCGTGCGCCGCGAGTTCGAGGACATCGAGCGCCAGCGCGGCGAGGCCGAGCGCACCGTGGCCCAAGCGCGTCCCTCGGTGGAGGCGCTCGGGCAGAAGCTGGCCGCTCTCAAGCAGGAGCTGGAGTCGGCAGCCGCGCGCTACGAGGAAGCGCAGGAGGCGGTGGTGCCGCTTCGCAAGGAGGCCGCGCGCCTGCGCGACGCGCTGTCCGAAGCCAAGCTCAAGGCCGCCACGCTTTCCGAGCGGCAGACGTACACGAGCCGCGTGGTGGACGCGCGCACGCGCGATTTGGAGGCCGTGGCATCGAGCGACGCCGAGGCGCGCGAGAGCCTTGTGAAGAAGCAGGTGGCGCAGCGGCGCATCGAGCCCTTGCTCGCGCTGTTCGAAGAGCTCGTGGCCAGCGCCCGTCGCTGGACGCGCGACCTCGAGGAGGCGGCCACCGCTGCGCAGGATTCCTCGACGGGCCTGCACAACGCCGTGAACGAGGCGCGCGCCCGAGCGCGAGCCGCCCACGACGCCTTCGACGACGCCAACGCGCGCCTGTCCGCCGCGCGCGTGGACAAGGGACGCTTGGAAGTGCAGGTGGACGCGGCGGTGAACGCCATCGTCCACGACTGCAAGGTTCCGCTCGACCGCGCGCTCGAGACGCCGGAGCTGGAGGATCGCGGCGCCACCGAGGACGCGGCGTTCAAGCTGCGACGCCGCATCGCGAACATGGGCACCATCAACCCGGACGCCGCCGAGGAGTACGAGCAGCTCAAGACGCGCTACGACTACCTGGCTGCGCAGCTTTCGGACCTGGACGGCGCGCGCCGCTCGCTCGCCAAGATCGTCCGCGTCATCGACGCGCGCATGAAGGACGACTTCGTACGCACCTTCGACGCGGTGAACAAGAACTTCAGCGAGATATTCGCCGTGCTGTTCCCGGGCGGTTCGGCCGAGCTCACGCTCGTGGATCCCGACGATTTGGAGAATACGGGCGTGGAGGTGACGGCGCAGCCTCGCGGCAAGCGCATCACGAAGATGATGCTCATGTCGGGCGGCGAGAAGTCGCTCACGGCGCTCGCGCTCCTGTTCGCGGTGTACCGCATCCGCACGACGCCGTTCTACATCCTCGACGAGGTGGAGGCCGCGCTCGACGACTCGAACCTGCGCCGTCTCACGATGTACCTCGACACGCTTCGCGACACCACGCAGCTCATCATGATCACGCACCAGCGGCGCACCATGGAGATGGCCGATATGCTGTTCGGCGTGTCCATGCAGGCGGACGGCGTGACGAAGGTAGTCAGCCAGAAGCTCGAGAACGCGCTGCGGCACGCGGAATAGCTTTTGACCTGCGTGTTGCGAAGGCCGGCGGGCATGCCGTGCTCAAACAGTCCTGAGCTCGCACGAAACGCCCGCTGGGCGTTTCGGCTCGTGCGGAACTGCGCGCGGCACGCCCGCCGGCCTTCCTTCATGTAGAACGCGTTCCGAACCGGTGACGTTTCGAGCTTCTGGCTGCGAGAGGAGGAGATGAGGATGAGACGGAGGGGCGGGGTAAGTGTCTCATCCTCCGGTTGCGGATCGCTACTTCACTAGCACGTGGACGATGGTGGCGGCTGCCCAGAGGAACAGCAGCACGCAGTTGGTCTTCGCTAGCACGTCGAGCACCTTGTTAGACAGCTTCTCGCCTTTGATCAGCACGTCCGCGTTCAACAGCGAGAACATGAGTATCACGAGCGAATAGCTGGACATGTTGCCCTCGTTGCCCGTGAAAAGGGAGTGGAAGAACCCGATCCACAGAAGGGGCAGGGCGATCAGCGTGATGATCCGGAACGCCCGGTTGCCGCGCTCCTTGCCCCAAGGGGAGCTTTCTCCTGATGCGAAATTTCCTGCTGCCTGCTCGCTTGCAGCCGACGCTTCCAAACGCTCTTCAGCCATGATGGGACGCTCCATTTCCAGATAGAGTATAGTGGGAAGATCGAAGATTGTTCGCTTGCAAGCAGGCTCATTGTAGCATAGTATCCATCATGGATATACGAGAGGAACGAAATGGCGAAGAAGAGCCCGTACGAGACGGGGGAGCTGTCCGACAGCATCTTCCTGATCCTGCTGGCTACGCTCGAGCCGGTGCACGGCTACCGGATCATGCAGGGCGTCGAGGAGTCCACGGACGGCGCGGTGAAGATCGGGCCGGCCACCATGTACACGACGCTCAAGAAGCTCAAGGCGGCGGGGTGGATCGTCGAGATCGCCGAGGACGAGAGCCGCATCCTGTACGCGGCCACCGACGAGGGGCGCGCGGTGCTCGAGCGCGATTTCGTTCGGCGCAAGCGGCTGGTCGCCTTCGCGGAGGCGCAGCTGGGAGAGGCGGGCGAGGAGAACCATGGCTAGATACCGGTTGTGCGGCGGGTTGGCCATTATGCCGGAGCACGACATGGCGATGCTCGCGGACATGAGCGCGCGGGGATGGCATCTGAGCGGGTTCTCGTGCGGGATCCTGTACCGCTTCGAGGCGGGCGAGCCCCATGCTTACGACTACGCGGTGGACTTCCAGCGCGACTTCTCGGCGGAGGCGCAGGAGCTGTACCGCATCGGCGGCTGGCAGAGCGTGGCGCTGGGGTCGTCGTGGCAGATCGTGCGCGCCGAGGCCGGCGCCGTCCCGCTGTACACCGACGACGACGCGCAGGCCGAGACGATCGGCGCGAGCCGGGCGGGCTTGGGCTGGGCGGCGCTCGTCTGCGCGCTGGCGGCGGCGCTGCTCTTCGCGTTGCAGGCGCGGCTCTCCGCCCAAGGCAACGTGCCGGGGTCGTGGGCGTGCCTCGCGGCCTGCGCGGTGTTCGCCGCCGGGTTCGTGTTCTCGTTCTTCCCCTTCGTCGGCTATACGCGCTCGTTGCGCAAGATGCGCAGGGAGCAGGAGGAGGATCCGCGCCGCTGACGCGCGGCCCTATTTGGGATACACTGTTCAGGCGACCAAGAAAGGAGCCCGACATGGGATTTTTCGATAGGATCAGCGAGGGGCTTACCCGCTCGCGCGACAAGTTCAAGGAGCAGATGAACGTCCTGCTCGACCGCGGCCCCGATCTCGACGAGGAGTTCTGGGACGGCCTCGAGGAGACGCTCATCCTGGCCGACGTCGGGGGCGCCGCGGCCGCCGAGATCGTGGAGGGTCTGCGCGATCAGGCCACGCGCAAGGCGCTGCCCGACGCCTACGCCGTGCTCGACCTGCTGAACGACCAGATCGCCTCCACGTTCACGGAAGGCGGCGAGGACGTGCTGGGCGGTCAGCCCGCGCTCGTGCTGTTCGTGGGCATCAACGGTACCGGCAAGACCACCACGGTGGGCAAGCTGGCGAAGGAGGCGACCGATGCAGGCCGCACGGTCATCCTCGGCAGCGCCGACACGTTCCGCGCGGCGGCCATCGAGCAGCTGGAGGTGTGGGCGGAGCGCGCGAACGTCGAGGTGGTCACCCGCGAGCGCGGCAGCGATCCGGCCAGCGTGTGCTACGACACCATCGAGCGCGCCGAGAGCCGCGGCGCCGACCTCGTGCTCATCGACACGGCGGGGCGCCTTCACACGTCGGCCGACCTCATGCGCGAGCTGGAGAAAGTGGTGAACGTGGTGCGCAAGCGTTCGCAGCTGCCTGTGTACACCGTGCTGGTCACCGATGCCACCACCGGCCAGAACGGCCTTTCTCAGGCGCGCGAGTTCGACCGCGCGCTCGATTTGGACGGCGTCATCGTCACGAAGCTCGACGGCACCGCCAAGGGCGGCATCGCGCTGGCCGTGTCCCACGAACTGGGGCTTCCCGTGCTCAAGATCGGCGTGGGCGAGGGATTGGACGACCTGCGCGACTTCGACGCGCACGATTTCGCCCGCGCGCTCGTAGGCGAGTTCGACGAGCGGGCGTAGCATGGCGTTCGTCCAGGTCCATCATGACCCCGACGTGCTCGAGGTGCGCGTGCCGTTTCAGAACATCTCCACGAACGACACGAACTGTTACATCGTGAAGGACGGCGACGAGACGCTCGTCATCGACACCGGAGCGCCGTCGGACGAGGGCTTCGCTATCCTCGATGCTGCGTTGACCGAGCTCGATGTCGACCGCACGCGGATGCGCTTCTTCCTCACGCACCTGCATCTCGACCATGCGGGGCTGGTCGACCGCTTGGCGCTGCCCGGCGCGAAGCTGTACGTGAGCCCCGTGGACTTCGAGTCGGTGCGCGCGTCGCGCGCGGCTTCATCCTATGATGCGGCGCGGCGCGCGTTCACGGCCGAGGGCGTGCCGCCGTCCGACGCGTCGGGGTACGCGCGCTACGCCGTGGAGCCGCGCCTGTTCGACGCCTCGCGCCTGGAGCTCGTGGCGTCGTGCGACGGCGATGCCATCGAGGTGGGGCGCTACCGGTTTCGCGTGGTGGAGACGCCCGGACACACGCCCGGGCACTTGGCGCTCTACGAGCCCGAATCGCGCATCCTGTTCGGCGGCGACCACGTGCTGTTCGTCATATCGCCCAGCATCGCGCTGTTCCCCGACGGAGCGGACGGGTTGCAGGCCTACCTCGACAGCCTGGACAAGGTGCGGGCGCTGCGCTGCGAGAAACTGTTCGTCGCGCACGGCGAGCCGCGCGACGATTTCGACGAGCGCATCGGCTGGCTGCGCGATCACCACCTGGAGCGCCTGGAGGAGACGTGCGGCATCGTGCGCGACCGGCCGGGGCTGGCCGGCGAGGAGGTCATCCGCGCCATCAAGTGGAACGTCCCGTATCCCACCTGGGAGGAGATATCCTTTGTGCAGCGCTGGTGCATCGTCACCGAGGGCGTCGTCATCCTCAACCACCTGGTCGGCAGCGGCGCCATCCGCCGCGAGAAGGACGAATCGGGGATCAATCGGTATTTCTAAAGGGCGGCGTATCCGAGCGCGAGACGCCTTTCGGCGCCGTACGTTGGAAAAGCGTTCCGAACGCGCTTCGCGGCGCGATGGTAGAATGAGCGCATGGAGGAAACGCGGACATACCTGCTGAAGCTCTACGACGACGACCTCGCGTCGTTCACCTTGGTGCGCGACGCGAGCGGCGCCGTGCGTTGCGCGAGCGCGGAATGCGACGAGTCGGAGCGCGGGCTGCTGCCGTTTCGCGTGACGGGCGACGCGGCTTCGTTCGAGCGGTGGATCGAATCGCGCACCCTTTCGAAGAACCGGACGTTCGCCTCCCGTATCGTGCGCCAGTACGGCATACGGTTCGACGACGCGATGCAGATGCTCGACGCGTGCAACGGCCTTTCGCTCAACGATGCGTATTGGGTCGTTCCCGACGGGTCGAAGGCGATGTTCGCGGAGAAGAACCTGTACGAGAATCCGTTCGACGAGCTCGTCGCCACGGCGGCGTTCTCGGGCGTGATCGACACGTCGAGGGTGCCGGAGGGACTGTCGGGCGAGCTGACCACGAGCGGCCAGTTTCCGAAAGCCTGGCGCGTCGTCGACGGCGAGCGCTATCTGTACAAGGCCGGCGCTCCCAACTCGAACGGGCTCGAGCCCCATGCCGAGTACTATGCGGCGCAGCTGGCCGAAGCCCTGGGCTTTTCCCATGCGTCCTACGATCTGGCGCGATGGCATGGCGAGTTGTGCAGCGCCAGCCCCTTGTTCACGAGTCGCGACACCGGCTTCGCGACGTTCTCCAGCATGTTCGGCACGCTGTCGTTCGACGAGGTGGCGGCGGTCTACGTCGAACAGGGGACGGAGGCGTTCGAGCGTTTCTCGGAAATGACGGTCTTCGACGCGCTGATCGCCAACGACGATCGTCATCTTGGGAACTTCGGATTCCTGTTCGACAACCGGACGCGCTCGCTCGTTTCCGCTGCGCCCATCTTCGACAACAACCTGTCGCTGTTCATCCGCGACATCGACGCGGGTTTGACGGCTTCCGACCTGGATCGATCAGCCGCGTGGTACAAGAGCCCGTCGAACGTGCTGCTGGATTATCAGGCGAAACGCGTGATGACGGACGACCTGCGCGATCGTCTCGCGACGCTGCGCGGCTTCGAGTTTGCTCCGCACTCCGACTTCCCGCTCGACGAGCGGTATACGGAGCTTTTGAACGGCTACATCCGCTTGCGGTTGGAAGCGTTGTTGGGACTGTCCTGATCTTGCGTTCCTGAAGATTATGGCGTGGTTGAATCGGCTGTCTGCAAAGCTGGTTTTTAGAAATCTATGAGATCTTTGACCTTGATATCGAGTCCATCGGCAATCCTGCACAAGAGATCGATCCCGACGCTCACCTGGCCGCACTCGATTTGCCATAAGTGAGTTTGGTTCGTACCCACCATAAGAGCGAAACGACGTTGGGAAAGGTGTTGCTCCTCGCGCAGCATCTTTATTGTCTTGCCCAGTATTATTCTACGGCCGTCGCTTTTCATGGTTTCAGAGTATGTGCTACACTTCCTTTGATGACTTGCTATAACAAGTCATCAAAGGAAGTGTACAAGGCTCGGATTAATTCGATTAGAGCGACTAGTGGAAAGCAGTTGCGCTTTGTTAAGGAGGGGCGGAGTGAAAACGATGAGGGGTCTAACGACTGCTTTTAGCTTGATCGCTGTACTTTGCTTGTTCGGATGTTCGGGCAACGGAGTCCATGATGCAGGTGATGAAGAGCAAGAAGATGCTAATTTGCAACCTGCGTTCGTGTTAAAAAGCATCGATGCTCACGCTACAATTCATGATGGTAGTGCGGTCAACGTGGTTCAGAATATAGCAACCATGGAACTCGACGATAGAGGAAATGTTATCCGAGCGGTTTATCGCAACCAGGACAGCGGCTCCGATATCGTGGTCGTCGAGTCGGAGTTCGATGAGAGGGGTTTTCCAGTCGGACGAATCGTTGAGAAGAAGTTGTCAGACGAAACTGCAGGTACCGTCGTAACTTCGACGAGGTTCCAATGCACTCCGGACGGCGAAGGGCGACTATTAAGTGCTGAGTGGGAATCTGAAGTGAGCTTTGGCTCCGATAAAGTTACTCGTGCTTCTGGCGTGGATCGCTACTCGTATAGTCCAGAAGGTGGTTTGGCGGAAATATCAAGCGAATCGAAAACGGAAAATGGGGAAAGCTATGCGAGATCGTCGTGTTATGACGAAACCGGGTTTCTTATCGGCGTGAGCGGCAACTACGAAGATGATAGCTACTCGAAGTCATGCGAATACGATGAGTCTGGTAGATTGGTCGCTGTTTCTGTATCTCAAGAAGGTCTTGGAGTGATTGAGGAGCGCGCTTTCGCTTATGATGACTACGGAAATCTCAAATCCATTTCGATAGCTAATGCATATGCTTCAGCTTACTCTTTTGAGTATGAATACCAAAAAGTAGAAAATCCTTCAACAATGGCTTCGATTCTGTCGCGTGCAGGACAGACGATGTTTGGCCAATTGACGTAGAATGCGCTACCGCATAAGTTTTTCGTATCCAACGCTCTTGTGAAAGTGCATCTGAAAAATGAATAGAGGAACGGCTTTGAAGATCTTTTACTTTTTCGAAAGGGATGTCGATCGAGGTTCGGGTAGCTTTGCTGCGGGATGCTTGTTGGCAGTGTTGTCCATAGTCTTTATGATAGGCGTTCCTGCGCTTTTGCCCGCGTATTTCATGTCCTACAGCATAGAAGAAGCTGAGAAGGTCGCTATGGCTTTCGTGTTAGGGAGTGGTTTGCTGACCCTTGTGATTGCTGCGACTGCCTTGACTTTATGTTGTAAGACGAGCAGAAGCTTTTCAGACCTTTTCATATCTTGTTTCTGTCCGACCGCAGTCGTTTCAAGCATCGTCTATTGTGCTGGCTATTGGACTGCCGAAGGGCATACGAGTGATGCTGATATTGTCCCTATGATATTCTCGAGTTTGATCATGTGCTTGCCGATGTTCGCGATACCGGCAGGTATTGCCGCGTCGATAGTATTCTTGATTATTCGCAGGAAAGCTCATGTATGTTAAAACGGTGGGGCAGAAATGAGAGCCTGTCGTCATTTTCCTTCCGCTGCGTTCTGTCGAAGGGTTCGCGCGCGTTTGCTCTGACGGTCGTGGACAGGTGACATTTTGCGACGAGTACTATGGTGATACGTTCTGCGGAAGCATTTCTTTTGGGTACGATGCAAGAGGAAATCTGGAACGCATGGAATACGAAAACGGATCGTGCGTTACGTTTGAGTACGAAGAAGAAAACGAGCTCCATCCTTTCGATCTTGCGATTTCCAGGGTGATTCCGATGAAGAGCTTATAACCGTCCGAACGCGTTGGTTTGCTCGATGGCAATAAAGTATTCCGAATGCGGAATACTTTATTGTTTCCTGTTTGAAAAAGTATTCCGCAACGGATGCCTCCGCGGCGGATGGTTCTGACGAGCGCTCGGATTGCTTGTGTGTTTGTGGCTCGGCGGGTCTTGCTGGCGTATAATTCCATGCATTACGCTCAATCGACGCATACGACGAGGAGTCATCTACCATGCTCGAGAACCTATCGACGCGCCTGCAGGGCATATTCAGCGGTCTGCGCGGCAAGGGTCGCCTGACCGAGGACGATATCAACGACGCCATGCGCGAGATCCGCATGGCGCTTCTGGAAGCGGACGTCAACTTCAAGGTGGTGAAGTCGTTCGTCGCCCGCACGAAGGAGCGCTGCCTCGACGCCGAGGTGCTCGATTCGCTCACGCCGGCGCAGAACGTCATCAAGATCGTGCTCGACGAGCTGACCGAGCTGTTGGGCCGCACCGACAGCAAGCTCGTCCTGAGCAGCCGCATCCCCAACGTCATCATGCTGGTAGGCCTGCAGGGCTCCGGCAAGACGACGGCTGCCGCGAAGCTGGCCTACCGCCTGAAGCAGGAGAACCATTCGCCCCTGCTCGTGGCCTGCGACGTGTACCGCCCCGCCGCGGCCGACCAGCTGGAAACCCTCGGCGGCGAGATCGGCGTGCGCGTGTACCGCGGCGACGGCCAGGATCCGGTGAAGATCGCGCAGGAGGGCATCCAGGACGCCATCGACAACCTGCGCGACGTGGTCATCGTGGACACGGCGGGCCGTCTGCACGTGGACGACGAGATGATGGACGAGGCCGAGAACATCAAGCGCGCCGTGAAGCCCGACCAGATCCTCATGGTGGTGGACGCCATGACCGGCCAGGACGTGGTGAACGTGGCCAGCGCGTTCTCCCAGCGCGTCGACTTCGACGGCGTCATCATGTCGAAGATGGACGGCGACGCCCGCGGCGGCGGCGCGCTTTCCATCAAGCAGGTCACCGGCAAGCCTATCAAGTTCATCTCGTCCGGCGAGAAGCCGGACTCGCTCGAAGAGTTCCACCCCGACCGCATGGCGAAGCGCATCCTGGGGATGGGCGACGTGGTCAGCCTCATCGAGAGCGCCGTCAAGGTGCAGCAGGAGGAAGTGGAGCAGGAGCAAGCCGAGCGCATGATGCGCGCGAACCTCACGCTCAACGACTTCATCGATATGAACCGACAGATCCGCAAGATGGGCGGCGTGTCGAAGCTGCTGTCGGCCTTGCCGGGCGGCGACAAGGCCATGGCCGCCGGCCAGGTGGACGAGAATGCGTTCGACCACATGGAGGTCATCATCAACTCCATGTCGAAGGCCGAGCGCGAGAAGCCCGAGCTGTTGAACGGCTCGCGCCGCGCGCGCATCGCGGCCGGTGCAGGCGTGAGCGTCTCGGACGTGAACCAGCTCATGAAGAAGTTCAACGAGACGAAGAAGATGATGAAGAAGATGATGCCTGCCGTGGAGGAGATGCAGGGCGGCAAGAAGGGGAAGAAGGGGAAGAAAGGCCGCAGGCGCCGCATGGGACTGCCCGGCGGCATGGGCGGCATGAACATGGCCGACCTCAAGAAGCTCCAGGACATGCTGGGCGAGTAGCGGTTCGTCCTCGTAGGATCGATCGGGCGCGAGGTTCCGCAAGGGTTCTTCTCGCGCACACGCAACGAAAGGAGGCGCATATGGCGTTGGAGATACGGCCGTACCGCGAGGAGGATCTCGCGGGCATGATCAAGGTATGGAACGAAGTAGTGGAGGCGGGGGAGGCGTTCCCGCAAGTCGAGCCCCTCACCATGGAGACGGCGCGCGCGTTCTTCGCCGAGCAGACGCTGACCACGGTGGCTGCGATCGACGACAAGCTGTTCGGCCTGTACATCCTGCATCCGAACAACGTGGGGCGCTGCGTGCACGTGGCCAACGCCAGCTACGCCGTGGCGTCCAGCGCGCGCGGCTTGGGGCTGGGCCGCGAGCTCGTGAAGGACTCGCTTGCGCAGGCCGCCCGCAAGGGCTTCCGCGGCTTGCAGTTCAACGCCGTGGTGGCTTCGAACGAGGCCGCCATCCACCTGTACGAGGACCTCGGATTCACGCGCGTGGGCACCATACCCGGCGGCTTCTGCAGCATACTGGGCAATTTCGAGGACATGCACATCTATTACAAGGATTGCTTCGGCGCGGCGCTTCCCAGCTGAGGTTAGCCACGCGCCCGGTCCGAGCGCGCCTTGTCGCCGCATGCGCATCTTCGCTCCGAAAACACGCCTCAGCGCGTGGAGCGTGTTTTCGGAGCGAAGATGCATGCGTTGCATGCCTCGCTGCCCGCCAAACGTGGGATTTTCGAGGATGCGGGAGGTCGGGGATGCGCTCGTAAGTCCGGCGCGTTACAATTCTGCTTGGTAATCGCTTGTCAAACAGCAGATTACGCCGTATCATAAGCAATTGCTGTTTTCGCTGCACCGCATACGCGCTGCACGCATCGAATCGAATGTAAGAAGCAAAAGGAGTTCATCTTCATGGCAGTCAAAATTCGCCTGGCCCGTCACGGCGCCAAGAAGCGCCCGTACTACCGCATCGTCGTTGCCGATTCCCGCTGCCCGCGCGACGGCAAGTTCATCGAGGAAGTGGGTCGCTACAACCCCTGCACCGAGCCTGCCATGGTGCAGTTCGACCTGGAGAAGGTCGACCAGTGGATCAAGAACGGCGCCCAGCCGACCGATACGGTTGCCAGCCTGCTGAAGCGCGCTCGCGAGAACGCGTAAGCATCATGGCCGAGCAGACGGAAGACATCGTCGGTCTCGTCGAGTCCGTCGTGCGCCCGCTCGTCGAGTTTCCCGACGATCTGGAGATCACGTCGAGCGATGCCGAGGACGGTTCTATTCTCGTCGAAGTTCGCGTGAACGAAGAAGATGCCGGCAAGGTCATCGGTCGCCAGGGGCGGGTCATCAAGGCCATCCGCACGTTGGCGCGTGCCGCTGCATCGCGTACGAACACCCATGTCGAAGTGGAGCTTCTCGACTAAATGCGTACGTGGGCGAACGTTGCCGAGCTATCTAAAACGAAGACCTTGACAGGAGGGCTCGTCGCGCGCTGCGCGCCGGGTCTTCCTTTTTTGCTGGAAGAGGGCATGGAGGTGGCCTTCGTGCCGCCTCGGCACGATGCGCCGCGCCGTGCGCGCGTGCTGTCCGTGCAGGACGCGGGCAGAGACGCCTTCCTCGTGACGTTCGAAGGCGTCGACTCCATCGACATCGCCGAGTTGTTGGTGGGGTGCAGCTGCCTCGTACGCCGCGCCGATCTGCCCGAAAGCGCGCTGGCCGCCGAGGCCGACGGCTTGGAAGGCTTTGAAGTGCACGACGCGCGCGCGGGCTTCGTGGGCGTCGTGGAGTCGGTGGTGGAGAATCCCGGGCAGTTCCTGCTGAGCGTCGCGCCCGCCGACGGGGGCAGGCGCGTGCTCGTGCCGCTTGTGGACGCGCTGGTCGTCGGTTTGGACGAGGACGCGCGCCGCATCGACGTCGACTTGCCGGACGGCCTGCTGGACCTGTAGCGGGCCGCGCCCTCGCCCCCGCGCCCGAAAGGACCCGCCCGTGATCATCGAAACGTTGTCGACGTTCCCCGACATGTACGCCTCCGTCATGGGCTCCTCCATGATGCGCATCGCCCAGGAGAAGGGCATCCTCGAGTTCAAGGCGCACGATCTGCGCGACTGGACCCACGATCGCCACCGCACCACCGACGACGACCCGTACGGGGGCGGCGACGGCCTGGTGATGAAGTGCGAGCCCATCTTCGAGGCCTACGACGACATCGCGGGCGCGGGCCCGCGCCCGACCACCGTGTTCCTGTCGCCGTGCGGTGAGCCGTTCACGGACGCCGTGGCATGCGAGCTGTCGCGCGAGGAGCGCCTGCTGTTCGTGTGCGGCCACTACGAAGGCATCGACGAGCGCGCCTACGCGCTGGCCGATCGCGTGATCTCGCTGGGCGACTACGTTCTGACCAGCGGGGAGCTGGCCTCCATGGTGGTCATCGACGCCGCCGTGCGCAAGCTGCCCGGCGTGCTGGGCGCCGAGACGGGCGCCCTGGGCGAGAGCTTCGCCGACGGCTTGTTGGAATATCCCCAGTACACGCGTCCGGCGACGTTTCGCGGCATGGGCGTGCCGCCGGTGCTGCTGTCGGGCAACCACGCGGCCGTAGCCGACTGGCGCCGCAAGCAGAGCCTCGAGCGCACCGCGCGCCTGCGACCCGATCTGCTCGAGGACGTCGATCTGAGCGCGGCCGATCGCGCCTATCTTAAGGATCTGGGCCTGTGAATTCCGGAGAGCACGCTGCGTACCAGAAGCCCGGCATCCTGCGCCGCTTCTTCGGCCTGCTCGCTTGGACGGGCTTCGTTGCGCTGCTGTCGTGGCTGACGTTCGTGTACGTGGGGCACGCTTATGCTGTTCCCACCGGCTCGATGGAAAAGACCATCATGACCGGCGACCGCGTGCTTGCTGAGAAGGTGAGCTACTACCTGCGTGACCCGGAGCCCGGCGACATCGTTATGTTCGAAGACCCCGATATCCCCGGCCGCCTGCTGCTCAAGCGCTGCATCGCCGTGGGCGGGCAGACCGTGGACATCAACGACGAGGACGGCCTCGTGTACGTGGACGGCGTCGCGCTGCGCGAGCCCTACACCGACGGCCTGCCCACGTACACGCTTGCCAGCGACGTCTCCTACCCCTACACGGTGCCCGAAGGCATGATGTGGATGATGGGCGACAACCGAACGAACTCGCAAGATTCGCGTTACTTCGGCGCCGTGTCCGTCGCGTCGGCGGAGGCGCGCAGCGTGGCGGTGCTCTGGCCCTTGGGCGACGTGGGCCTGCTGGGATAGCCTCCCGCCTCTCGCGTCGCGAGGGTTTCGCCCGGTGATCGGGAATTTCTGCAAACTTTGTCGAACGCGCCGGACGAATTGCGCCGACGCGCTATCATATACGCTCGTGATCTTGTTCGGGCGCCGAGCGCCCGCTTCGAAAGGATAGACAGACTACATGGATTCCGGACAGCACGCCGACCGCCAGAGCCCGGGCATACTCAGAACCTTCCTCAGCCTGCTGGTCATGGTGGCCTTCGTATTCGGGCTGTCGTGGGTGCTGCGCACGTACGTGTTCCAGGCTTACGAGATCCCCTCGGGCTCCATGGAGGAGACCATCATGGTGGGGGACATGGTGTTCTCCGAGAAGGTGAGCTACTACTTCCGCGACCCCGAGCCGGGCGATATCGTGACGTTCCAGGATCCCGAGATCCCCGGGCGCGTGCTCATCAAGCGCTGCATCGCCGTGGGCGGGCAGACCGTGGACATCAACGACGAGGACGGCCTCGTGTACGTGGACGGCGTGGCGCTGTCCGAACCGTACACCCGCGGTTTGCCCTCCTACACGCTGGCCAGCGACGTCTCCTATCCCTACACGGTGCCCGAGGGCTATCTGTGGATGATGGGGGACAACCGCACGAATTCGCAGGATTCTCGATTCTTCGGAGCCATACCCGTCTCCTCGGTGACGGGAAGGGGCGCTTTGGTGTACTGGCCGCTCAATGATTTCAGCCTACTCGACTAGCGCACGCGGCCGAGGGGTACGGGTTTGATCGAGACAAGGAGAACCATGTCAACCGAACATGCATCCGCCGCTGCGGAGCAGGGGGCTGCAGCGCAGCTCCCTCCGACGTTCCAGGACGTCATCATGAACCTCCAGCGATACTGGGGGGACCAGGGCTGCGTCGTCTTGCAGCCCTACGACAACGAGGTGGGCGCCGGCACCAACGCCCCGGCCACCACGCTGCGCTCGCTTGGCCCCGACACGTGGCGCACCTGCTACGTGCAGGGCAGCCGCCGTCCGACGGACGGCCGCTACGGCGAGAACCCGAACCGCACCCAGCACTACTTCCAGTTCCAGGTGCTCATGAAGCCCTCGCCCGACAACATCCAGGAGCTGTACCTGGGGTCGTTGCGCGCCATCGGCATCGACGTGGACGCGCACGACGTGCGCTTCGTCGAGGACGACTGGGAAAGCCCCACGCTGGGCGCCTGGGGGCTGGGCTGGGAAGTGTGGATCGACGGCATGGAAGTGACGCAGTTCACCTACTTCCAGCAGGTGGGCGGCTTCGAGTGCAACCCCGTGCCGGTGGAGATCGCCTACGGCCTGGAGCGCCTGACGATGTACATCCAGGGCGTGGACAGCATGTTCGACATCGTGTGGAGCCGCGGCGCCGACGGCGTGAACTTCACCTACGGCGACGTGTACCTGGAGAACGAGCGCCAGTACTCGCGCTACAACTTCGAGGTGGCCGACACCGATTTCCTGTTCCAGGAGTTCAACGACCGCGAGGCCGAGTGCCTGCGCACGCTGGAGGCGGGCCTGCCGCTGCCGGCCTACGACAGCGTGCTGAAGTGCTGCCACGCGTTCAACCTGCTGGACGCGCGCGGCGTGATATCGGCCACCGAGCGCATGGCCTACATCCTGCGCGTGCGCACCATCGCCAAGGCGGTGTGCGCCTCGTACATGGAGCACGTGGTGGGCATCAAGCCCGCCGAGGACGACGAAGCAGGGAAGGAGGCCGGACGATGAGCAGCCTGCATACGCTTGCGTTCGAGATCGGCACCGAGGAGATTCCGGCGTTCGACCTGCACCGCGCGACCCTCCAGCTGGAGAAGCTGGTGCCCGAGGCCCTGGACGCGGTGCGCATCCCGCACGGCGATGTGGCCGTCTACACCACGCCGCGCCGGCTCATCGCCATCGTGGCCGATGTAGCCGACGAGACCGAGGCGCTCGAAGAGGTGTTCCGCGGCCCGTCCGTCAAGATCGCCTTCGACGCCGACGGCAACCCGACGAAGGCCGCCACGGGCTTCGCGCGCGGCAAGGGCGTGGGCGTGGACGCGCTCGAACGCCGCGAGGAGAACGGCGTGGAGTACGTGTTCGCCACGAAGAGCATCGCCGCCCGCGACGTGGCCGAGCTGCTGCCCGGCGTGCTGGAAGGCGTGATCACGGGCACCTCGTGGCCGAAGTCGTGCCGCTGGGGCACTACGAGCGAGTACTTCTCGCGGCCGGTGCGCTGGCTCGTGGCGTTGTTGGACGAGCGCGTGATCCCCGTGCGGTTCGCGGGCCTTACGGCCGGCAACCTCACGCGCGGCCATCGCTTCCTAGCCCCCGGGCCGCACGAGGTGGCCACGGCCGCCGATCTGCTAGGCGTCGTCGAGGCCGCGCACGTGGTGTCGAGCGAGCAGGCGCGCGAGGCGGTCATCCGCGAGGGCGTGGCGCAGGCCGAGCAGCGCACGGGCGCCCGCGCCGAGCTTCCCGAGAAGACGCTTCTGGAGGTTGTGAACCTCTGCGAGCAGCCCACGGTGCTGGTGGGCACGTTCGACGAGGAGTTTCTGCGCGTCCCCGAGGAGATCATCGTCGACGCCATGCTCATGCACCAGCGTTACTTCCCGCTGTACGACGCGGACGGCAAGCTGACCAACAACTTCATCGTCGTGTCGAACGGCGACCCGGCGCACGCCGACACCATCACGGGCGGCAACGAGCGCGTGGTGCGCGCCCGCCTGTCCGACGCGAAGTTCTTCTACGAGGAGGATCTCAAGCATCCGCTGGAGACGTACGTCGACCGCCTGGACGAGGTGGTGTTCCAGGAGACGCTGGGCACCATGAAGGAGAAGGCCGACCGCATCGTGGCCCTGGCGAAGCATCTGGCCGCCGACGCGCAGCTGAGCGAGGCGGACGCCGCCGACGCCGAGCGCGCCGCGTACCTGGCGAAGGCCGACCTCGTGACGAACGCCGTGGTGGAGTTCACCAGCGTGCAGGGCGTCATGGGCTCCTACTACGCCGCCGCCTGCGGCGAGAGCGACCAGGTGGCCCGCGCCATCGCCGACCATTATCGCCCGCGCTTCTCCGGCGACGAGCCTCCCGCGTCGGACGTGGGACGGATCGTGGCCATGGCCGACAAGCTGGACACCGTCTGCGGCCTGTTCGCCGTGGGCCAGGGTCCCACCGGCTCGTCCGATCCGTTCGCGTTGCGCCGCAGCGCCATCGGCATCGTGGCCATGTTGGAAGCGGGCCTGCCCGTGTCGTTGGCCGCCGCCATCGATGCGGCGCTCGGCACCTACCAGGATGCCGGAATCGACTTCGACCGCGATGCGATCCGCGCCGAGGTGGCCGACTTCTTCGTGACGCGCACGAAGGTCATGCTGCGCGACGGCGGCTGCTCTCATGACACTATGGACGCCGTGTTGGCAACCGGCGTGGAGGAGCCTGCGCAGATCATCGCCCGCACTTATGTGCTTGAGGCGGAGCGTTTGGGTGCTCCCGAAGCGTTCGACGATTTGGCCACGGCCTACGCCCGTGCGAACAACCTGCGCGACGCCGATCTGGGCGTCGAGGTAGACGAAGCGCTGCTATCCGACGCCGAGCGCGCGCTTCTGGCCGCCACCGACGAGGCTGCTGCTTGCGTGAAGGAGGCTCTCGCTGTCGATCATTTCGGTGCCGCCCTCGCCGCCCTCGCGGCGCTGCGCGCGCCCATCGACGCGTTCTTCGAGGACGTGCTCATCATGGACGACGACCTCGCCCTGCGCGAGAACCGCCTGCGCCTGCTCAACCGTTTCGTCGCCGTGTTCGCCCATGTGGCCGACTTCGGCAAGATGGCCAAGGGCGCGAAGTAGCCCATGGACGAATTCATCGCCTACGGAAGCTCCACCGAGTTGCCCACGATCCACGTGATCAGCGACTCGGTGGGTCTGACGGCCCAGGCGGTGGCCCGTGCGGCCGCCGCCCAGTTCGGCGTCACGAACCCCGTCATCGAGGTGCTGCCGAAGGTGCGCACGTTCGAGGAGATCAAGGAGTTCATCGACGAGCACAGCGCCGTGCACAAGCGCAACACCGGCGATGGGCGCATGCTCGTGTTCTACACGCTCGTCGACCGCGACCTCTCGCGCCAACTGGCCGAATACGCCGGCGGTCGCGATGACATCGTGGCGGTCGACCTCGTGACGGACGCCATCGGCGCCATCGCGCACATGACGGGCAAGCAGCCGTCCACGAAGCCGGGCGGCCTGCACGTTGCCGACCAGTACTACTTCCGGCGCATCGAGGCCATCGAGTTCACCATCGCCCACGACGACGGCCGCAACCCGCAGGAGCTCCACCAGGCCGACATCGTGCTTCTGGGCGTGTCGCGCTCGTCGAAGACGCCCACGTCCATCTACCTGTCGCAGCAGGGCTACAAAGTGGCGAACATCCCCCTCGATCCCACCACCGAGCCTCCGGCGGAGCTCGAGCAGGTCGACCGCACGCGGCTGTTCGGATTGATGACGACGCCCGAGGTGCTCATCGGCATTCGGCAGCGCCGTTTGGGGCGCGCGAGTGCCGTCGCTTCGCGCTATGCCGATCCCGAATACGTGTACCGGGACTTGGAGGACGCCCGCGCGCTCATGCGCAAACTGGGCTGTATTGTCATCCACACCGAAAATCGTGCCGTTGAGGAAACGGCGCAGGAAATTTTGCGCTACTATGAGCGAGCCCATCCTCCATCAGCTGATATGATAGGGTCAGCCTGAGACTAGGGTTCCCAATGTATAGGTAGGTAAAGTCGGTACGTCGGGTTAAGGAGAAAAAGGTGACTGAAGAAGTCAAGCGAGTGTATGCGTTCGGCAAGGACGCGCAGGGCAACAACGTAACTGAGGGCAACACCAGCATGAAGGCGATCCTCGGCGGCAAGGGCGCGAACCTCGCCGAGATGGCCAACATCGGGCTGCCCGTGCCTCCCGGATTCACCATCACGTGCCAGACCTGCATGGAGTACGCCAATGCGGGCAACGCGTGGCCCGAAGGCGCGCTCGGCACCATCCAGGAGTATCGCGAGGATCTCGAAGCCCGCATGGGCAAGAAGATCGGCGATGCGGAGGACCCGCTGCTCGTGTCCGTGCGTTCCGGCGCCCCCATGTCCATGCCGGGCATGATGGACACCGTCCTCAACCTCGGCCTGAACGATCAGTCCATCAACGGGTTGATCAAGCAGACCGATAACCCGCGCTTCGCCTGGGATTCCTACCGTCGCTTCATCCAGATGTTCTCCAACGTGGTCATGAACCTCGACGGCGACCTGTTCGAGAACGCCATCACGGCTATGAAGCACGCTCGCGGCGCGGCGTCCGACACCGATCTCACCGCCGAGGACCTGCAGGAGCTCGTGGCCGAGTTCAAGCAGATCTTCGCCGAGAACGTGGATGCAGCGGCGTATCCGAGCCTCGTCGTGGACGGTGCCGTGCAGTTCCCGCAGGATCCCAGCGTGCAGCTGCAGCTGGCCATCGAGGCCGTCTTCGGCAGCTGGAACAACCCGCGCGCCACGCTGTACCGCAAGCAGAACAAGATCGCCGACGATCTGGGCACCGCCGTCAACGTGCAGTCCATGGTGTTCGGCAACAAGGGCAACACCTCTGCCACGGGCGTCGCGTTCACGCGCAACCCCGCCAACGGCGAGAAGGAGTTCTACGGCGACTACCTGGTGAACGCCCAGGGCGAGGACGTCGTGGCCGGCATCCGCAACACCTCGCCGATCGCCGAGCTCAAGGACGTGGACGGTCTGGAAGAGGCCGGCCGCGAGCTCGAAGAGGTGTTCGTCACCCTCGAGAACCACTTCCGCGACATGTGCGACATCGAGTTCACCATCGAGCAGGGCAAGCTGTGGATGCTGCAGACCCGCGTGGGCAAGCGTACCGCCGCCGCCGCGCTGCACATCGCCATCGAGATGGAGAAGGAGGGCCTCATCTCGAAGGAGGAGGCCGTCATGCGCGTCGATCCCGAGCAGCTCGACCAGCTGTTGCACCCGCAGTTCGACAAGAACGCCTCCTACGACGTTGTCGCCAAGGGCCTGAACGCCTCCCCCGGCGCCGCCGTGGGCGAAGCCGTGTTCTCCGCCGCCGACGCGGTGGCCGTGGCCGAGGCGGGCCGCAAGTGCGTGCTCGTGCGCTGGGAGACGAACCCCGACGACCTCGCCGGCATGATCGCCGCCGAGGGCATCCTCACCTCGCACGGCGGCAAGACGTCGCACGCGGCCGTCATCGCCCGCGGCATGGGCGCCCCGTGCGTCTGCGGCGTGGAGGCGCTGCGCATCGACGCCGAGAAGAAGCAGGCCAGCGTCGTGGGCACCGACATCGTCATCAAGGAAGGCGACATGATCTCCATCGACGGCACCACCGGCTCCGTGGTGCTGGGCGCGGTCGAGCTCGTGCTGCCCGAGATGACGGGCGACCTCGACACCATCCTCGAGTGGGCCGACGAGTTCCGCACGCTGGGCGTGCGCGCCAACGCCGACAACCCCGAGGACGCCGAGCTGTCCCGCGGCTTCGGCGCCGAGGGCATCGGACTGTGCCGCACCGAGCACATGTTCCTGGGCGACCGCAAGCAGATCATCCAGACCTTCATCCTCAACGAGGATCCGGCCGTGCGCGAGAAGGCCGTGGGCGAGCTCTTGGCTGCCCAGACGGGCGACTTCCTGGGCATGTTCCGCGCCATGGACGGGCTGCCGGTCATCGTGCGCCTGCTCGACCCGCCGCTGCACGAGTTCCTGGAGAGCCCCCGCGCGCTCGACGTGGAGATCGCCAAGCTCGAGGCCGCGGGCGGCGATAAGGCGCTCATCGCCGAGAAGCGCATGCTCATGGAGCAGATCGACGGCATGAGCGAGGCGAACCCGATGCTGGGCCTGCGCGGCTGCCGCCTGGGCATCGTGTACCCCATCCTGCCGGTCATGCAGGTGCGCGCCATCGCCACCGCCTGCGCCGAGCTGCAGAAAGAGGGCTTGAACCCGAAGCCCGAGATCATGATCCCGCTCGTGTCCGTGGTGGCCGAGCTCGAGAAGCTGCGCAAGGTCGCCGAGGACACTATCGCCGAAGTCGCCGCCGAGCAGGGCGTCGAGCTTGACATCCCCGTGGGCACGATGATCGAGCTGCCGCGCGCTGCCGTCACGGCCGACGAAATCGGCGCGGTTGCCGACTTCTTCAGCTTCGGCACGAACGACCTGACCCAGACGACGTTTGGCTTCAGCCGCGACGACGTGGAGGCCGAGTTCGTCCCGCAGTACCTGGCCGAGCGCCTGCTGCCCTACAACCCCTTCGCCACCATCGATCCGGGCGTGGCGAAGCTCGTGGAGATGGGCGTCGAGCTGGGCCACAAGGGCAACCCCGACCTCGTCTGCGGCGTGTGCGGCGAGCACGGCGGCGATCCCGATTCCGTGAAGACGTTCCACACGATCGGCCTCGACTACGTCAGCTGCTCCCCGTACCGCGTGCCGCTGGCCCGTCTGGCCGCCGGTCAGGCCGCCCTGGCCGAGAAGATGGGCGACGGCCGCGACAAGTAGCCTCCGTCCGAGACCTCGCATGATCGAAGGGCCCGCAGCATCGCGCTGCGGGCCCTTTCGCGTTCGGCGTCGAGTTGCGAGTGCGACGGGACGCGAAACCTTCAGTGAGAGGGTGCGAAAAGGGCTCCATCTTGTTGACGGAGCCCTTTTTGAAAGCTTGGACAGCTTGTTTCAAACTGTATGCTGCAAAACAGGTCGCGCGATGTGCCGGCTCTGTTGGGAGCAGCTAGACCGTCTCAAGGTACTTGGCAACGCTCTTGCCCGCTTCGCGGCCCAACACGATGGCCATGCCGAGGCTTACGCCGGGCGTGGGGGTGATGTATTCCACGCCGAAACGACGACCGCAATCGTTGCCGGAAACGTACAGGCCGGGAATCGGCTCGAAGTTGGCATCGAGGGCGTTCTGCTCTGCGTTGGTGATGATTCCGCCGCAGGTGCTCATGATCTCGCCAAGTCCCGGATTGCCCGCGAGCGCGTAGAACGGACCATCCTTGACGGGGAAGAGCACTTCCGCGTAGCGACCGAAATCCTCGTCGATGCCGTATTCGCAGAACTTGTTGTACTTCTCGATTTCCGCGACGAACGTCTCGACAGCATCGCCTTCGAGCCCGAGCTGCTTCGCCAGGCCCTCCAGCGTGTCGTCCGCGATGAATTCCGGTGCTGCGAACATCGCTCCAGCCTGGTTGTCCTCCTTGGAGGATTCGGGCTCGACCCAGGTTCCCTTGAACTTCTGATAAGCCTTGTCCATGCCTGTTTTTAGCTCTTCGATCGCGGACGTTGTCGGGCTGAACATGCCGTGTTGCGGCACGGTGTACTGGCGGTACTCGGGGAAGTTCGAATCGAACACGCAGGAGATGGGCTCTCGGGGCAGATACACGTTCGGCACGCCGCGCTGCTCGACAACGGGGTAGAACTCGTTCATGAAGCGCTTGCCATCGGAGCGGACCCATACAGCTTGAGGGAAGTTGTTCATAGAAGTGGGTGCTTGGATGTGCTTGGCGTTCATGCCGGGGATGATGCTCTCCAAATGAGCTCCCGCCCAATGAGCCATCTTGATGCCGTCGCCTTGATACTGCCAATTCGAGGCGTCCCCGACGAACCTTTCATTGCCGAAGGCATCTTTCCAAGCTTCTCCCTCGATCATGTTGTTCTTGATGTCGGGCATCAGGTCGTTGAGCATTTCCTCGTTGTAGGCGAAGCCGCCCGTGGCCACCACCACGGCCTTGCAGCTGAACTTGAGGTACGACCCGTCGGCCCGGTTCTCGGCGATGACGCCGGACACCTTGCCATTGTCCTGCAGGATCTGCAGTCCCCGCGTGTTGAAGAAGAACTCCGCTCCTGCGGCTTTCGCCTTTTCGCGGTTGTATCCCTGGATCTTGGTCTGATTACACTCTTCCGCATATGCGGATATGACGCCGGGGTAGAACTTGATGGGTCCGATATTGGGCAGCAGGTGCGGCCATGTTTCGCCTGCTGCGGGGGATCCGCTATGGCTCAAGGTGGCGATGTCCGAATCGGTCAGGCTGTCGTAGTACCAATCGATGTTATCGCCCATGTTCTGGCAGTACCTCATGATGAGCCCGGGGTTGCCCTGGTTGCCGATCATGGTCATCCAATTCTGGTAGTACTCGACCGGGTCGACATCATGGTACTGGTTGCCTTCGGTGATCTTGTTGACAAGGTTCGAGTTGACGCCACAGCTCTCGTTGCCCGTTGCCATGTACGTTTCTTCGGGTTGGAACTCGAGAAGGGCGACCCGGTAACCCTGCTCGGACAGCTCTCGGCACGAGGTTACGCCCGCGTACCCATGGCCCACCACGACCGCATCGTAATCACCGGCTTCGCTTGCTTGCGCGGAGTAATCTTGCGGCGTCCGCCAAGAGATTGCGCCCTCCGTCGCGCTGCCGTCGGATACGTTCTTCTCATCGGACTTGTCGCTGTCCGTTTTTCCGTTCGGCGAGCACGCCGCCAAGAAACCCGCTCCTACGGTTCCTACGCCAGCAAGCGCTGCGCCTTTGATGAAACTACGCCTATCCATCCCTCTCTCCGTTCATCTCAACAGCTAACACGAAAGATGCTGCCGGTCGGTTTGCCTTCAAGCCGGGCAGCAAGGCAAAGACTACGCAAACCGCTTCTTTTTCGGAATCGCGATATTGAGGGAATTGGGAAAAGAGTCCTTGCAAAGCGCCTGGAAAGCATCGCGGTTTTTGGGGAATTACGCAAAACACGAGGTGAAACGCTTATGGCGTTCGCCGGTTCGCCGGAGCGAAGCTGCTTGGGCGACGAGTCTCCGGTTTTAGAAATCCGTCATCGAAGACGGCTCGTTCTCGTTTTCTATAAGCTGCAGAAGGTCCTCGCGCGAGTGGATGTCCAGCTTTTTGTAGATGCTCTTGATATGGGAGCGGACGGTGGAGTCGGACAAGAACATCTTCTTTGCGACGTAGGCGGGGGAGTAGCCGCGCCCTAGGAACAAGAGCACCTCTCTCTCGCGTTTCGACAGGCCGCCCTTGTCGGCAACCCGATTGCAGCATGTTTCCAAGTCCGACAGCAGGTTCGGCTTGTTCGCCTGCTGCGAAGGGAGGTACATTGTTTTCCACGAGCGTATATTGGGCACCAGAACCAACGAGATGAAGTACAGGGTGGAAAGCGCAAGCAATACTGCTTCCTCGTTCCCGCTGATGCCCGCAAGATCGCCGAAATGCAAGCCGATGATCGAAACCAAGCAAAAAGCGGAGATCGAGCTACCGAAGATCAGAGGCACCGAGAACTCTTGCGCGTGCGCGATCGCGCAGAACGAGGCCAGCGCAAGCACCCCTATAGCGCCGAAGAACACGTAAATGCCGATCATGCCGATGCTGTGCACCGCATGACCTGTGGGGAAGCTGCTGAGAAACAACAATATGGCGGCGAAGATGGGCAGGTATATTTGGAACACGAACGGCAAAAGAGGCTTGTCCGACTTCCTAAGCCATAAAGGCAGAACCGAGACGACGGCGAGGATCGTGCCGATGCTTTCGGCGTACATGTTGCCGAAAACCGCGATCTTGCGTACCGCCATCGTCAAGGCGAACAGCAAAAAACCCACGAACGGACCGAGGGCGACCGAGAAGAAGGAGTGGAACACGGTGGAATCTTGGCTTTTCGCATCGCGTTGCACGTTCAGCAGGCGAACGAACTCGCCGTGCGTAGAGCGGATCAGCAGGGGCACGAGTCCGAGAATGCTGAGCAGAAGAAAGCTCGCGACCCCGGTTTCGGGACCCATGTAAACGAATCCCGTATTGATGAGCGCGCAGATGGCCAGCAGGACGCTCAGGCGAATGAGGGCTTCCCGGAACGTGAGGGTGGAGAATACGCTTCCCCAAGCGATGCAAAGGAGCAAGGTCGTCGTTCCGCAGAGCGTTCCTCCGAGCAAGGAGCACAATTCGACCGGAACTCCGGGGAGAAGAAGGGAAGCGAAGAGCAGGAAAAGCCCCGTCAGGTAGAGAAGCGCGACGATCGTCATTCGAAGAGGAGTTAGGAATGTTATCCGACTTGGTTCTTTCGCGCACAGCGCGATGCACGCGGCTGCCATGCCGGCGACCATGGCGCTCGCCAACGTGGAGTGGACGAAATACGGCATGGCCAAGTCGAAGCCTGCCAAGTCGGGGCTGAATATCATGTTCGGGGAGTAGAGTGGCAAGGTTGCGAAAAAGGCTACGAAACAAACTTGTTCGAATGCGGATGGCTGGCTCATGTCGAATCCTTCTCGCTTGTACCTATCTGCCAAGTGCATGGATCTTCGCGCTCCGGTCATGCGGCACCGTCTTTTTCCGGTAGCGCTTGGGCGGCCGCCGTTTCGCCCACGAGCCAGATGCGGTCATCGGGGAACAGGCGCGTGTTGCGGCTCGGCTTCATCTTGAGCAGCTTCTCATGCTCGTGTGCGACGACGAGGCAGCCGAAGGAGCCCTTGAAATCGACGGCGCCGATGGTCTTGCCGGCGAAGGGCGAGCCCGCTTCCACGGAAAGCGACACGCATGCGAGATCCAACTTGTCGGGGTGCGCGGCCGCGTACTCGTCGAACGATGCGCTGACGGCATCGGCCTCGTCGATGGAGTCCTCCTTGAGCAGGGTTTGCAGGTAGGCGTCCACCTCGTTCTCGGTGCCGAGGAACGTCAGCACGTCGCCCTCGCGTATGCCCAGCGGGTCGGCCGGGTCGTTGATGCGCCGCACAAGCTCCTCCTTGGTCAGTCGCGCGAGCGCTTGCGATCCCATGCGCACGCCCTCGCGCTCGATGGCCATGAGATCCAGGTTGTGCGCTATGCCGAACAGGAAGTCGCTCGACCGCTCGGCGCCCAATCGGCGCAGCGTGCGCGACGCTTCGACCTCCACCACGTACAGGCGCTCCTCCACCCACCCGGCGCGTTCCTCCTCGTCGGATTCCGCCAGGCGCTCGGCCAGGATGGACTCGTTGAGGTTGCCGACGAAGCTCGTCTCCAGCTTGAGGAACCACGAATGCAGCGTGCGCGAGCGCGCGAGCAACAGCGAGCACGTCGCCGCCAGAACGAACATCCACACCGATTGGCGCGCGCCGGCCGCATGCACGATGTAGGCCACCACGCCGCAGGACGCCGCGCCGCCCGCCAGCATCAGGACGGCCAACGGCACATGGTTTCGACGGCTCTTCATCCACAGCACGCCGAACTCGTTCTTTCGTCCCGTGTAGAACAGGTTCGACAGGAACAGTCCCGTCACGAAGATGCCCACCGCGGCAAGCAACGGGTTGAGAACGGCCTCCGGCACGAAACCCGACAGCAAAGGAAGGGCCGTGTTCATGAGCACCTCCACCGATGCGATGCCGGCCAGCACCACGAGCCCCAGCTTGAGCGTCCAGCGTTTGAGGTAGTCCACCCATAAGTTCGGTTCGCCGTCCTCTTCCTGCGCGCGCTCCAGATGCTCATGGCGCAGTGCGAACAGGCTTTCGGGCAAGACGCGCACGAGGAGGTGGTAGATGCGTTCGGAATTCTTCACCAGAAGAGGCGAGGCGAGCGTCGTCGCCACCGACACGGTGACGATGACGGGGTAGAGGAAGTCGGGAGTCACGCCCGTCGCCGATCCTAGCGCGGCGATGATGAACGAGAACTCGCCGATCTGCGCCAGGCTGAGCCCGCTCATCACCGAGGTTTTCAGCGTTGCCCCCGACAACAGAGCGCCCAACCCGCAGAACAGCGAGCGTCCGATGATGGCCACCAAGGCGATGACGACGATGGCTCCCAGGTTCTCCGTCACGGCCGCGGGTGTGACCAGCATGCCCACCGATACGAAGAACACGGCTCCGAACAGATCCTTGATGGGCTTGAACAGCGCGTCGACGCGCTTTGCCTGCACGGTGCCGGCCAGGATGGATCCGGCGAGGAACGCGCCCAGCGCCGAAGAGAACCCGATGGCGTCGGCCAGAACCACCATCCCCAAGCACAGCGCGATGGACGCGATGAGCAGGATCTCGTCGTTGAGCTCGGAACGCAGGCGCTTGAGGGCGCTCGGCACGAGGATGACGCTGAGCGCGAACCATACCACGAGGTACAGCGCCATGCGTCCGATACGCACGGCCACCGCACCGCCGTCCACCGACGCGCTGACCGCCACCGTGGACAGCACCACGAGCAGGAACACGCCTGCGATGTCCTCGATGACCAGCACGCCGAACACGAGCTGGGCGAAGGCCTTGGTGCGCAGGCCCAGCTCGCCGAACGTCTTCACGATGATGCTGGACGACGAGATGGCCAGCATGCCGCCGAGGAACAGGCTGGTTGACGGCGACCAGCCAAGCAGCGTGCCGCAGGCGAACCCTGCCGCTATCATGAGCGACATCTCCACGACGGCCGTGACGAGCGCCGGACGGCCCACGGTGGTCAGCTTCACCACGCTGAACTGCAGTCCCAGGCCGAACATGAGGAAGATGACGCCGATCTGCGACCAGGTGGACACGTCGGCCGTCTCCACGATGTTGGGGATCCAGCCGATAGCGGGGCTCACGAGGAATCCGGCCACCACGTACCCCAGCACGAGCGGCTGTTTGAAACGCCGGCAGACGATGGTGGCCACCGCCGCCACGGCGAGCAGCAAGGCGAGGTCGTTGACGAGCTGGGGTATGGACTGCATAGGTTCCTCTTCGCGCACTGTACGGTCGAAACCTCATTGTAGCAAGCCGAGACGCGTCGGCGGACGAAAAAGAAGCGGCCCTTGCGGGCCGCTTCCCAAACATGGATCGGTTTCTGGTTTCTTACGATTCCGCCAGCTCCGCGGGGGTGGCGCGGCGCGCCATGGCCTTGTCGTAGTCTTTCGTGCCGGCGAACACCTCGTTCATGTACGGGTTCACCTTGAGCTTCTTGGCGCGGTACATGATGTAGGCGAACGCGGCGATGTTGGCCAGAAGCGCGATGACGGACACGGCCAGGTTCACGTTCGGGTTGTTCACCGACTGCACGCTGAACACGCTGTAGTCCTGGAACGCCGGCACGCACTGGGCGAACATGCACCAGATGGCCAGTGTGAACGCGCGGTTCTGGATCCAGCCGCCTTTGTTCCAGAAGAACGCCGCCACGGTGGGGGCCAGCAGCAGGGCCAGGCCGCAGTACCAGGAGTGCGTGGGCAGGCAGTTGTAGGTGTAGCAGAAGTTCCACAGGTCGTAGGCGATGATGAACACCCAGGTCATGTCCGGCCACAGCATGTCCTGGCGCTTCTTGGAAATGTAGATGCCGAACCAGCCGGTCATGCAGGCGATGTTGATGATGCCCGCCACGCCGTTGAACACGTTGTGCCAACCGCCGTACAGCGTGACGCCCTCGGAGGACACCCAGGTGGTGCCCCAGGCGCGGATGGCGCTCTCGAAGTCGCTGACCACGGCGATGAGGATGTTGATGGCCACGATGACGAACGGGAAGCACTTGAACCAGTGCGCCTTGCCGATAGCGCCCCACGAGTACTTGATGGCCATGAAGCCGATGCACCCGATGGTGGCCGCGTAGAGCTTCGCGTAGTGGAACCAGCTGTTCATGTGCACGTGCGTGGGGTTGTCGAGCGCCCACTGCTGGCCGATGCCGGCGCCGATGGAAATGGCGACGAAGTACGCCGTCAACGCGACGGGCAGCACGATGAAGCAGAACACGCCGCCCGCCTTCGTGCGGCGCGCCACTTCGTTGATGAGGATCAACCCGATGAACACGATGGCCCAGCCGAGCCATTGGTACAGGGCGTTCTCCCCGTAGACTTGGAACAACATGACACCCTCCTTCTTCAGGGTACGCTTCGCACAGGCCGCCTTCCGGCCTGCTGTTTCTTCAGATGAGATTATCGATACCGTTGCATGCGGGTTCGCCTGCGCAGGTTCTATCCGCTTTCGGGTGCGCCGTTCGCGCCGCGGTCCATGTGCAGCGTTTGGGCGATGAGATCCTTCAGCACCTCGTCGTCGACGTCCGGATGCGTTCGCAGGTAGCCGACGATGCCCAAGATGAGCACGTAGAACGTCTCGTAGACGTGCTCGATGCGTATCTCGTGCAGCGCGCCGTAGTCGCGCACCGTGGTGTCCACGATGTACGTGGCCACGCGGTCGGCCACGCGGTTCACGAAGTCGATGTAAAGCGCCGCGTTCTCGTGCGAGGCCAGCGAGCGGCGGAACGCGTCGTGCTCGAACACGCCGAGGCGCATGAGCTTTACGACGCTGGAAAGGGCGCTTTCGATGTCGCCCGGGTGCCGTTGCGCGTTCCAGTAATGAGTGGCCTCGATGAAGTCGGCCACGTAGTCGTCGAGGACGGCCGAGGTGACGGCCTCCTTGTCAGGGAAGTAATGGTAGAACAGCGAGCGCGCCACGCCCATGCGGTTGGTGATGTCCTGCACGGAGGTTTTCGAGAGCCCCTGCTCCTCGTACAGCTCGCGGGCCGCGGCCACGATGTCGGCTCGACGCTCGGCCGATGCCGCGTTGCGCGCCTTCTCGTTCGAGGTTGCCATGCCGCCCTCCTTGCCCCGTTCGCTTGAACGATCCTGCGGTTCGCCGCCATGGCGGCGTGTTTCGTTCGATCCCCTGATGAGCGCAGCATACGCCCCTGGTTGACGGAGCGTCAATAGACAGTTTCAGGGATTCGTCAACGAAGAGGGGGACGTAAGCGGCGAAGCGCGCGCGTCCGCGACGGCAATGACGAAACGCGCGAAGCCGTCAACCGCGGCTTCCTCTTTGCCTGCGAGGATGCTAGCATGCAGGTCATTAAGTTCATTTGTGAAACGAAAAAAGAACGCAGATGAACTAATGAGGGAGCAAGCGGACGCAGGGCCGCATCTCGGCCGAGGCGGCGTCGGGCGATCCGATGCCGAGGGCATCGCGGAGCAGCGGACGCGAAACCGAGAAGGAGGGGTCATGGAGGAGAGCAAGCCGAGCGGAAAGCGGAGAGGGAGGCGCTGGCCTATCGTGGTCGGCGTGATCGCGGCGGTCGTCGTGGCGGCGGGCGCGGGTTTCTGGGTTTGGCACGAGCAGCCGAGCTTCTGCAACGCCGTTTGCCACGATCCGATGGACGCCTACGTGGACGGCTACTTCAGCGACGCGACGCTTATGGCGAACGCCCACGAGCGCGCCGACGTTACGTGTTTGAAGTGCCACGAGGCGAAGTTGTCCGATCAGGTCGCCGAAGGGCTGTCGTGGGTGCGCGGCGATTTCGCCACTGACGAGACGGGGCATCTGACTACCCATGGCGTGACGGCCGATAAGAAGATGTGCGCATCGGCCGGCTGCCATGATTGGGAAGACGTGAAGGCCGCCACCGAGGATTGGGGAGGCGAGGCGGGGGTGAACCCGCATGCGTCGCATCAGGGCGAGGCCATCGATTGCAGCAACTGCCACGGCGCGCATGGATCGTCGTATATGTACTGCAACGCGTGTCACGACTACGCGGTTCCCGACGGCTGGGAAAGCCCCCGGTAGGGCATGCGAAAAGGAGGAGCGATGATGAAGAGGACGGCAGCGGCCGTATGCGGGGCCGCGGTGCTGGCGGCGGGCATGACGGGCTGCGGCGCGGGATTCGAAGGTTCGGGGTCGAAAGACGCGGCCAGCGCCGAGCAGCTGGCCATGCGCCTGGACGATCCGTGGGCTCAGGAGGTTCAGGCCGATCAGGGCGCGAAGGCCGAAGGCGAGCTCGCCGACGGCGTGTACACGGGCACGGGCAAAGGGATGGAGGGCCTCGTGACCGTCAAGCTGCTCGTGCAGGACAACCGCATCTCGTGTTTGGAAACCGCGCAGGAGGGCGAGAGCCAGAGCCGCGGAGGCTACGAGGCCATCCGCGACGGCAGGTTCGCCGCCATGATCGAGGCCGCGCAAGGCGCCGGCATCGACGCGATCAGCGGCGCCACCATCACCACGGCGGGCGTCAGGCAGGCGGTGGAGGACGCGCTCTCGCAGGCAGAAGCCGCCGCCGCGAAGCAGGAACAGGGGGGATTCCGATGACGAAGCAGGTTCACGGGCAGACGGGCGCGCATGCGCCGCTGTCTCGCCGCGATTTCTTGACGAGGGCGGGCTTGACGGTGGGAGCCGCCGCGGCCGCGGCGGCGGTGCCGGGCGCGGCCTATGCGGTGCCGGAGGGCGTGATCGGCGACTGGGCGGCCGATGGGTCGAAGGCCGTCGACGTGCCCGACAGCGCCGTCACCAACGCCTCTTGGTCGGACGGCACGTATCGCGAGCACAACGGCGCGGCGTTCCCGGCGGACGATGCAAGCCCTATCCCTCCGCGCGCGGTGCCCGCGACATGGGATTACGAGTGCGACATCTGCGTGGTGGGCGCGGGCGGCGGCGGCTTGAACGCGGCGGCGCGCGCGGCCGAGCAGGGCGCGCGGACCATCTGCGTCGAGGCTATGGGCCTGCACGGCGGCAACGCCCAGGAGGCGGGCATGTGCGCCATCCTCGGCGGATCGAAGCTGCAGGAGTCGAAGCGTTTCGCGTTCCCGTCCTACCCCTTCGACGCGCGCAAGCTGGCCGATTGGGCCATCGACGAGTACCATTACGCGTGCGACCCGCTGCTCATCCACCGCATCGCCGAGGCGGGCGGCACGTGCATCGACTGGATGGCCGACTGCGGCGTCCGGTGGCGCTTGGGCGAGGTGCCGGTGTACGTGGCGCCGAAGAACTCGACGCTCGACCACCATGTGCTCAAGATGAAGGACGCCACCGACGCCATGTTCAGCTTTGGTCAGAAGCACGGCGTGCAGTACCTCTTCCAAAGCCCGGCGGAGGCGCTCGTGCAGGACGGCGACGGGAGGATCGTGGGCGTGGTGGTGCGCGAGGATTACGGCGCAGAGAAGTACATCCACGCCGAACGCGCCGTCATCCTCACGGCGGGCGGCTTCTGCAACAACAAAGCCCTGTTGGAGCGCTACATCCCCACGGCGGCCATGGGCTGCGCCTCGAGCTACCTCACGGCGGGCGAGACGGGCGAGTGCTTCCGCATGGGCTTGGGCGTGAACGCCGACGTGTCGGGCTTCAACAGCTCGGCCAGCTTCGACGGCGGCGTCGATTGGGAGGCCGAGGGCGGCCAGTGGGCGCGCTTCCTCTACGACGGCATGACGCAGCTGTCGCGCCAGCCGTGGTTCACCGTCGACCGCTGCGGCAACCGTCTTCGCTACATGGACAGCCGCGTGGGCGAGGACGGCGCGAACGCCATCTACGCGCTGGGCGATCTGGCCACCATCCAGATGACGCCGCCGGGGCACCGCTCCTACATCGTCTTCGACGCGCACTACGAGGATCATCTGGCCGGCTTCGCGCAGGAGCATTGCCGCAAGCTGATCACGCCCGACCTCGAGCAGATCGACAAGGTGCCCGAGCATTATCGCGACTGGCACCACGGCGTGCAGGACGCCATCGACGCCGACGTGCTGAAGAAGCGCGACTCGCTGGAGGAGCTGGAGCGCGACCTGGGGTTCGCCCCCGGCGTGCTGGTAGAGGCCGTGGAGAAGTGGAACGCGTGCTGCGAGCGCGGCGAGGACGACTTCATGTATCCCATGCCTCCCGAGTGGCTGCACGCCATCAAGGACCCGCCGTTCTACGGCTGCCGCATCGGCGGAAACCTGTACGGCACGAAGGCAGGCCTCATGATCAACGACGAGATGCAGGTGATCTCGACCAAGGGCACCGTGATCCCCGGCCTGTACGCGGGCTGGCACACGGCCGGCGGCGCGTGCGGCGAGAACAGCTACATCGGCGACCCTATCCTGGGTTCGCTGTTGGGCGACGTGAGCCTGGCGTTCTGCGGCGGGTACTTGTGCGGCACGTACGCCGTCGCCAACGAGATGAAGGGAGGGGAGTAGCATGAAAGAGCAGTTGAAGGACATGGCGCGGCCGTATGCGATGCTGTTCCTGATCGCGCTCGCGGTGGCGATCGTGGGGCGCATCGGGCTGGCCGTGATGGACTTGACCGGAACGCTTTCCTACGACTACATCTCGGCGGCCGACGTGCCCATCCTCGACGTCGTGTGCTCCATCCTGACCGGGTCGGCGCTCGTGGCGTTCATGTACGCAGCATCGCTGGCGATGGTCGTGTCCACGGTGGGCGTCGCGCTGCACGGTCTGCTGTTCGCGCGCCGCAGCGAGGGCGCGGGCAGGCCGGCGACTGCGTTTCTGTGGGGCTGGGCGACGGCGCTTGCGGCCATCGTGTGCCTGCTGATCACGGCGAGCGGGATACTCTCTGCCGTGCAGGTGGCGTCCATGAGCTCGAAGCTGCCCTCCCTGCCGATGCTCGTGCTGGCGCTCGTGGGGTTCGCGGCGTTTCTCGGCACGCTTCTGGGCGCAGCGTCCATGACGGTGTGCGCTTGCCTCGCGCGGGCGCGCGACGAGAAGCGCGCAGGCTGGAACCTGGTGCTCGCGGCTTTCGTCTGCGGTCTCGTGGTCATGGTTCTCACCGTGGGCACGTTCTCGGCCGTCAACTCGGCCAGCATCCAGCTGGGCACGGTGGGAGCATGGTTCGCCGCCGACGTGGTCGTGAACCTGGCCATCATGTTCGGGATGGGCGCGCTGGTGAAGAAGGGTCGCGCGTAGCATGGAATCCCGGTCGCGCTTCTCCTTTCGGACAGGGGGAAGCGCGGCCTTCTTTTAGGAAATATCCCAGTGTCCGGCGCGTGGGCTTCCGACGCGCCGGACGCGCCCGCTTTCCTTGAGCGAAGCTATGGCGCGCTCCGTCGTGCGTCTTGCCAGGCCGACGGCTTCCGCGATCTCGGAGACCGTGATCGAAGGGTTCTCGGCCATGAGGCTCAGGATGCTATTCCTCAGCCCGTCCTCTCGACGCTCTTCCGTGCAGAAAGGCTCCATCGCATCGCGGATGGCCGAGAGCATGAAGGCTACGAAGGCGGTCGAGGATCCGGTCGCGTTCGATTCGTTCAATGCGGCGTAGTACGCGTCTTGGCGCTCCCGGATCATGCTTTCGATCGGCAGCCAGGCGAGCACGGAGCGCCATCGAGCCAGCAGCAGCGTGTGCCAGAGCCTTCCGATGCGGCCGTTTCCGTCGGAGAACGGGTGGATGAATTCGAACTCGTAATGGAATACGCACGAAGCGAGAAGCGGGTGGAGCTTCGTCGAACCCAGCCATTCGAACAGGTCGGCCATAACTTCGGGAACGTAGGATGCGGGGGTTCCGGCATGGATCAATCGATCCCCGTCGTATACTCCTGCGTTTTTCGTCCGGAAGGTTCCCGCGTCCTTGCGCAGGCCTTCCATCATGACGCCGTGGGCCTCGAGGAGGTCGTCCATGTTGCGCGGATCCCAGTTGCCGAGCAAGTCGTATGCTCGTTTGGCATTCCGGACCTCCCGGATATCGTCGGGCGGACCGAAGACGCGCCGGCCGTCGATGATATCGGTCACCTGCTCCATTGTGAGCGTGTTCTGCTCGATAGCCAGAGAAGAGTGTATGGTTTTGATACGCAGCTCGCGATGGAGGACGGGCGAGGAGGACAGCGCGGAGTCGGGTGCGAGCCGTCCCACCATCTCGGCGATATCCAAGGCGGTTGCAGTAATCTTGTCGGTGGGGTCGAAGGGCGGTTCGTACACCAGAGGCCTCCTCTCGAATATTTTACCGCCAGTATTTTACCGCCAATGGCGGTAAAAAGAAAGTGCGAGCGTCTTGCTCGTCTTTTTTCCGGTGCGGAGAAGGTTTTTGCATGCGGAAGTCTGGCATCGGCGATCCATGCGCAGACGGCGTGCGCGTCAGTCGATGGGCTGGAGGAGGCCGAGCGCGGCTTTGCGCTCGGCCTCCTTGCGCGCTTGGACGTCGGCGATGACGATGCGCCAGGTGCGCGCGAGAGCATGGCGCTGTCGGCGATCGAGCCTGCTCCAAAGGTGCTTGCGCGCAAGCAAGGCGACGGTTCGGACGATGATCCTCTGCTGTCGTTCGCCCTGGGGCATGGCAGCGGCGAACACGGCCTTGCGGTCGCGGGGGCTGGCCAGCCTCACGGCCCATTCCCGTTCGACGAGCCTGTCGACAGCCCGCGCAACGGCGACCGGGGTCATCTGCAGCTGATCGGCTATGTCGCCGATGCGAAGCGGCTCGCCCACCTCGCCGAGGCGCTGAAGCACGCGGCACTCGCTGAGGGATGCTCCGCACGCGGATTGCAAGGCGCTCTCCATCGCGCGTTTCACCAGCTCGAGCGACACGAGCGCGCGCGAAGCGGCGAAACGGCTGGCGGCCTCGCCGGACGGTGCCGCCTCGATGCTCGCGCCGGCCGCGATGGAGGCTTCGAGGATGGTGCGGTGGGCAGCGTCTTCGGTGGGGAACAGGGCGTAGAGGCGCTCGACGAGCGCGTCGTTGGCCTGCGCCACATGGCTTGCTCCGGCGTCGGTGATGCCCACGGTGCGCACGCGCCTATCGCCGTCGCCGGCGCGCCGGCGCGTCGCGTACCCGGCGGCTGCGAGCGCGTTCACGGCCTGCGTCACCACGTTCGGCTTGAGGTCGAGCGTCTTTCCGAGGCTGGACTGGTCGATGCCGTCCGGGCCAGCGGACAGCAGCTTCACCAGCACGCGGTACTGCGTCACGCTGAGGCTGCTGGCCTGCGCCAGCCCGCTTTTGAGCGCGCGATGGGTGAGGTCGAACGCGACGAAGAACGTCGAGTCGAGAGAAAGGTCGCGCTCGGTTTCGATCCCATCCATGCTCAAACCCCCCCTTTTTTTCCTTTTTTCGCGCGCTCTGCAGTTCGTTCATCGGTGAAACGATATTGTAGCGCGAGCATGAGCGGTTCGGGGAAAACCCATCAGAGCGCCACTTCGCCGTCGCCGAAGGCAAAGCAGCGACGAGGGACGAACGCGCATGCGTCCGAGCAGCAAGCCTTTCCTTCGCATGCACGTTTTTGTCAAGCATGTACGGGCATTCCGACCCGTTTTCCTTGTCAAAAGCGTGCATGTAGGCAATACGCCGTTCGTGCACGGCGGCGCTCTCGCGCGCGAGGATGCCCTTTTCCGGCGACTGCGCGCTTAGCGGCGCGCGCGCCAGCGTCCGATGGCCTTCGCGATTTCGGTCTGCACGACGGACAGCAGGGCGAAGCCCACCACGAGCGCCCACTGACCGAGGTCCATCGTCGTGCCGCCGAACGCGTCGATGAAGGGCGGCACCAGCAGCACGACCAGCATGAGCGCGATGCTGGCCGCCGCGGCGAGCCCCAGCTGGCGGTTGCGGGCGCCCTCGCGGTCCCAGACGGGGTCGGTGGCGGAGCGCTGGTTCAGGGAGCGCAGCACCTGGGAGAATCCCAGCACGCCGAACGCCATCGTGCAGCCCAGCTCGTAGCTGCCCGCGTTCTGGCCGATCACGAAGGCGACCAGCGCGAGCGCCGCGATGAACACGCCCTGAAAGATAACGCGGCGCGCTAGCGGGCCGTCCAGCAGGTTGTTCACGCGCATGGGCGGATGCTCCATGATGTGGCGGCTGGCGGGCTCCACGCCCAGCGCGAGCGCGGGCAGCGAGGCGGTTGCCAGGTTCACCCACAGGATCATGACGGCGGTGAGCGGCGCGTTCCAGTTCAAGGCCACGGCGGTGAGCAGCACCACGATCTGAGCCACGTTGTCGGCCACGAGGAAGGAGACCACCTTCTGGATGTTGCGGAACACCCGGCGGCCCTCGCGCACGGCGTAGACGATGGTGGTGAAGCGGTCGTCCATGAGGATCATGTCGGAGGCGTCCTTCGCCACGTCGGTGCCCGTGATGCCCATGGCCACGCCGATGTCGGCGGCTTTGAGCGCGGGCGCGTCGTTCACGCCGTCGCCCGTCATGGCGCACACCTCGCCGGCATGCTGCAGCGCGCGCACGATGCGCAGCTTGTGCAGAGGCGACACGCGGGCGAACACCGAGGTGTTGCGGGCCGCCTCGTCGAGCGCCGCGTCGTCCATCTCGTCGAGCTCGGCGCCTGTGACCACGAGGTCGCCGGGGCGGAAGATGTCCAGCTCGCGGCCGATGGCGCGCGCGGTGGAGGCGTGGTCGCCCGTGATCATGACGGTGCGCACGCCGGCGGTGCGGCAGGTTTCCACGGCCTGGCGCACGTCGGGCCGCGGCGGATCCATCATGCCGACGAGGCCGATGAGCACGAGATCGCGTTCGATGTCCTCCTCGTCGCCGGGCACGCCGGGCAGGGCGCGGGTGGCGAATGCCAGCACGCGCAGCGCCTCGTCCGAGAGCCGTTGCGCCACGGCCAGCGCGCGGGCGCGATCCTCGTCGGTCATCGGCCGCGGGCCGTTCTCGTCCATGATGAAGGCGCAGCGGGGCAGCAGCGAATCGATCGCGCCCTTCACGGCGGCCACGATCTCGCCGTCGCGCTCGTGCACGGTGGACATGCGCTTGCGGTCGGAGTCGAAGGGGCGCTCGGCCAGGCGCGGGTAGGTCGAGCGCAGCGCGGTCGGGTCGATGCCGTTGTCGCGCGCCAGCACCAGCAGCGCGCCCTCGGTGGGGTCGCCGATGAACGCCTGCGCCCCCGGCGCGCCCTCCTCGGCGGACGCGAACGCGGCGTCGTTGCACAGCACGGCGGCGAACGCGAGGTAGCCGAACAGGTCGGGGTGCTCCTCGAGCGCCTCGGCGGGCTCGAGCGCCTCGTCGCGGTCGAGGTCGGGGCCCAGCGACACGCGCACGACGCTCATGCGGTTCTCGGTGAGGGTGCCCGTCTTGTCCGTGCAGATGACGGTGGCGCCGCCCAGCGTCTCGACGGCCGGCAGGCGGCGCACGAGCGCCTCGTGGCGGGCCATGCGCTGCACGCCCAGCGCCATGGTGATGGTGGCGGTGGCGGGCAGGCTCTCGGGGATCACCGAGATGGCCAGCGACACGGCCAGCAGCAGCAAGGGGGCGAACGGGCGGCCGTAGGCCAGGCCGACGGCCAGCACGGCCAGCGCCGCCGCCACGCCCACGATGGTGAGGATCTTGCCGAACGAGGCCAGCTTGCGCTTGATGGGCGTGTCCAGCTCCTCGTCGCCTTCCAGCATGCCGGCGATGTGCCCGACCTCGGTTCCCATGCCCGTGGCCACCACGATGCCCGCCCCGCGTCCCGCGGTGACGATGGCGGTGGCGAACGCCATGTTCGACCGGTCTCCCAGCGGCGCGCCGGGCAGAACCACGGCGGAGGCGTCCTTCTCGACGGGCACCGACTCGCCCGTGAGCGCGGCTTCCTGCATGCGCAGCCCGGCCGCTTCGACCAGACGCAGGTCGGCGGGCGCCATGCTGCCGTCGCCCAGCTGCACGAGGTCGCCCGGCACGAGATCGCGCGCGGGCACCACCATCTCCACGCCGTCGCGGACGACGCGCGCCTCGGGCGCGCTCATCGATCTTAGCGCTTCGAGCGAGGATTGCGCCTTGCGCTCCTGCACGATGCCGATGACCGCGTTCACCATCACGATGGCGAAGATGATGCCGGCTTCGGCCCATTCCTGCAGAAGCGCCGACAGCACGGCCGCCACGAGGAGGATGAGGATCATGGGGTCGGTCAGCTGCTCGCGCGCCATCTGCGCCAGCGTGCGCGGCGGCTTCGCGTTCAGCTCGTTGGGGCCCGTCTCGGCGAGGCGGCGCGCGGCCTCGAGCTCGCTCAGCCCTTCGAGCGAGGAGTCGAGCTCGAGGAGGACGTCGGAAAGGGGCTCCGCCTGCCAGGGTCGGGATGCGGGCGGTTTGACGGGTGCTTGAGTGTTCGGCATGGAGCTTCCTTTGCGCGGTCGTTGCGACGGTGTTCGCTTCCACGATACCCGTCCGCGGCTCGCGTCGATCGAACCGTCACGAGCCGGTTGCCGATCGGACGGTCGATCGTTCGGAGGGCATTCCCCGTCCCGTCGGTCGGCGCGGCGCGACGTCCTCTCGCCGCGCTCGGGCGCTTTCCGTTAGAATGGTGGTCTCCGAAGGAAAGGAAGCCCCGTGACCGCGAACCTCCGACTCGACCGTCTCCCGCGCACCGTGGAGCTGGCGCGCGCCGCCGACGGCGCCGCGACGCTCGCCTACGTCGACCAGCGCCTGTTGCCCGGCAAGCTCGCGATCGAGCGAACCGCGGATTGGGGGGCGGTGGTGGACGCGATCAAGACGCTCGCGGTGCGCGGCGCGCCCGCCATCGGCGTGGCGGGCGCCGCTGCCGTGGCGCTTTGGGCTCGGGAGGCCGCCGGCGGCGCCACGGGCGCGGGCGAGGTTTCCGCGTACCGCGCCGCGCTCGAGCGGACGGCCGAGGAGATCGCCTGCGCGCGCCCGACCGCGGTGAACCTGCGCTGGGCGGTCGAGCGCGTGCTGGGCCGCGCGCGTGTTGCGCTCGACGGGGGCGCGGCTCCTGCGGCCGTGGCCGACGCCCTGTTCGCGGAGGCGAAGCGCATGGAGGCCGAGGACGAAGCCGCGAACCGCGCCATCGGCGCGCACGGAGCCGCGCTGCTGCGGCAGGGCAGCCGCGTGCTCACGCACTGCAACGCCGGAAGCCTGGCGACGGCGTTCTACGGCACGGCGCTCGGCGTGGTATACGCCGCGGCCGAGCAGGGCAAGATCGAGCGCGTGTACGCCGACGAGACGCGCCCAGTGGGGCAGGGCGCGCGCCTCACGTCGTGGGAGCTGGCGCGCGCGGGCGTTCCCTGCACGCTCGTCTGCGACAACATGGCCGCAAGCCTCATGGCTAAAGGAGAGGTGGACGCCGTGATCGTGGGAGCCGACCGCATCGCCGCCAACGGAGACGCGGCGAACAAGATCGGCACGTACGGCGTGGCCGTGCTCGCCCGCCATCACGGCATCCCGTTCTACGTGGCCGCGCCCACCTCCACCATCGACCCCGCGATCGCGGACGGCTCGGGCATCCCCATCGAAGAGCGCGATGCCTCCGAGGTCCTGCCCGTCGCGATCGAGGGCGTCGACGTGTGGAACCCGGCCTTCGACGTGACGCCGGCCGGCCTCATCACGCGCATCGTCACGGAGCGCGGCGCGTTCGAGCCGGATAAGTTGGTATACTGATCCTGCAGGTCGCCGACGGACGGGCGACGGAAAAGGAGGGCCTTATGCGCATCATCCATCGCGAGGACCAAGAGCAGCGCGAGCACGTGGAGCTTTCCCGCGACGCGGCGTTCGCCGACGAGAGCGACGGCCGCGACCGATCCGCCGAGCCCGACATCCTGCGCACCGACTACCAGCGCGACCGCGATAAGATCCTCCACACGAAGTCCTTCCGCCGCCTGTCGCACAAGACGCAGGTGTTCCTGGCCGCCGAGGGCGACCACTTCCGCACCCGTCTCACGCACACGCTGGAGGTGGCGCAGATCGCCCGCACCATCGCCCGCGCGCTGGGGCTGAACGAGGATCTCGCCGAGGCCATCTCGCTCGGCCACGACCTGGGGCACACGCCCTTCGGGCATACGGGGGAGGAGGCGCTCGCGCGCTGCCTGGCGCGCCACAAGGGGATCGACCCGGCATCGCCCGAGGCGGAGGCGCTCTACCGCCACAACGAGCAGAGCCTGCGCGTGGTCGAGCGCATCGAGAACGGCGGCAAGGGACTGAATCTCACGTCCGAGGTGCGCGACGGCATCCTCAATCACACCGGCGACCTGCGCGCCGAGACGCTGGAGGGGCGCATCGTGGGCACGGCCGACCGCATCGCGTACGTCAACCACGACATCGACGACGCCATCCGCGCGGGCATCCTGCGCGAGGTCGACCTGCCGGCGTCGACGCACGCCATGCTGGGCCCCGACCATTCGTCGCGCATCGAGACGCTCGTGCTCGACATGGTGGAGACGTCGGCCGCCGTCGACGACATCCGCATGAGCGACGCGGTGTGGAACGCCATGATGGAGCTGCGGTCGTTCCTGTTCGAGCGCGTGTACAGCGCCCCTGCCGTCACCGACGAGGTGGCGAAGGCGACGCACCTCGTGGACGACCTGTTCGACTACTACGTGGCGCACACGGGCGAAGTTCCGCAGGAGTACCGCGCCATCTCCGAGGGCGACGACCTGCGCGCCGTCACCGACTTCATCGCCGGCATGACCGACCGCTACGCCAAGAACCTCTACCAAAGGCTGTTCATCCCCAACGCGCTGCATTACTAGGTTCCCTCGGCCTAAGGACATTTCTTCGTTGCGCAGGTGCACAAGAATTGTATAATCGTCTAACTATGCTTTCCGGGGATCACATCAGGCAATCGTTTTCGGCGGCGCTGCCCATCATGCTGGGCTACGTCGCCATCGGCATACCCTGCGGCATCCTGAGCGCTTCCATCGGCATGAACGAGCTGCAGGTGTTCCTGCTGTCGGCCGTGTTCTACTCGGGCGCGGGCCAGTTCATGATCCCGAACATGTGGCTGGCCGGCTCGCCGCTCGCGTCCATCATCGCCAGCGTGTCGCTGGTGAACACACGCCAGATGCTGTACTCGGCCTCGTTCGCGCCGCGCTGCGAGCGTGTGAAGAAACGCCTCGCGTTTCTGTTCGCGGCTACGGTGACCGATGAGAGCTACGGTGTGAACACGGCGAAGTTCGAGGAGGGCGGCTGGTCGGTTGGCCGCGCCACGCTCGTGAACCTTTTCTCGCAAAGCTCGTGGGCGCTGTCGAACGTGGCCGGCGTGCTCGTGGGCAACGCCGTGGGCATCCCGCTGGCCATAGCCTCCTTCGCCATGACGTCCATCTTCATCTGCCTGCTCGTCACGCAGAAGGTGACGCCGGCCAACGTGGTGGCTGCGGCGTTCGCCATCCTGGGCGTGTACACATGCAAGACCATCGGGCTTTCGGGCCCCGCCATACTCGTGGGCGCGCTCGTGGGCGTGATGGCGGCGCTGCTGTTCACGTGGGCGAAGGAGCGCGGCTGATGGAACCGATGGGCTGGGGCGATTACTTCATCGTGCTGGGGTGCTGCGCAATCACCATGCTGGTCTGCCGCGTGGTGCCGCTGTTCGTTCTCAAGGGCAAGGAACTGCCGGAAGGGGTCGGGCAGGCGCTCGGCTTCATTCCGCCGGCCGCGTTCGCCGCGCTCGTCGCGAACGACCTTTTGACGCCCGGCATGTTCGACGCAGGCCTGTGGCCGGCAGCCGCGCCCCTGGTCGCCGCGCTTGCGGTGGCGCTCGTCGCCTGGAAGACGAAATCGCTTCTGTGGTGCGCCGTCTCGGGTGTGGCCGCGTACGCGCTGCTCATGCTCCTGTAGAGGCCGTGCGCATCGGAAGACCGGGCCGGAAGCGCGGCGGAATTCGGCATTATGCGTGGAGAGCCCAAGTTTTTGCGCATGTGCCCAGGTTTTTCCTTGCAGTACCGTTCCGTTGACGGTATACTATCCAATCGTGTCTTTACTAGACGACATGCAATTAGGTTTCATTGAATATATAAGAAGGAACGGGTCATGGATATCATTCGCGCCATCGAACAGCAGCAGATCAAGCAGGACGTCCCCGAGTTCAACGTCGGCGACAACGTGAAGGTTCACTACCGCATCACCGAGGGCAACCGCGAGCGTATCCAGGTGTTCCAGGGCGATGTCATCCGTCGCCAGGGCGCTTCGAATCGCGAGACGTTCACCGTTCGCAAGATCAGCTTCTCCATCGGCGTGGAGCGCACCTTCCCCGTGCACTCCCCGAAGATCGAGCGCATCGAGGTCGTGCGTCAGGGCGATGTGCGCCGCGCCAAGCTGTACTACCTGCGCAAGAAGGTGGGCAAGGCCGCGAAGATCAAGGAGAAGGCGTACCGCTAGGCCTTCTATACGCTTCAGATTTGCAGGAACCCCCGTCGTCCTTCCGGACGGCGGGGGTTCCTTTTTTACAGGGGCGGGCGAGGCCGCGCAGCGCCTTTCTGGTATCATGGTCGGTCGAAGAAGAGCATGTCGAGGGGGATTCATGGAACCGACCGTCGCCGATATCAAGCAACGCCTGCACGAAGCCGACGAGCGCGAGTTCGCGGTGCTCGAGCGCTCGCTCGTGGCCGACGCGCGCAAGGGCGTGCGCGACGCCGTGGAGCGGGCTCGGGCGCGTCTGGCGGCCGAGGCGGCGGAACGGCAGCGTCTGGCGTCGCTGTACGCGTTCGAGCGCGCGCTGGCCGCAGAGCGCGGCGACGGCGTGATCGTAGGGCTCGACGAGGTGGGGCGCGGGCCGCTCGCCGGGCCTTTGGCCGTGGGCGCGGTGGTGCTGCCCGCCGAACCGTTCATCGAGGGTCTCAACGACTCCAAGCAGGTGAAGCCCGAGGTGCGCGAGCGCATCGCCGTGCAGGTGAAGGCCGTGGCCGTGGCCTGGACGGTCGAGTACGTGGAGGCGTCCGACATCGACGCTTGCGGTATGACGGCCTCGCTCGCGCTGGCGTTCCGACGCGCGATCAGACGCATCGAGGAAGCGGGCGTGCGCCCCGACGTGGTGTTGCTCGACGGCAACCCGATGCGCCTCGACGAGCGCGAGGTGAACGTGGTGAAGGGCGACGGGAAGTGCGCCTCGATCGCCGCCGCCTCCATCGTGGCGAAGGTAGAGCGCGATGCGCTCATGTGCCGCTACGCCGAGGAGTACCCCGAATACGGCTTCGACGCCTGCAAGGGCTACGCGAGCGCGGCCCATATCGAGGCCATCAAGCGCTACGGTCTCACGCCCATCCATCGCGCGACGTTCTGCACGGCCTTCACGCAACCTGCCCTGTTCTAGCGCCTCCGCGTCCTTCCACACGTTTCCACCGCTGCGTTTTCCACGCTTGCGAGCCGTTCGGCGCGCCTTCGGGTGCAAGCTGGACGGCTTTTCCATCTGCGGTTTCTCTTCGGTGCGGAATCTGCGTCGAAAGTGCATGGACGATACGTTCGATCCGCGTTGGAAACGGAGGCAAGGCGCGTGTCATCCGCATGGAAACGGCGTGTCTTTCCGGGAAGGTTTCGCGGTGCGTTTCGCTGGATACGTGCCATCGCCGCGTAAGACGGCATCCTTATCATGGAACCACAGACGAAAGGGGCGTGGTGCCATGTATCAGGATACGGCGGCAACGATCGAATGGCAGGACGGTGAGCAGGCGGCGTGCGGAAAGAAGGCCGGCGCGGGCGAGCGGCGAGGAGTAGGCTCGGGGGCCAAGCGGCGTGCGAAACGGGGCGAACGGGCGCAGGATCGCGAGAAGACGGCGGGGGGGCGCAACGCGGAGCTGGGGCGTAGAGGCGAGGACGCCGCCGCTCGCTTTCTCGACCGGCGCGGCTACGAGATCGTCGAGCGCAACTGGACGTGCGCGGCGGGTGAGGCCGACATCATCGCGCGCGACGGCGACAGCGTCGTGTTCGTGGAGGTGAAGACCAGGTCGAGCTGCGACTGCGGCATGCCGGCGGAAGCGGTGGACGAGGCCAAGCGCGACCGCTACGAGCGCATCGCGGCGCTGTTCCTGCAAGGCTTCGACGTGGTGGACGTGCCGGTGCGCTTCGACATCGTGTCCATCGTGGCGATCTCGCCCGACCGCGCGATGATCCGCCACCACATCAACGCGTTCTCGGGCCGATGAGCGTGCGGGGGCAGTGCGTCGTGCGGTCCGCGACGCTGCGCGGCGTGGAAGCCGTTCCGGTCGACGTCGAGGTGGTCATGGCGAACGGGATTCCCGGCTTCTCCATCGTCGGCTTGGCCGACGCCTCCGTGCAGGAATCGCGCGAGCGGGTGAAGGCGGCGCTGCGCTCGTGCGGCTTCTCGCTGCCGGCCAGCAAGGTGGTGGTGAACCTGGCACCGGGCGTCTTGCGCAAGACGGGGTCGGGGTTCGACCTGCCCATCGCGGCGGGCATCCTGTGCGCTTCGGGGCAGTTAGACCCGCGTGCGGTGCGCGGCCAGCTGTTCGTGGGCGAGCTGTCGCTCGAGGGGGCGGTGCGCCCGGTGGCCGGGCTGCTGGCCTACGCGCTGTGCGCGCAGCGGTTGGGCGTCGACCTCGTATGCGCGCCGGTCGACCAGGGTTTCGTCGCGCTCGACGGGTTGGTGCGCCGTGCGGCGAAGTCGCTGGCGGGGTTCAGGACGGGCCTGTTCCCGGCCGTGGCCGGCGCGGCGAAGCCGAGCAGTGCGCCCGCGCTTGACTTCCGGGACATCGCCGGCCACGACATGGCGAAGCGCGCCTTGCAGATCGCGGCGGCGGGCGGCCACGGCGTGCTGATGACGGGACCGCCCGGTTCGGGCAAGACCATGCTCGCGTCGAGGCTGCCGTCCATCCTGCCGCCGCTGTCGGAGGCCGAGGCCATCGAGACGGCGGTGGTGCACTCGGTCGCCGGCGAGGAGGTGGAACCGATCCTGGGCGGGGTGCGGCCGTTTCGCAGCCCGCACCACTCGGCCACGTTGGCGGGGCTGGTCGGCGGCGGCTCGCCCTTGCGTCCCGGCGAGATATCGCTCGCGAACAACGGCGTGCTGTTCCTCGACGAGCTCGCCGAGTTCAGCCCGTCTGTTCTCCAGGGCATCCGCCAGCCGCTGGAGTCGGGGCGGGTCACCCTCACGCGCGCCGACGGCAACGTCGACTTCCCGGCGCGGTTCATGCTGGTGGCGGCCACCAACCCGTGCCCCTGTGGCTACTACGGCGACGAGGAGGAGCCGTGCACGTGCACGCACCGGCAGATGCAGCTCTACCGCAACCGCATCGGCGGACCCATCATGGACCGCATCGACGTGCATATCGCGGTGCGCAGGATCCCGCCCGGCGAGGTGCTGGCCACCGGGCACGGCACGAGCTCCGAGGAGCTGCGCCGCGATGTGCTGCGCGCGCGGGAGTTCGCGTCGTGGCGGCGCGCGCGAAACGGGGAGGACGACAAGGCGCTCACGTCGGAGGCGCTTGTTCGGGCCTGCGCGCTGACGACGCAGGACGAGGGCTTCCTCGAGGGCGCGGCGAAGGCGGGGCGCCTGAGCGGCCGCGCCATCATGCGCACGCTCGCGCTCGCGCGCACGATAGCCGACATGGAGGAGAGCGCCCGCGTGGAGCGCAGCCATCTGTGCGAGGCCATCGGCTTCCGCCTGCGCGAGGGGGAATCGTGAGCGCGCTCGCTGGCGAGCGCACGGTGCTCGCGCGCGGCGGAGAAGGCTTCCCTTCTGCGCTGGAAAACGTGGCGCAGCCGCCGGATCGGCTGTACGTGGTAGGCGATCCTTTCGCGCTCCAGGAGGGCATCGCCATCGTGGGCGCGCGCAGGGCCACGCCGTACGGGCGCGGGTGCGCCAAGCGCTTCGCGGCCTTGGCCGCCCGGCGCGGCATCGTAGTGGTGTCGGGCGGGGCGCGCGGCTGCGACGCGGCGGCGCATGCGGCCGCGCTGGAGGAGGGCGGGCGCACGGTGGCGTTTCTGGGCGGCGGGTGCGACCGGCTGTACCCCGCCGAGCACGAGGGGCTGTTCCAGCGCATCGTCGACGAGGGCGGAGCGGTGGTCTCCGAGCACGCGTGGGACGAGGACCCCAAGCCGTACCGTTTCCGCCTGCGCAACCGCCTCATCGCCGGGCTCGCCCGCGCCACGCTCATCGTGGAGGCGGGACTGCCGTCGGGAACCTTCTCCACGGCCGACGAGGCGCTGGCGGCGAACCGCGACGTGCTCGTGGTGCCCGGCGCCATCACCGCTGCCTCGTCGCGTGGCGCGAACCGCCTCATCTACCAGGGCGCGACGCCCGTCATCGATGACGAGACGTTCGAGGATGCGCTGTTCTCGCTGTTCGGATGCCTGAAGCAGGAGACCGTCCCTTCCGTCGAGCGCACCGGTGCGCCGCGTGCGGACGAGCCGTCGAACCCGGTGGCGGACGCGCTGCGCGCCGAGCCGCTGAGCATGGAGCAGCTCTACGCGATCGCCGCCTCATCGTGCGGCGGGGAGGATGCGCGATCCTGGCTCATGGAGCGCCTCGTCGAAGCCGAGCTCGCCGGCGCCGTCGCCCGCCACCCCGACGGCCGCTGGGGCCCGGCGGTGAGATGAGAGAGGAGGAGCGCGATGACGACGTTATCCATGTTCTACGGCATCGTGATCATTATGTATAATGAGGCGGACGGCAGGCACCATACGCCTCATATCCATGCTCGGTTCGCGGAATTCGAATGCTCTATCGATTTCGAAGGCAGGGTTTTCGACGGCCGTTTCCCTCCTCGAAAGCTCGCGTTGCTCCGAGCATGGATCGTGCTTCATCAAGAGGAGCTGGAGGCCGATTGGAAGCTCATGAGCGAGGGGCTTGCCGCATTTCGGATCGATCCTTTGCGATAGGCGGTGGTAGCATGTGGTATCCGGTGCTCGATGAAGAGCGCGGGATGGTGATGAACAAAAGCCAACCCGATCTGGTTGAGGTCGTTGCCGAAGGAGGCTGCCTTCTGCTGCTGGAGTTTGAAACGGGCGAGCTTCGCCGGCTCGACGTCTCGTCGTTCCTCAAACGCGGAGGCGCGTATGAACGGCTGCGGGACGACGAGTATTTGAAGCTCGTTCGGATCATCGACGGCGGGATGGCGCTTGGATGGCCGGACGGCCAGGAAGTGTATCCGGAGGCCCTGTTCGCGATGAGCGAGCGCGTTCGGTAAGAAACGCGCGTAGTTTCGAGGGTTTCCGGATGCGCTGGAGCCTGTGTTTTGCTATCCTAGTCGGCATGTCTCAATCAGTAACCATAGTAGGGGCCGGGCTCGCTGGGAGCGAGGCGGCCTTGCAGCTCGCCGATCGTGGCGTGCGGGTCCGTTTGGTCGAAATGCGCCCGAAGACGCCCACGCTCGTTCATGTCACGGGATGCTGCGCCGAACTCGTGTGCTCGAACTCCCTGAAAAGCGAGAAGCCCGACAGCGCGGCCGGCATGCTGAAGCGCGAGTTGGCCGAGCTGGGATCGCAGCTGTACGCCCAGGCCAAGCTGCATGCCGTGCCCGCAGGCGGTGCGCTGGCCGTCGACCGGACGGCGTTCGCCGAGGCGGTGACCGCGCTCGTGGAGGCGCATCCGCTCATCGATCTCGTGCACGAGGAGGTCGTCGACCTCGTTCAAGCCGCCGAGGGCGCCGATGCGCTCGTGGTGGCCGCAGGGCCGCTCGCGTCCGACGCGCTGGCCGCGTCGCTTTCCCGGCTCGCCGGCGAAGAGCACCTGGCCTTCTACGACGCCGCCGCCCCTATCGTCATGGCCGATTCGCTCGACTACGCGAAGCTGTTCCGCCAGAGCCGCTACGAGGACGCCGCCGCCGATGCGGGCGACTACCTGAACGCGCCGTTCTCGCGCGAGGAGTACGACGCCTTCGTCGACGAGCTCGTGGCCGCCGAGCGCGTGATCCGCCGCGACTTCGAGACGCGCGATCTGTTCCAGGCGTGCCAGCCGATCGAGGAGATCGCCCGCAAGGGACACGACGCGCCTCGCTTCGGCACGCTCAAGCCGGTGGGGCTCACCGACCCGCGCACGGGGCATCGCCCATGGGCCGCGCTGCAGCTGCGTGCCGAGGACGCGCACGGTTCCAGCTACAACCTCGTGGGGTTCCAGACGAACCTCACCTTCCCTGAGCAGCGCCGCGTGTTCCGCCTCATCCCCGGGCTCGAGAACGCCGAGTTCGCGCGCTACGGCGTGATGCACCGCAACACGTTCGTGGACGCGCCGCGCCTGCTGGACGAAAGCCTGCGCCTGCGCTCGCCTGAGGCGGAGCGCCTCGGGGTTCCGGTGCACCTTGCCGGTCAGATCGCGGGCACCGAAGGGTACTGCGAGGCTATCCGCTCGGGGCTCCACGTCGCCTTCGCCGTGGCCGCTGAGCTTCGCGGCGCGCAGGCGCCCGCGCTCCCGCGCGAGACGGCGTTCGGCGCGCTTCTGGCTTACGCCACCGATCCCGCCGTCAAGGACTACCAGCCCATGCACGTGAACTTCGGCATCCTGCCCCCGTTCGAGCAGCGCATCCGCAACAAGCGCGACCGCTACGCCGCCTACGCCGAGCGCGGCGCCGAGGCGCTCGCGGCGTACAAGGCCGAGCTGGCCGCGCGCGGCCTTTCATCCGACGCAGCCGCTCGCCCGGAGGCATCCTCATGACTGCAGACGGTGCCTCGTCGTCCCTGCGCGTCGACCCTCTCGACTGCGATCCGCGCATCGTCGAGCTGATCGACGCGTTTTGCCACGCCATGCGCGTGGAGCGCAACGCCTCGGTGCACACGTTGCGCGCCTACCGCATCGATCTTATGGACTTCGCGCGTTGGGCGTGCCGCGAGCGCATCGACATCCTCGCTGCCACGCATCGCCAGTTGCGCCGTTACCTGGGCGAGCTCGACCGCGCACAGTACTCGCGCACCACGGTGAACCGCCGCCTGTCGGCGCTGCGCAGCTTCTTCCGCTGGCTCAACGTCACCGGCATCGCCGACGAGGACCCCGCGAGCATTCTGCAGGGGCCCAAACAGCCGAAGAGCCTGCCGCACGTCATCCGGGCGTCGGACATGGTGAAGCTGCTGACGGTGTACGGCAAGCGCGACGCGGCCGGGCGCGAGCGCGAACAGTCGTCCGTGGATGCGCGGAACCTCGCTCTGCTGGAATTCCTGTACGCATGCGGCGCCCGCGTGTCCGAGGCGTCCGGTCTGCTTGCGGCCAACGTGGATTTCGGAAGCGGGCAGGTGAAGGTGTTCGGCAAGGGGTCGAAGGAGCGCATCGTGCCGTTGCACGACATGGCCGTGTCGTCCATGCGCGCCTATGCCACGTGGGCCCGCCCGCTGATCCTGCGCGACCGCACCTGCGACTACTTCTTCGTGTCCACGCGCGGCAACCGCATGGGCACCGACGCCATCCGCAAGATGTTCAAGGACGCGCTGCGCCAGGCAGGTCTGGACGAGTCGCTCTCGCCGCACGATATGCGCCATACCTTCGCCACCGACCTGCTGGACGGGGGCGCCGACCTGCGCAGCGTCCAGGAGATGCTGGGACATGCCAGCCTGTCCACCACGCAGATCTACACCCATCTTTCCCCCGGCCGCCTCAAGCAGGTGCACGCTCGCACCCACCCCCGAGGATAGAGCACCGTGTCGAACCACCCGTCCCTTTGACACGCTTTCCGTCCCCTGGTGCGCGCTTTTCCGGTTCCCGGCCGGTTGCGGAGCTGTGACCGCTTCCTGACGGTCGCCGCGCGCCGCGCAGCCTTCCCGCCTGTTCCTCCACAATCGGGTGCATTCGTCGTACATGCTCGCGATGTGCGCGTTGCGCACCGACCATAAGGAGGTTTCCATGAGCAAGAAGAAGATGCGGGCGTTCGCCGGCGCGATGGCCGTCGTGCTCGCTTTCGTACCGTTTTTGAGCGGCTGCGCGGCCAACGACGCCGAGGACAACCCGCAGGCCCAGCAAGAGCTGAACGCCGACGAGCAATCGCGCAACGAGGCCGAGGGCTCCATCGGCGAGACCGTGCAATACGGTCAGGTCATGGCTATGAACGGTTCTACGGCCACGGTTGTGGTAGGCACCCTCGCCAATGCGAACGACGGCAGCGGCTCGCAGGCTTTCAACGCGGGTCAGGACGAGATAACCTTCGACGAGGGAGACGTTTCCATCGTCGATGAATCGGGCGCCGAACTCGAGGGCCGCACCCTTTCCGCCGACGACGTCATCGTCATGCGCGGCACGGGATCGGGCACCGATTTCAAGCCCACGACCATCGAGATCCTCGACGTTGCAGGCGCGGGAACGAATGCCGACGATGCTCGCGTTCCCCAGGGCGTCAAGTAGCGCGTCGATGCCGCGCCGCAGGCCGATATCGCGCTATGGAGAACGTCGGCCCGCCCTTGCCCCCGTCGAGTTCGAGCCTATAATGTTCAGATGCCCGCGCGCGGCCTCCGCGTCGCGGGCGTTCGGATACAAGGCGCATCGAAGGAGCATGACATGCAGCTGCTGAAGGTTTCGACCGACAAACTTCTGCTCGTCGCCGGCATCGTGTGGCTCATTGCCGGCGCGAACATCGTGAACATCGGTCTTTCGGCTTTCCTGGACGAGACCGGGTGGCTGTTCTGGGTCTTGATAGGGGGGACCCTCCTCATATTCGTGCTGTTCCATATCTTCGTGTTCACCAAGATGGTTGGCAAGCATGCGAGCAGGATCAGGGGCTACGAGGAAGACAAAACCCACCTGTTCAAGTTCTTCGATAAAAAGGGCTACATCATGATGGCCATCATGATGGGCGGCGGTATCGCCTTGCGCGCATCGGGCGTCGTGCCCGAGTGGTTCATCGCGTTCTTCTATACGGGGTTGGGCGCTGCGTTGGCGGTTGCGGGCGTCAGCTTCATACTGCGTTACTTCAAAAGCTCGAAGCCTGCGTGTCCGGCGATGCCCGGCACGTACACCAAACATCATAAGGAATAGCTTCGGGGCGGCAACGAAACGGTTACGCCTCGCCGACGGAAGCGCTTCGCTGCGTACCATGGGGAGGTATCGAAGTCGAGGGAGCCGTCTTATGCGGACGGTGTGAGGAGGGCGAATGGCACGGATATTCGTCGTGGAAGACGACGCGTCGTTGCGCGAGGAGCTTATGCGCCTGCTCGAACTGCAGGGTCATACCGCGCTGACCGGCACCGCCTTCGACCGCATCGTGGACGATGTTTTGGCGGCTGCGCCCGACTGCGTGATCCTCGACCTCAAGCTTCCCGGCACGGGCGGCCATACGGTCTGCCGCGATCTCAGGCGCTCGAGTCAAGTGCCCGTCATCATGCTCACGTCGTCCGACAGCGAGTTCGACGAGGTTCTGAGCATGAACCTCGGCGCCGATGACTACGTCACGAAGCCTTACAACCCAGCCGTGCTTCTTGCGCGCATCCAATCGGTTCTGCGCCGTACGCAGCGTACCGAGCCGCCGACGCGTATCGAGCATCGAGGCGTGGTGCTGGACGTGGCGCGCGGGCGGGTGGAGCACGGCGGACGTTCCGTCGACCTGACGCGCAACGAGCTGAAGATCCTCCACATGCTCATGGCGAATCACGACACCATCATCTCGCGCCAGGAGCTGATGGTGGAGCTGTGGCAGTCCGATGCGTTCATCGACGACAACACGCTGACCGTCAACATCAACCGTTTGCGCAAGAGCCTGGCGAGTATCGGCGTGCCCGACGACTTCCTCGTCACGCGCCGCGGGCAGGGATACGTGGTGTGATGCGCGCGCCCCGACGACTCCGGGGGTGCCGTGCGCGATGAGCCCAGCAGCCTTTCTCAGGGATCGTGCCCTTTCCGTCGCCGTCGCCATCGTGTGCGCGATCGCGATCGGCTCCGTGGTCGCCGTGCTCGGTGCCGGTCCGGACGCCTCGGTGCTGGCGGCATGCATCGTGCTGGCATGCGCGGCCTTCGCCCTGACGGTGGACTACGCGCGTCGTCGCGCGTTTTACCGCGATCTCGAACAGGTGGTGGGAGACCTCGACCGCACCTATTACGCAACGGCGCTCATAGAACCTCCCGACTTCCTGGAAGGACGCCTGGCTTACGAGGCCCTGCAGGCGACGGGGAAGGCCGCCGCCGACGACGTGGCCGCGCACAAGCAGCAAGCCGAAGCCTACCGCGATTACATAGAGCTGTGGATCCACGAGATCAAGACGCCTATCGCCGCGGCGGCGCTCATGGCCTCAGGCTTGCACGGTCCCCAGGCCGCACGGATCAAGGGCGAGCTCGACCGTATCGAGGGCTACGTGGAGCAGGCGTTGTACTATGCGCGCTCCACCTCGCTCGTCCAGGACTATGCCATCCGCGAGACGAGCCTCGCCGAGGCCGTGCGGGAGGCGCTGCGGAAGCATGCGCGCTTCCTCATCGAGCGCGGCGTGGCGCCGACGGTGGACGTGGACGAAGACGTTCGCGTGTTCGCCGACGTGAAGTGGCTCGCTTTCGTCATCGGCCAGCTCGTGGCGAATGCGGGGAAATACGGCGCGAGCACGCTGCGCTTCTCGGTGCGGGAGGAGGGAGCAGGGACCAGCGACGCGCGCACGGTGCTCGAGGTGGCCGACGACGGCTGGGGCGTGCCGGCCGGCGACGTGCCTCGCGTGTTCGAGCGCGCCTTCACCGGCGAGAACGGCAGGCGTGCGGGCTCGTCCACGGGCATGGGGCTGTACCTCGTGGCCGAGCTGTGCGCGAAGATGGGTCTCGCCGTGGCGCTGGCCTCGGAAGAGGGGGAGGGCACGCGCGTGCTGCTGGCGTTCCCGCACGATCGCCGCAAGCTCGACCTGCTGTCGTGAACGGCATGCGCTTCCTCTGCCTTTCGTGCAGCGATAGCGGGAACCGCCGCAGCTGGCACCGCGCGGGATCCTTCGACTCCGGCCTGCGGCCTCCGATCAGGATGACGGCCTGCGGGTTCAGGCCGCGCTGCCTTGCATTTTCGTAAGGTACGCGTCACCCGATTCGATGGCGCCCGGGCGCGCCGCGCCGTAGCATGGTCGAAGACCTGCAAGCGAGGAAGGATACGATCATGACCGAAGTCTACGCGACTCCGCAAACCCAGACGGCGGCGCGCCCCGGAGGCGCGGCTCCGTCTCTCGGCGCCCGTCCCATCCTGTCGGTGCGCCAGATCGAGAAGGTGTACGGCAACCGCGATTCCGTCACCCGGGCCATCAACGACATCAGCTTCGACGTGGCCCCCGGCGAGTTCGTGGGCATCATGGGGCCGTCGGGCTCCGGCAAGACGACGCTGCTGAACTGCGTCGCCACCATCGACACCGTGACGAGCGGGCACATCCTCGTCGACGGGCGCGACATCACGGGCCTGCGCTCCCGCGCGTTGGCGAAGTTCCGTCGCGACGACCTGGGCTTCATCTTCCAGGATTCCAACCTGCTGGACACGCTCACCGGCTTCGAGAACATCGCGCTGGCGCTGACGGTGAAGGGCGAGTCCACCGCCTCCATCAAGCCTCGCGTGCAGGCTATCGCCCGCACGTTGGGCGTGGACGAGGTGCTTGGCAAGTACCCCTACCAGATGTCCGGAGGCCAGAAGCAGCGCATCGCCGCGGCGCGGGCCATGGTCGCCGATCCGAAGCTCGTGCTGGCCGACGAGCCCACGGGCGCGCTCGATTCGCGCAGCGCCACGGTGATGCTGGAGACCCTGTCCATGATGAACGCCGATCTGCATGCCACCATCATGATGGTCACGCACGACTCGTTCGCGGCCTCGTTCGCCAGCCGTATCCTGTTCATCAAGGACGGCGCGGTGTTCAACGAGATCCGCCGCGGCGCCACGAGCCGCGGCGACTTCTTCAACCGCATCATGGAAGTGGTGACGTTCCTGGGCGGTGACGTGCGCGATGCTGGCTAAACTCGCTTTCCGCAACGTTCGGCGCTCGGTACGCGACTACGCTATCTACTTCGTCACGCTCGTGTTCGGCGTGGCGGTGTTCTACGCGTTCAACTCGGTGACCGGCCAGTCCATCCTGTTCGACCTCGAGGATACCGCCACGGCCAGCGTGTTCGAGATGACCGGTCAGATGTTGGGGATGTTCAGCGTGGTCATCGCCTGCGTGCTGGGCTTTCTCGTGCTGTACGCGAACGGGTTCCTCATCCGCCGACGCAAGCAGGAGTTCGGCACCTACCTCATGCTGGGCATGAACCCGTCCAGCGTGTCGGTCATCGTGCTTCTGGAGACGGTGGCGGTGGGCCTCGTTTCGCTGGGCGTGGGCCTGGCCTTGGGCTTCGCGTTGTCGCAAGGGCTGTCGTTCGTCACGGCGGGGCTGTTCAACATCCAGATGGAACAGTACCGATTCGTGTTCTCGACCAACGCCTTCCTGCTGACGCTGGGGTACTTCGTGCTCATCTTCGCCGTGACGGGGCTGTTCAACACGCTGTCCATCCGGCGCTACAAGCTCATCGACCTCTTGTCGGCCCGCTCGAAGAACGCGCGCTTCCGCGTGCGCAACCCCTGGATCAGCCTCGTCGGCTTCCTCGCGGCCGTCGCCGTGATCGCGTGGTCGTACGTTACGCTCGTCGACAACGGCCTCATGCAGTTCGACGAAGGGTTCTGGCGGGCCACGGCGCTCATGGTGGCGGGCACGTTTTTGTTCTTCTGGTCGCTCGCGGGCTTCGCGCTTGCGGCGATCGAGCGCACGCGCGGCATCTACTTCAAGGGCCTTGCCATGTTCACGACGCGCCAGATCGCCAGCAAGGTGAACACGGCGTTCGTGTCGCTGTCGGTGGTATGCATCATGCTGTTCTTTTCGCTCACGGTGTTCTCCACGGGCATGGGCCTGGCGCGCGCGTTCAGCGGCAACGTCGAGGAGGGCACGCTGTACGACGCCACGCTCACGGCGAACGTGTACCTCAACGCGGGCGGCATCCACGACGAAGAGGCGCTCGCGAGCATGAGCGAGGAGGATCGGGAGTATCAGCGAGTCGCCGACGAGAAGGCCGCCGCCATCGCTGCGGACGCCGAGGCGTACGATTGGGATATCGCCGCGAAGCTGGCGGACGCTTCGCCGACGTGGGACGCGCTGGTGGATCGCTCGGTGCAGGTCGACGTGTACGTGGACGCCGATGAGAGCTATGGCGCGATCATGGATCGCTACGGCAAGGACACGGGCAACGATAAGCAGAACGAGGCGATGCACAGGCAGGGCATCTCGCTGGTCGGGGTCTCGCAGTTCAATGCGCTTGCCGAGCTGACGGGTCGGCCCACGGTGGACGTGGGCGAGGACGGCTACGCCGTGAACAACACGCTCGACGGCATGCAGGGCCTTGCCGAGGCGCTCGCAGGCAAAGGCGAGACCATCCAAGCGGCCGGTCGCACGCTGACGTCGACGGGCGAGCTGCGGCGCCAGCCGTTGGAGGACGCCGCGTTCGCTTCGAGCGGCGCCGAGGCGATCGTCCCCGACTCGGTGATCGCCGACCTGCGCGCCCAGGGCGTTGTGCCCGAGCAGTCCGTGCTCAACCTCATGTACAAGACGAGCCGAACCGAAGGCGACAAGCTGCTCGCGCAGATGCTGGGCGAGGCTTCTCCTCCCAGCGCCGAGGTGGCGGCTTCGGGGTGGAAGTTCGGCCCGAAGCCCTGGCCGGTGACGCTCTCGTTCACAGCCGAGGAGGTGGTCGTCCAGTCGAGCGGCATGAACATGATGATCTCGTACCTGGCACTGTACATCGGCTTCGTGTTCCTTATCGCCACGGCTGCCATTCTGGCCATCCAGCAGCTGTCCGAGACCAGCGACTCGTTGGCGCGCTACCGGGTGCTCGCCGAGATCGGCTGCGACCGCCGTATGATCTTCCGGTCGCTGCGCGCGCAGGTGCTCGTGTACTTCCTCGTTCCTCTCGCTTTGGCCGTGTGCCATACCGTATGCGCCGTCGGCGTCATCAGCGATGCGGTGCTCGCGCAGCTGGGCGTTTCGGTACTCGAGCCCGCGCTGATGACCGGCGTGCTGACAGGCATCGTGTACGGGGCGTATCTCCTGGTCACGCACTTCGCCAGCCGCAGCATCATCCGCGCTTCGCTTGGCAAGAAGCTGTTGGGCTAGGAAGAGGGGCCGGTTGGCGGCCTCGTCGGCTTGCGTCGGAGCCGCCTCCGCATGCTCGTTGTCGCCCGAAAGCCGCGTTTTCAGCGTGAAAACAGCGGCTTTCGGGCGACAACGTGTTTCGGGGGGGGTGCCGCGCCTCGAACGATGCGCGGTTAGAACGAGAAGAGGTCGCGGACCTGCACGTCGAGGGCGTCGGCGATACGGCCGAGGTCGTCGAGACCCACGCTCACGCGTCCCGACTCGATGCGCCAGATGTGCGATTTGCTGCTGCCGATCATGAGGGCGAGCTTCTGCTGAGACAGGCTCTGCGCCTCCCTTCGCTCGCGAATCGCGCTCCCTAAAAGCACTCTTTTCCTATCAGCATCCATTCGTTCAGATTATTCGGTATAATCCTCAACACGGCTTCATATATGAAGCCGTGTTGAGGATGTGGGAGGAAGTTTGACGGTGCGTAAGCGACCCTGGGCGGTCGAGCCGGGCTTCCTCCTGCGCGAACCGGAGAATCGATGATGAAGATGTTCAAGAAGAAGACGAGGGTTCTGAACGCCGAGCTTCCGCGCCCGCTGCAGCGCAACGCGATGAGCACGCTGTACGCGAACTTGGGGTTCATGAGCTTCGACAAGCCGATGCGCACGATCGTGGTGACGAGCTCGGTGCCGAACGAGGGCAAAACGACGGTGGCCGTTGAGCTGGCTCGCGTGATGGCCGTGGCGGGGAAGCGCACGCTGCTCGTGGAATGCGACCTGCGGCGGCGCTCGCTGGCGGACAGGTTGGGGGTGCGCGCTCCCGTCGGGCTCTGCGCCGTCGTGATGGGGGATGAGGAACCGGGGCGGGCTATCGTGGCCACTCGTCAGCCGCGCATGCATTTCCTCGATGCCGAAGCAGGCGTGACCAGCCCCGTCGACATTCTCGATTCCCAACGATTCAGGCGCTTGCTCGGATGCCTGGCCGCTCGTTACGACCACGTGGTCATCGACACTCCGCCGGTGGGCGCGTTCGTGGACGCCGCCGTCGTCGCCCAGGTATCCGATGCGACGCTGCTTGTGGTGCGCGAAGGCTTCGTCGAGCGCGCAAGCGTCCAGAAGGCAGCCGAACAGTTGCGCGCGGCGGGCGCTAATCTCGTGGGGACGGTAATGAACTGCTGCGATACCGCAACGTCGGCCTACTATGCCGCCTACGGGGACAAAGCGGAGTAGGGTCTCGGCATGCGGGTCGAAGGCGCCTCTACTTTCCCAGCAGATGGCGGATGGCGGCCAAAGGATGCTTTTTCAGCATGCGCGGGCCGGCGTAGCGCATGACGGCGCGGATGCGTTCGCGTTCCTCGGGCTTGTAACAGTGGTGCTCGCATTCGTCGCACGAGGTCTTCACGTCCATCTTGCGGCAGCGCTCGGTGCGCAGCACGGCATAGGCGTCGATGCTCGCGCAGCCGGGGCACACGGCCTCGCCGCAGTGGGCGGTTTCCGTTCGCGCGGCCGCGTCGTGATTGTCGGCGCAGTACAACGCCACCATTTGGGATATGGTGCGCTTTTCGCGGTCGCGGCGCCGAGCGATCTTGGGGCTGTCCTGTTGGGTCATGTGACTCCTCCTGGTCTCGATCGCGAGGATACCAGAATCCAACCGAACGCGCACGCGCGTTTTTCCCTTGAGTCGGGGAATGCGGATCGACCTCGAACCATGCCGAATCGAACAGTTTGTGCTCAGAATTTGAACGAATCAGACGAACGGATGTTTTTGCCTATTCCGCGGTCGGACTGCGCTAAAATGAGCGATTGCACGGAAATGATAGTTCTCCGGTAGCCATATTCGACTCCGGCGCCGCGCCGGGCTGCGAACGATAGAAAGAGCGATAAGCCACATGGGACAGAACGCCATCGTCATCAAGGGTGCCCGCGAGCACAACCTCAAGGACATCGACCTCTCCATCCCGCGCGACGAGCTGGTGGTCATCACGGGCCTGTCGGGCAGCGGCAAGTCGTCGCTGGCGTTCGACACGATGTACGCCGAGGGCCAGCGCCGCTACGTGGAGAGCCTGTCCAGCTACGCGCGCATGTTCCTGGGCCAGATGTCGAAGCCCGACCTCGACAGCATCGACGGCCTGTCGCCGGCGGTGTCCATCGACCAGAAGACCACGTCGAAGAACCCGCGCTCGACGGTGGGCACCACCACCGAGATCTACGACTACCTGCGCCTCCTGTTCGCGCGCGTGGGCGTGCCGCACTGCCCCGAGTGCGGCCGCGTCATCAAGAAGCAGACCACCGACCAGGTGACCGACGAGATCCTCGCCCTCGCGCCCGATGCGAAGGCCATCATCATGGCTCCCGTGGTGGCGGGCCGCAAGGGCGAGTTCACGAAGCTGTTCGCCGACCTGCAGAAGGAGGGCTTCAGCCGCGTGCGCATCGATGGCGAGATCGTGAAGCTGGACGGCGAGCCGCGCACGCTCAACAAGAAGATCAAGCACTTCATCGACGTGGTGGTGGACCGCGTGCAGCTTAAAGCGAGCGCGACGAGCCGCATCGCCGAGGCGGTGGAGCTGGCCACGAAGTTGGCCGACGGGCGCGTGCTCGTGCAGGTGCTGGGCGACGACGGCAAGCCGCTCGGCGAGGGCGGCGGGCGCTCGTCCGGCGCGACGGGCGGCCTGGGCGCGGGGGAGCACATCTTCTCGCTCGCGCTGGCATGCCCCGAGCACGGACACTCCATGGACGAGCTGCAGCCGCGCGACTTCTCGTTCAACGCACCCTATGGCGCCTGCCCCGACTGCCTCGGCATCGGCAGCCGCGAGGAGGTGGACGCGTCGCTGGTGGCGCCCGACCCGTCGCTGTCGCTGAACGAGGGCGCCATCGCGCCGTTCAAGACCGGCAACTACTACCCGCAGGTGCTGCGCGCCGTGGCCGCGCACCTCGGCACCGACGCCGACACCCCGTGGGAGGATATGCCTAAGAAGGCGCAGGACGGGCTTCTGCACGGCCTGGGCAAGGACAAGGTGCGCGTCGACTACGTCACGGTGGACGGTCGCGAGACGTACTGGTACATCGAGTGGGAGGGAGCGCTGGCCGCAGTGCAGCGCCGCTACCAGGAGGCTCAGTCCGACGCTCAGCGCGAGAAGCTGGCCAGCTACTTCGCCATCGTTCCGTGCCCGACCTGCGGCGGCAAGCGCCTGAAGCCCGAGATCCTCGCCGTCACGGTGAACGAACGCTCCATCCACGACATCACCGAGATGAGCGCGGCGGACTCGCTCGAATTCTTCGACGGCCTCGCGTTCCACGGGTCGGAGGAGCATATCGCCGGGCCCATCGTGAAGGAGATCAAGGCGCGCCTCAAGTTCCTCGTGGACGTGGGTCTGGACTACCTCACGCTGGAGCGCGCCACGGCGACGCTCTCCGGCGGCGAGGCGCAGCGCATCCGCCTGGCCACGCAGATCGGCGCGGGCCTCATGGGCGTGCTCTACATCCTGGACGAGCCTTCCATCGGCCTGCACCAGCGCGACAACGAGCGGCTCATCGCCACGCTCGAGCGCCTGCGCGACTTAGGGAACACCGTCATCGTGGTGGAGCACGACGAGGACACCATCCGCAGCGCCGACTTCGTGGTGGACATGGGCCCGGGCGCGGGCGAGCACGGCGGCGAGATCGTGGCCATCGGCACGCCGGACGAGATCATGAAGGCCGAAGGCTCGCTCACGGCCGACTACCTGTCGGGCCGGCGCCGCATCGAGGTGCCCGAGAAGCGCCGCAAGCCGCGCCGCGGGTCGCTCAAGCTGACGGGCGCCACCGAGAACAACCTGCACAACGTCACGCTCGAGGTTCCCTTCGGCACGCTCACCGTGGTCACGGGCGTGTCCGGCTCGGGCAAGAGCTCGCTGGTCACCGACACGCTGGCGCCGGCGCTCGCGAACCGCGTGAACCATGCGCACCGCCGCACGGGCGCCTACAAGAAGATCACCGGGCTGGACAAGATCGACAAGGTCATCAACATCGACCAGAGCCCCATCGGGCGCACGCCGCGTTCCAACCCGGCCACCTACATAGGCCTTTGGGACGACATCCGCGCGCTGTTCGCCTCCACGCAGGAGTCGAAGGCCCGCGGCTACTCGCCGGGCCGCTTCTCGTTCAACGTGAACGGCGGACGCTGCGAGGCGTGCAAGGGCGACGGCCAGATCAAGATCGAGATGCACTTCCTGCCCGACATCTACGTGCCGTGCGAGGTGTGCGGCGGCGACCGCTACAACCGCGAGACGCTGCAGGTGACTTACCGCGGCAAGAACATCGCCGAGGTGCTGGACATGACCGTGGAGGACGCGCTGGCGTTCTTCGAGAACATACCCGGCATCAAGCGCAAGCTGCAGACGCTGTTCGACGTGGGCCTGGGCTACATCCGCCTGGGGCAGCCGGCCACCACGCTGTCCGGCGGCGAGGCGCAGCGCGTGAAGCTTGCCAGCGAGCTGCAGCGCCGCCAGACCGGCAAGACGTTCTACATCCTGGACGAGCCCACCACCGGCCTGCACTTCGAGGACGTGCGCCAGCTGCTCATCGTGTTGCAGCGCCTGGTGGACGCGGGCAACACCGTGCTGGTCATCGAGCACAACCTCGACGTCATCAAGTGCGCCGACCGCATCGTCGACCTCGGCCCCGAGGGCGGCGAGCGCGGCGGCACCGTGGTGGCCCAGGGCACGCCCGAGGAGGTCGCCCAGGTGGAGGGCAGCTACACCGGCGCCTTCGTGAAGAAGATGCTGGAGGACGGCCGGCTGTAGGGAACGCAGGCCGAGGGATCTTTTCGACCGCTTGCTGGTGTTTTGCGGCGATCTCTCGAAACCCCCTTTACCGCGTCGGCGGGACGTGCGACAATGCCCGCTTTGCAGACGGCGGAGAGAGCATGCGGGAAGAGGGTTCGATTCAAGTGGCGGAAACGGTGGCGGGGAACCGTCATGTTGTGCGCGGCATCGTATGCGCGCTTGCGGGCGGCATCTGCTGGGGCTTCTCGGGCACGTGCGCCCAGCTGCTCATGAACGACTACGGCGCTCCCGCCACGTGGATCACCTGCGTGCGCATGGTCATCGCCGCCGTGTTCTTCCTGTTCCTTACCGCGGTGCGCAACTGGCGCGATCTCGTAGCGGTGTTCCGAGACTGGCGCTCGCTCGCGCAGATCGCGGCGTTCGCCATATTCGGCGTGCTGTTGACCCAGCTCAGCTACTTGAACGCCATCTCGTACACGAGTGCCGGCGTGGGCACTACCATCGAGCAGGTGGGGCTCGTGCTCATCATGCTGTACGTGTGCGTTCGCGCCAAGCGCCTGCCGCGTGCTCGCGAGGCGGCAGGCCTCGTGTTCGCGCTGGGCGGCATGCTGATCATCGCCACGCAAGGCGAGATCGACCAGCTGGCCATCCCCGCCGAGGGATTGGCCTGGGGCCTCGTGTCGGCCGTGGCTTTGACGTTCTACACCCTCATGCCCGTGCGCGTGCTGAAGAAGTGGGGCTCCATGCTGGTGACGGGCCTTGCCATGCTGTTCGGCGGATCGGCCGCCTCGGTGGTGGTGCAGCCGTGGACCATGCCTGTGAACCTGCCGCTCGGCGGCATCGCGGCGCTGGTTGCCATCGTGATCGTGGGCACCTTGGGAGCCTACATGCTGTATCTGCAGGGCGTGAACGACGCAGGCCCCGTCAAGGCGAGCCTTCTGTGCTGCGTCGAGCCCGTTTCGGCCATGATCCTCGCGCTCGCGTGGCTCCATACGCCGGTGAGCGGCTGGGACCTCGCAGGATGCGCGCTCATCGTGATCATGATCTTCCTCGTCACCGAGCGAGAGCCGAAAACGGAGCAGGCCGCCGAGGGCGAGGGCGCGCTCGCCGACGCCTACGACGACCCGCCGCTGTTCGCAGGCCGCGCTTCGGTGCTGGGCTACTACACCAGCCGTCCGGCCACGCGCGATGATTTCGAGCGTGCCACGGCGCTGCTCGACGTCGGGCATCAGACGTTCGCGGAGCTCGGCATAGACGAGGGTCGGAGCAAGAAGTACCCATCGGCGCGTCGTCTCATGCACAGCATCAAGAACGGCACGACGCACGTCATCGAGGATGCCCACGGCCGCATGATCGCGATGTTCGCCGTGTCCTTCTCGCCTGACAAGAACTACGAGCGCCCCATCGACGGCGCTTGGCTCACCGACACGTCGGCCGAACCGCAGCCCTATGCGGAGCTGCATTGGGTGGCCGTCGACTATCCGGCTCGCCGCCGCGGCGTCGGCATGTTCATCCTCGACAAGGCCGACCAGATCGCCCGTGCGGGCGGCCGGTCCAGCATTCGCGCCGACGTCTACGAGCTGAACGGGCCCATGCAGAACCTGCTTGAGAAGCACGGGTACGAACGCTGCGGAACCATCACGATCAAAGACGTGTTCGGGCGTGTGAAACATCGCGTGGGCTACGAGAGAATGTTGCGTTGACGGAGGGGGTATTCACCCCTTGACATGGTGTTTTGCTCGCCTGTCCAAAACTGGGGCAAAACTCTTGCAAAACATCTTTACCGCGCTGCCCATACATGCGACAATGCGCTGATGCAACGTGGCGCCGGCCGAGAGGCTTGCTGCCGCGCGAGGCGCAGGATCGATGAGAGGAGGAAACGTGGGTCAGACGGTCGCATCGGGCTCCGGGCAGGGCGGCGGTACCGCCGCATCGGGCAACCACGTGGTCCGCGGCATCGTATTCGCGGCTCTCGGCGGCATCTGCTGGGGCTTCTCGGGCACGTGCGCTCAGCTCATGACCAGCGGTTTCGGCGTTCCCGTTTCCTGGATCACCTGCGTGCGCCTGCTGCTGGCCGCGGTCATCTTCCTCGTGGTGTGCGGCGTGCGGGAGCCGCGCAACCTGCTGGCCGCTCTGCGCGACGTGCGCTCGCTCGGGCGCATCGCGGCGTTCGCCTTGCTGGGCGTGCTTCTGACCCAGGTGAGCTACCTGTCGGCCATCTCCTACACGAACGCGGGCACCGGCACCGTGCTGGAGCGCCTCGGCCTCATCGTCATCATGGTGTACGTGTGCCTGCGCATGCGGCGCCTGCCGCGCATCCGCGAGGCCGCCGGCCTCGTGCTCGCCATCGGCGGCACCGTCCTCATCGCCACGAAGGGCAACCTCGGTTCGTTGGCCATTCCTGCGGAAGGCCTGTTCTGGGGCATCATCTCGGCGTTCGCGTTGGCGTTCTACACGCTGCTTCCCGGCAAGGTGCTGGAGAAGTGGGGCAGCTTCATCGTGACGGGCCTCGCCATGCTCATCGGCGGCGCGGTGGCCACCGTCGCCGTGCAGCCCTGGACCATCCCCGTCGAGGTTTCGCCCGAGCTTGCCGGGGTCATGTTCGCCATGATCATCGTGGGCACGTTCGCCGCCTACCTGTTCTACCTCCAGGGCATCACCGACGCCGGCCCTGTGCGCGCGGGTCTCGTCGGCTGCGTCGAGCCGGTGTCGGCCACGGTCATATCGGCGGTGTGGCTGGGCACGCCGGTGGGCGTCGTCGACGTCGTCGGTTGCGCCATGATCATCGGCATGGTGTTCCTCGTCACCGAGCGCGAAGAGGGCTCCGGCGGCGCGGCCTCGTACGACGGGGCGGCATACGACCTTCCGCCGTTCCAAGGGCGCGCCACCGAGCTGGGCTACTACAAGGCGCGCCGTGCCACGCGCGACGACTTCGAACGCGCGAAGGCGTTGCTGGAGGACGGTCATCGCGCCATGGCCTCGCTCGGCATAAGGGAAGGTCTCAAGAAGTACCCGTCCGCGCGCCGTCTCATGCGTTCTATCGACGCGGGGAAGACCTATGTCGTGGTTGCGTCCTCGAGCGATTCGAGGGCGGATGGCTCCTCGGCCGACGAAGGCCGCATCATCGGCATGTTCGCGCTCAATCCTCAAGGCGATCCCGCCTATGCGCACATGACGGGTGCGAAGTGGGCCACGGAGCCCTCCTCGCCCGACAACCCCGCCTACTCGGCGCTGCATTGGGTGACCGTGGCGTCCGATGCGCGAAGACGCGGCGTGGGCGGTTACATCCTGGGAACCGCCGAGCGCATCGCCAAGGGCGACGGGAAGGTCAGCATCTGCTGCGACATCTACGAGGACAACGTCCCCATGCGCGAGCTGCTGCTGTCGTACGGCTATCAGTTCTGCGGCAACGTGGAGATCCGCTCCCGCTTCGGCCGCGTCAAACACCGAGCCGTGTTCGAACGCGTCTTGTAGCCTTTCGGCTTCGCCGCTCCAACCCAACCTCTGTTTAGCGAACGTATCCAAAGAAGAAAGAGAACCTCCTGTGCAATTTCGCAGAACCTGCGCATGCGACATCGATCGCATCATGAGCATCCTCGCCGACGGCCGCGCCTCGCTCGCAGCGCTCGGCATCGACCAATGGCAGGGCGGCTACCCGCATCGCGCCGTCATCGAGGACGATACAGCTCGCGGCGACTCCTACGTGGTGGAGGCCGACGACCGCATCGTTGCCACCGCTATGATCGGCTTCTCGGGCGAGCGCGACTACGATCGCATCGAAGAGGGCTCGTGGCTCACTTCCTGCACGTCCGAGCGTCCGTGCTACGGCGTGGTGCACCGAGTGGCCGTGGCTTCCGACGGGAAGAATCGCGGCGCCGCGACGTTTCTGCTGGCTCGCGCCGAAGAGCTGGCGCGCGCGAACGGAAGCGCCAGCGTCCGCATCGACACGCACCCCGGCAACGCGCCTATGAGAAAGCTGCTGGCGAAAGCCGGCTATGAGCAGTGCGGCATCATCTACATCGCCCATGCCGAAGGGGGGACGCCCGAGCGCATCGCTTACGAGCGGCTCGTGTAGCCAGGCGAGCTTCTTCCGAGATTCTGGCAACCGGAAAGGGGCGTCGTTGTCGGGAACGCGCCGTTCGGGCGCGGTGCCGTTCAGCTTCCTGTCGAAATTCTGTCGCTCGCGCGCTTCGGCGGACGCCCGCTCGCCACAGGGTATAATACGGAGCACTATGTCGGTCAAATCGCGCGAGAAAATAGCATTGGCGGTGTTCGCCGCCCTCATCGTGCTGAGCCTTCTGGGCTTAGGATGGTACCTGGTCGCCGGGCATTCCTGGAATGTTGCCGCGTCGAACATCGACGACACGTTCGGCAGTATGGACGGCTATACCGCTATCGTGTACGAGGGTACCGCCGTGCCGCAGACGGCAGCCGAGAAGGCGGCGGAAGCGGCGAAGGAGGAAAAAGCCGCGAAGGGGGCTGCTGGCTCGGCTTCTTCGGACGAGAAGGGGTCGCACGAGCTCGATCCTGCCGCCGATGACGACGAAGGGAAGCCATCCGAGCGCGAGGAATCCGGACGGGAAGCGGACGAGCGGGAGCTTCCCGAAAAGGATGCTGCTTCGTCGGCGGTCGAAGCGGAACCGGATGCGAGCGCGGCGGCGGGAGCGCGCTCGAACGGGACGAGCGCGAAGTCCAAGCCGACCGTGACGGTGGCGGAGGCTCAGAAAAGCTACGAGGACAAGAAGGCCACCGTGTTCTCCTTGGACACGACCGATCTCGGGCAGTACGGCGAAGGCATCATCCTCAAGAAGGGCGGTCATCGCTTCGGCGTGTTCAGCGTGACCGCCCCCACCACGGTGCGCGCCATCGATAAGCAGGTTGCGTACTTCGTCAAGTACAAGGTGGACTTCATCGTGGCCATAACGCCCGACAAAGCCTACGTCGACGACGCCTCCGGCATCGACATCGTGATTTCGACTCAAGACGAGGACCTGTTCGTGATGGGCGAAACCATCGACGGCACCTTCTACGTGGACGCTCCCGAGGCGGGCAAGGTCGGCACCATCCTCATATCCCCCAGCAACGTTGTGTCGGCGAAGGTCATCGAAGAGCTGTGATCGTCAGCGCATCGAGACGAACCGACATCCCGCGGTTTCATTTCGACTGGCTGCTCGGACGGTTCGAAGAGGGCTTCGCGCTCGTGCGCAACCCGGCGGTGCGCACTCGGGTGAGCCGTGTGATCCTGTCTCCGGACACGGTGGATTGCGTCGCGTTCTGGACGAAGGATCCTTCCGTGCTGCTCGCGCGCAAAACCGAGCTGGATCGCGTCTGCCCATCGCCCTATTTCGTGCAGTTCACGCTCAACGCCTACGGTGCCGACGTGGAGGCGGGCCTGCCCCGCAAGGCGCGGCTGCTGGAAACGTTCCGCTCGCTTGCGGACGCTCTGGGGCCCGATCGCGTGGTGTGGCGCTACAGCCCTATCCTGTTGGGAGGCGCCTACGACATCGCGCACCATATGCAGTGGTTCGAGGCGTTCGCGGCGCGGTTGGAAGGCAGCACGCGCACCTGCCGCATCAGCTTCCTCGACATGTACCCGAAGATCGCCGGTCGCATGGCGGCGCTCGGGTTCGTCGGAGTGCCGGAAGAGGCGAAGGCCGCGCTTGCGCTGCGGCTGGCCGAACTGGGCGCCGCGCACGGCATCGAGGTGGGCGGTTGCGGTGACGGGGCGCTCGACGATGCGGGGCTGGCTCGAGCAGGGTGCATCGATGCCGCTGTCGTGGAGCGCGTTGCAGGCGTACGGGCAAAACGCGCTCCGGGCGGCGCTCGGAGGGGAGCCTGCCGTTGCTCGCCGAGCGTGGACATCGGCACGTACGACACGTGCGCGAACGGCTGCGTGTACTGCTACGCCAATCCGGGGACGTCGGCCGCGCCGTGCGGGGCGGCCGATCCCTGGCGCTTGCGGCGCTACGATCCGGCTTCGCCGATGCTCTGCGACGAGCTGACTCCCGACGATACAGTGGAGGAATGCGCCTCGGCCAAGCTGCCCGAAGCGCCGCCTCGCCTGTTCTGAGGATGGGTGCGGCGTTAGCGGAGGTCGCTCACGTGCTCGCAGGCGTCGCCGTAGGGCGCGTACCGATAGGATGCCGTGACCTCCAGGCCGTTCGCCGGATCGAGCGCGATGAAGTTGTCGAGCGAGAGCGCGTCGGGATCCTCCACGCCCTGGTAGCCCATGAGGCAGATCCAGTGCTCGCCGTAAGGGCCTGCCACGTGGACGACCGTGGGCCGTCCGGCCGCGATCTCGTCGTAGGCCTCGCGCAGCAAAGCCTCGTCGGAGCCGAGCGAGCGGAACGACGAATTGCCGCCGCCCCAGCCGGGCCACGTGCAGCAGCCGCAGCCGTACGCGCCGTGGTCGTTGGCCTGGCCGGTGAGGATCGCGTCGCCGTAGGCGCACGCATAGGCGGGGCAGCAGATGGTGTGGCCGCCCGTCGACTGGTTGCCGATGGCGGCGATGAGGGCGGGGTCGTAGTCGAGGCGCTTGTCGCGCTGTTCGGCGGCCTGCTCGGCTGCTCGCTGCGCCGCGAGAGCGCGCACCTGCTCGAGGTCGGCGACGGCTTCTTCGGCGGCAGCGCCCGGCAGCGTTACGGCTGCGGAGAGGACGGCGGGCCGGACGAGGGGGATCGCGGGAGCTTTTTCGACGGCGAACGCAGCTTGCGAGGGTGCGATGCACGCGATGCCGAGGGAGACCGCCGCGCCGAACGCAAGCGCGCGACGGGAGGGGTGCGATACCATTGAGGCATCCTTCCTGCGTCCGCGTCGGGTTCGTTGGCGTGGTATGGTTGCGGGCGCGAAGAGGAATGGTAACAAAACGGCAACGTCGCAGTTCGCGACCGTATGAATGTCCGGCGAACCGTCACACGAGGTTCAAGAATCCTTCACAGGAACTTGGCGGGCAGACCGCGTTCCGCGTCGGAGCTCCTCATGCGAAGCATCCGCTCCGATCGGCTGTTCCTCTCCCGTCGCCGGATCCCGGACGAGCCTACGGCAGGAGGGGTACAATGATGCAGAACACGAATCGCGCCGTCGGAACGGCGCGGGAACAGGAGCGTGCTTATGCGAACCATCGACACCGACGTGGTCATCGTGGGGGCGGGCCCCGCCGGTATTTTCTGCGCGCTCTCCCTTTTGGAGCGGGGCTTCACGGGGCGCATCGTCATGGTGGACAAAGGCTTGGCGGTGGAGGATCGCGTATGCCCGAAGCAGGCGGGCGCGCCATGCGCGAACTGCGAACCCTGCCGTATCACGACGGGGTTCTCGGGCGCGGGAGCGTTCTCGGACGGAAAGCTGTCGCTGTCGGCCGACGTAGGCGGCGACCTGCCCGACCTCATCGGGCGTGATGAGGCGCAGGACGCCATCGGGGAAGTGGACGGCGTGTACCTGGGCTTCGGCGCCGACGTGCGCGTGGAGGGCGCAGAACGCAAACCGGAGGTGGACGAGATCCGCCGCCGCGCTATCAAAGCGGGTCTCAAGTTGGTAGATTGCCCGCTGCGCCATCTCGGCACCGAGCGCGCCCGCGATCTGTACGCGCGTATCGAGCGCCACCTGCGCGAGGCGGGCGTAGACCTGCTCTTCCGCACGGAATGCACCCAGGTGCTCATCGAGGGAGAGCGGTGCCGAGGCGTGGCCGTCGCCGGCCCGGACGGCGCGTGCGAGATCCGCGCTCGGCGTACCGTGGTGGCCACGGGCCGGCGCGGCGCCGACTGGCTCGAGCGCATGTGCCGCGAGCATGCGATAGCGCACGCACCCGGTCCTGTGGACATCGGCGTGCGCGTGGAAGTGCGAAACGAGGTTATGGAGACGGTGAACGACGTGCTGTACGAGAGCAAGCTCATCGGTTATCCGCGCCCGTTCAAGAACAAGGTGCGGACGTTCTGCCAGAACCCCGGCGGCTTCGTCAGCCAGGAGAACTATGACGGCGGTCTCGCCGTGGTGAACGGCCATTCCTACAAGGAGCGCAAGTCGCCGAACACGAACCTCGCCATCCTGTGCTCGCAGAATTTCTCGCACCCCTTCGACCAGCCCATCGCCTATGCCCAGAAGGTGGGCGAGCTCACGAACATGTTGGGCGACGGACGCATCCTCGTGCAGCGCTTGGGTGATATCTTCGACGGCAAGCGCACGTGGGAGAAGGAGCTCGTGCGCTCGAACGTGGCACCCACGCTGGACGATGCGGTGGCGGGCGACATCACGGCGGCCATGCCGTACCGCGCCATGACCAACATCCTCAATTTCATGCTGGCCGTCGACGAGGTGGTGCCGGGGTTCGCAGCGCAGGAGACGCTTCTGTACTCTCCCGAGCTCAAGTTCTACAGCAACCGCGTCAAGATGGACGAACGCTTCCTGACGAGCGTATGCGACCTTATGTGCCTCGGCGATTCCAGCGGATGGACGCGCGGGCTCATGATGGCCAGCGTCATGGGCTGGCTAGCAGGGCGTGTCGTGGCAGAGGAGCTGTGAACAGGCAGGACGCATCCCGTACGCCGTTTGCATGACATGGATTCGCGCTTCTATGCGCATAAAATCATGCGTCTGCACGATAGGCGCGCCGCCCGTTCTGGGGCATGATGTGCCTCGTTGAAACCGGCGGCGGCTCACAGGCGAGACGCGCGCCACCGATACGCTGTAGGAGGCGCACATGAAAATCTTAGGCATGGGGGTACCCGAGCTCCTTATCATCCTCGCCGTCATACTGCTCATCTTCGGCCCCAAGAACCTCCCGAAGCTCGGCGCGTCGGTGGGCAAGACCGTGAAGAGCCTGCGCGAAGGCCTCGGCGGCGGTGAGAAGCTGGTGGAAGCCGACGACGAGGAAGAGGCGGTTGAGGAAATCGTGGAGGAAGCTGCTCCCGCTGCCGCCCCCAAGAAGACCGTCAAGGTGGCCAAGAAGGCCGACAAGGTCGCATAAACCAACCTATCCTTCCCTTACCGAGGCGCGAACCCTCCCTCCCTCGCGCCCAGCAACCGCCCGCGGCATCCGTGCCGTGGGCGGTTGCGCATTTTGAGGAGGGCGGGCGGCAGGCGCGAAGCGACACGGCATCTCCGTTATGATGGAGCTGTAAGGCCTGACGGAGAAAGGGGAGCACGTGCATCTCGGCTTGCGCGCCGATAAGGAAGGCAGAACGGCGGCCTTGCGGGTGATCGGCGGTTTCGCCTGCAACGAGGGGTTCGTGTTCTCGTTGTTCTACCTTGGAGAGAACCGCGCGTTCGGGGACGGCCCGTTCGCCTTCGAGCGCGCCGACCTATGGGGCACGCTCGCGTGCATGCTGATCGCGTTCGCGCTGCTGCGGATGGCTTCGCCGCGTGCGCGCGATGCGCTGCTGTCTCGGCCGCTCGTGTGGTGCTACGCCGGGCTGCTGGTGCTGGGCTCGCTCATGCCCGCCATCGCCGGAGGGGGCGACCACGGCATCGTGCTGGAGAGCTTGCTCGTCGGCCTGCCGGCGGGTTTCATGTTGGCCGCATGGGGCCGGGCGCTCGGGCGCCGGCCGGTGGGCGATTCGGTGCCGCAGGTGTTCTTGTCCGCGGCCGTCGCGGCAGGCGTCTGCCTGCTCGCGGTCGCGATCGCCGCGCCCCAGGCGGCGTTCGCCCTCAAGCTGCTTCCGCTGGGAAGCGCTTTCGCGCTGCGCGGGCTGCTGCCGACGCGCGCCGCCGCAAGCGAGGGGACGTCCCAGGGAGGCTCCTTGTCCTTCGGCGACCTCTTGGCGACGAAGGAGCAGCGTGACGAGACGGCGCGGCTTTCGAAGAAGATCATCGCCGGTACCGTGTTGTTCGGCCTGGCCGCAGGCTTCATGGAGACGTTCGGCTCCGATCCCGGCATGGCTTCCACGCCCACGGTGCTGGCCAGCTTGCTGCTGCTCGTGCTGTTCTGCATCGCATCGCTGCAGCTTCTGGGCGTGAGCCTCGGCAAGGCAGGGGATCCGGCGGGCAAGACGGGCGGCGCCGTGGACGGGCCGCTCGACGGGGTGTACCGGTTGGCCGTTCTGGTGATGATGGCGGGTTTTCTGTTCGTGCCCGTGTTGGGCTCGTTCGGCGTTCCGGGCGAGGCCATCGTGCTGGCGGGCTATCTGGGGCTCACCTTCGTGCTGGTGTCGCTGTTCCTCGTCATGGCGAAGATCACGGGGCAGGATGCCGCCGTTTCGTTCGCGCGCGGGTTCGCCGCGCTGTACGCGGGCGAGCTGGCGGGCATCGCCTGCGGCAACGGCATCGAGCTTTTGGAGCCGGCCGGGCAGGTGCCCTACGCCGTCGCCGCGTTCGCGGGCCTGGCCGCGTTGTACGCGTACCTCTTCCTGTTCACCGAGCGGGATTTCCGCGCCCTGTCGGTCATCGTGCGCGATGCCGACCGCTTCGACGACGCATGCCGTCTCATCGCCTCGGAGCACGGGTTGTCGAAGCGCGAAGCCGAGATCCTTCCGTTGGCGCTCAAGGGGCGCACGGGGGAGCGCATCGCCGCGGAGTTCTTCATCTCGAAGAGCACGGTGGACACGCACCTGCGGCGCATCTACGTCAAGACGGGAACGCACGGCCGCCAGGAGCTCATCGATTTGGGCGAGCGGACGTCGCAGGATCTGGCACGACGCGGCTGAGGAGGGCGCCGGCGTGATGGGAAAGCGCGTGAAACGTGCAGGGTACCCGATGCCGCGCGCTGATCGGCACATGTGCGAAGAGAGACAGCGTGCGAGGGCCGGGCGCTAGCGGGCGCTCCTGCGGGCGGCCCGCAGCGCGCGGAACTCCTGCGGGGTGGCGCCGAAGCGCTCCTTGAAGGCCTCCGAGAAGCTGCCCTGGCGCGCGAAGCCCAGCCGGGCGGCGATCTCGGCCATGCTGAGGTCGGTGTCGCCCAGGAGCTCGCAGGCGCGCTCCATGCGCAGGGTGCGCGCGTACTCCTGCGGCGTCATGCCCTCGGCCTGCTTGAACAGCCTCGTCAGCTTGCTCGCGCTCATGCAGGCGATGCGGCACAGCTCGCTTGAGGGCACGGCGCGGTCCAGGTGCTCGCGGATGTGGGCCCGCGTCAGGTTGAGCGCGCTGCGGTCGACCGCGCGGATGGCGCTCGCCGCCCCGCGCGCGTTGGCCAGCGACCAGTCCAGCAGCATCGCCGCGGCCTCGGTGACCTTCGCCTCGTAGTAGGCCGGCGCGGTGATGGACGAGGGCCGCGCCCGCTTCATCTCGTCGAACACCATGTTGAGGCCGGGCACATCCTGCATGCCGTCGAGCGAGGCGATGGCGCGGGAGAGCACGAGCGGGTCGCAGTGGCACGCCAGGCTCAGGCGCTGCAGGCCCTTCGGCAGCATGCAGATGCTCGTCACGTCGAGGCGCTCGTCGGCCTTCGTCACCTGCCCGTAGGGCTGCGACTTCCACGCGTAGCCCAGCAGCGTCCGGTCGGCGGGGTCGTCGGTGATGCCGAAGTAGGGCACCATGTTGCGGCCGTACGACCCGAAGCAGAACAGGTCGGGCGTCTGGCAGGTGAAGCCTACCTCCCGGTTGAACTGCAGGTCGAAGATCGCCACGGACAGGTCGTCGCCCAGCGGGTAGTACCAGTAGGTTCCCTGGCCGTAGCGCTCGTCGATCTCCCAGAGCATGCCCACGCGCCCGCGCTCGGCGGCCTCCACGCGCACGCCGTGCATGGAGGCGATCTGCGTCTCGTAGATGTCGTGGACGGTGAACGGGCCGTTCGACCCCAAGCCGTCCGCCAGCGAGGTGCGTTGCGCCAGGTAGGCCGCCCGCGAGCGCGCCGCGGGGTCGCCCCCGACGCCGATCAGGTTCGACTCGACGAGGGCGCGCGAGCCCGATCCCGCCGCCGCGCACCTCATTTCGGCGTCATCGTCTAGAATTTCGGCTGAATCATCGCGATCGCTCATTGCACGCCGCTCCTTTTCGTTGCATCGCTAGATTATTAGTCATGGCTAACTTCAAGGATATACCAAACTTCGCGCCCTCCGCAACCCTTTGGTCCGCCGAGGGCGCCGCTGCGGGCGCCCCGGCAGCCTCGGCAGCCCCGGCCTGCGCGGCGGCGAGCGCGCGGCGGGCGGGCGCGCGCCGCCGGCTCGACCCGCGCACGTCGCTCGCCGTCCTGCTCATGCTGAACCTCATCGCGTTCGCGCCGACGAAGCCGTGGACCGAGGTGGCGGCCGTGGCGCTGTGCGCCGCGACGATGATCTGGTGCGGCCGCGCGTCGGCGGCGCTGCGCTGGCTGGCGGCCTACGCGGCCGTCTTCGGGGCCAGCATGGCCGTCGCCGCCTTTCCGAACGAGGTGACCGCGTCGTTCGCCGCGATGATCGTCGTGTTCCGCCGCGTGTTCTGCGTGGGGATGTTCGCGTCGAACATGATCGCCACCACGCGCGTGGGCGAGATGGCCTCGGCGCTGCAGCGCGCGCACGTGCCGCGCGGCGGCGTGGTGGCGCTGTGCGTGGCGCTCAGGTTCTTCCCCACGATGGGCAAGGAGTTCTCGTCGGTGGCCGAGGCCATGAAGGTGCGCGGCATGGCGCTGTCGCCCGCGACGGTGCTGCGGCATCCGGCGCTGACGGCGGAGAACCTCATGGTGCCCGTGATGAGCCGGCTGGCCATCGTGGCCGACGAGCTGTCGAACGCGGCCATCGTGCGCGGCATCGACTCCGCGGCGGCGCGCACGTCCTACTACGAGCTGCGCTTCGGGCCGGCGGACGCCCTGTTCGCCGCCCTGTTCGGCGCCGTGGTCGCGTGCGTGGCGCTCATCAAGCTGGGGGTGATCGCGTGAGCGCGCAGGCCGACGCGGCGCTTTCGTTCGACCGGGCGGGCTTCACCTACGCCGGCGCCCGCGAGCCCGCCCTCGCCGACGTGTCCCTGAGCGTGCCCGCAGGGCAGTGCGTGGTGCTCACCGGCGGCTCCGGCTGCGGCAAGACCACGCTCACGCGCCTGGCGAACGGGCTGATCCCCGTCTCCTACGACGGGGAGCTCGCGGGGTCGGTGCGCATCGCCGGCAAGGACGCGGGGTCGTGGGAGATGGACGCGCTGTGCCGGCGCGTGGGCTCGGTGTTCCAGAACCCCCGCAGCCAGTTCTTCAACCTGGACACCACCTCGGAGGTGGCGTTCGGCTGCGAGAACCTCGGGCTCTCGCGCGCCGAGATGCACCGGCGCGTGGACGGCGCCTTCGCCCTGCTGGGCATCGAGCACCTGCGCGACCGCGACATCCGCGCGCTCTCGGGCGGCCAGCGCCAGATGGTGGCCATCGCCTCGGTGTGCGCGATGGACCCCGACGTCTTCGTGCTGGACGAGCCCACGGCGTCGCTCGACGTGGGCGCCATGCTCCAGCTGGCCGAGGCGGTCGCGCGGCTCAAGGCCG
>QFCE01000485.1_pt1 | contig 98133 bp, 78 predicted proteins | sample 5346091 | NCBI WGS metagenome assembly QFCE01 (sample SAMN09062252, study PRJNA434731) | Human gut metagenome, whole genome shotgun sequencing project. | isolation source: stool timepoint A chromium assembly | host: Homo sapiens | collected 2015
GCGGAAAGGGGCCTCCCGCTACGATGCGATTGTCGAGAAAGCACCGGAGAGGAGGCCCCATGGACGGGATTATAGATCAAGTGCGCAGGATGCCGCTCGCGGAGAAGAGGAGGCTGGCCGAGGCCCTGCGGCAGGCCATAGCCGAGGAGCTCGCCTCGGGCGGGGGCGAGCCCGACCGCTGCCCGAGGTGCGGCTGCCCGCCTTCGTGAGGAAGGGCCGCGACGCGGCCGGCCGCCAGAGGTGGCTGTGCCGGGGGTGCGGCCGGACCTTCGGCGCCGGCACGCTCGGGCTGCTCGCCCGCTCGAAGCTGCCCGCGGCCGCGTGGATGGAGTTCGCGGCCTGCATGGCCGACGCGCTGCCGCTGCGCGAGACGGCGGCCAGGGTGGGGGTGTCGCTGTACACGGCGTGGTTCATGAGGATGCGCGTCTGCGAGGTGATGGGGCGCCGCCTGCTGCCGGCGCGCGGGGAGTCCTTCGAGATGGACGGCACGTACTTCCCGGAGTCGATGCCGGGCAACCACTCCCGCGGCTGGTTCGGCCTGGGGAGGCCCGCCCACCGGACCGGCCACGACGCCTCCCGCGCCGGGCTCGGCGGGTCGGTGTGCGTGCTGTGCGGCGTCAGCGAGACCGGCGACTGCTTCTGCGAGCTGGCCGACGGCGCCGAGGACGGGCCGGGGGTGGCGCTCGTCGCGCTGAGGAGGCTGCCGGCGGCCTGCTCGGTGGCCACCGACGGGCGGCGCTCCTACGCCGGCTCGCTCGGGGGCAGGCCCCACGAGGTGCGCCCCAGCCGCGAGCTGGAGATGGTGAACTCCCTGCACTCCAGGCTCAAGGCGTTCATCGGGCGCTTCAACGGGGTCTCGAACAGGCGCCTCCAGCGCTACCTCGACTGGTTCTGCTGGCGCGAGCAGTTCCGGCGCAGCGCCCGCGGCCGCCGCGAGCTGCTGTTCGCCCACGAGGCGTCGGGGACCTACGTGTGCACGCGCGAGCTGACGCACCTGGAGTCGCATCCCTTCCTGAGCCTGGCCAACCGCGTCAGCATCGGGGAGAGGTACGGCTATATGTCAATGGTGGTTTAACAGCGGGTTCTGCATGAGCCCGAGTCTTGCGTTCAGAAAAGCACATTTTCCAGATCGGCGTTTCCAGAAAAGCACATATTCCAGATTGAAGTGGATGGTTCTCGGTTCGCATTTCAATGTCGAGAGATTTCATAGGACGTTGACCTGGTGTTTTCTCGGAATACCCTTCAAGCTATCCCAGCAAAGGTCGAGAGCGACTTGGAAAATGTGCTTTTTTGAAAGGCCGCGTAGCTTCCCCGGAGCAGAGCTTCCAGAAAAGCACATTTTCCAAATGTAATACGCCGCCGCTCACCCAGACTTCAGCATGGCAGGGTCGCTTGGGCAGAAACAAAGAGAAAGGCTCCCGGAAGAGAGCCTTTCTAGCTGGAATGCCGCAGCCGCAGGGAGGGGGAGGCCGCAGCGGAGTAAGCGGTTTCGCGCGCGGGCGCTTAGGCCTCGGCGAGTTCGTGGCCGAGCAGGTAACCGAAGGTGATGCAGCGGCCGTGGGAGTTGCCGGCGACGTTGATGGGGTAGTCCACCGCGGTGATGTCGCCCATGATGTTGCCGAGCACGTAGAGGCCCTCGATGACCTCGCCGTTCTCATCCAGGCACTGGAAGTCATTGTTGCACTTCAGGCCACCGCAGACGGCGAGCAGCGCCGGACCGACCTTCAGGGCGTAGAAGGGTCCCTGCTTCACGGGCGTGAGGAATACGGGCTTCTTGTAGTAGTCGGTGTCCTCGCCCGCCTCGCACATGCCGTTGTAGCGGTCCACCGTGGCCGTGAGCGTCGCGGCGTCGCAGCCGATCTTGTCGGCGAGCTCCTCGATGGTGTCGGCCTCATAGGCCATGCCCTGCTCGATGTACAGCGGAATCTGGGTCTTGAAGTACTCGGGGGCCAGCTCAAGATCGCTGCCGTAGGGACGGAAGGAGTCCCAGAACATGCCGCCGCCGTAGGGCAGGCCGTTCACGAGGTCCGTCGGCCAGTTGGCGTCGAAGACCGACCAGGCCTCGCCGTTGGGCTGCTTGTTGATGGCCAGCGACTTGCCCTGTACCCAGGTGTCCTCGCACATGAAGCGCTCGCCGTTGTCGTTCACGAACAGGAAGGGCCCGTGGAACCAGCAGAAGGCCTGGGGATGCATCATCGTGGGGAAGGGGAGATCCTGCAGCTGCGCGCCGACCCACATGCCCATCTTGTGGCCGTCGCCGGTGTTCACGCCGGCCGGGGTGTACTGGCTGCGGGGCTGGCCGTACTCGGCGCAGATGGGGGCGTAGGCTTCGCACATCTCCGGGCTGCCGCCGATGTCGCCGGTGGCGAGCACGACGCCCTTGGCAGCGTTGTACTGTACGTAGCCCTCGGAGGTCTCGCAGATGCAGCCGCACACCTTGCCGGAGTCGTCCTTCACGAGTTGCACGGCGGGGGAATCGAACACGAACTCGGCGCCGTCTTTCACGGCGTCCAGGTAGCACAGCTCGGCGCCGGCGAAGCCGGTGGAGGTGAGGCCGGCCTCTTCGGGGATCATGAACATATGGTATCCCGGCTGCTCGGCGTAGACGTCGTCGTGGCTGTAGAACGCGCCCACCATGGCGGAGCCGCCCAGGGCCTCGCACTTGTCGATGAGCCAGTTGGAGGCCTCCTCGGAGTTGTTGAAGAACTTCACGATAAGATCCTCGTTGGTGCGGCTGGCGCACTGGGCGATCCAGTGCTGCTTCGCGTTCACCTTGTCCACGACGATGTTCTGGGCCTCCATGTAGCGCGAGTTGATGGCGCCGAAGCCGCCGCCGCGCCCATTGAAGCTACCCGTTTTCTCGACGACGGTCACCTTGCCGCCCTTCTCGGCCGCAGCGGCCGCGCAGGCGCAGCCGGAAAGCCCGGCGCCGATGACGAGGATGTCGGTGTCCACCGTGGAGGCGATGTCCGTGATGGGCTCGGGCGCGATCTCCCACTCGTAGGTCGCGGTGCCCGTAGCGGGCATGGTGGTGTCGCCGGTGGTTGCGGGCGCGGCGGCATCGCTCTGGGGCGCCGGGGAGCAGCCGGTCAGTCCGGCCACGGCGGCTCCTGCGGCGGCGGTGGCGCCCAGGCCGAAGAAGGCGCGGCGCGACAAACCCTTGGCATTGATTTCGGTCATAGGATCTCCCTTTCTTCTCAGCGCGAAGCCCTCCGCCTCGCGTCTGTCCTTAGGGGAACACCGATCGGAAACGGTTGCGTCTTCCCGTCTCGGCATTGCCCTCCCGCCCTATAGACTGACAAAATGTCAGGTGCCATTCATCTGCCGAAGGGGCTCATTTTCCCCGTTCAGGCAAAAATGAGCCGAAGTGGCCCATAGCCATTTTTGAGTACTTTGGTAGTTTTGGAAGAGAAGGAAACAGCTCGGCCCGCGAGAAGGCCGACTGTGCGCTATGCTGCAGGGCGCGGTTGCGGCCGCGGCTTTCGCGGAAGGTCTTGGGAGGGGCGCTCGATGAGGGAAGCGATGACGGATCGCGTCGCCGATTGGCGACTTTTGGGGCTCGGCTTCTGGCAAGCGTGGCAGATCGTGGCTATGTGCACGGATATCGTGGCACCCACCTCGGGCAAACTCTTCGACCAAGGGAACGCCCTGTTGATCCTGCTCGTGCTTATGACGGCGGCCTATTTGGCCGTCGTTGTGGCCTCGCGCCGCTATGCCCCCTTCGCGGGACGCGATTCTTCCTACGTGCTCGCGGCGGCGCTTATGGCGGCCGGTACGCTCGCCATGCCTGTTGCCCTGCATTTTCTGGAGGGAATCGTCGGCATTGGTGTGTTCGTGATGGCTGCAGCGTCGGCCTCCCTCGGCAACGCCCTTCTCCTTATTATGTGGGGCGAGCTGTGGAGCGCGTTGGCCACTGGTCGCGTTGGCCGCCATCTCTACGCCTCCTACACGTTTGCGTTCGTGCTGTTTTTCCTGATCTACTTCATGCCCCAACCCGTAGCCGTGATGGCCACGACGTTGCTGCCGATCATCTCGACGGCGGTGCTCTACGCCTGTCGCCACGAGCCGCGTCGCGAGCCGTCGGTGGTGCCTCTTGATGTGCATACCATACCGGTGGCGCGCCTGCTCGTCTGCCTCTTCATCATCAGCGTTATCTGGGGTCTTACCCAGGGCATCGTGGGAACCTTCGCCGAGGGCGACGAGTTCCATATGGCGAAATCGCTTCTTTTGGCCGGCGGCGGTATCGGCGCCATCACGCTTTCCATGGCCGTGACCTCGTCCCCCTCCGAGGCCCTCACCTTGTACAAGCCCGTCATCCCCGCCATGGTGGCGGGGATCGTCCTTCTGCTCTTGCAGCCCGCGGTCTATCCCTTCCTGGGGTCGGGGCTCATCATCATGGGCGTCTACTGCCTCGATATGCTTCTCATGCTCGTCTCTACGGACATCGCCTTCAGGGGGCGCATCCCCGTGGCCCTCTCCTTCGGCGTGGCGATTTTGACGACCCGCGCCGGCACGCTCGTCGGTTCGGTGGTAGCGGACGGATTTCTGTTCGCACCGTTCTGGACGGCCCAGCTGCGTACCGATATCTGCCTGGTCGCGGTGCTTTTGCTTGCCATCATCGGCATGCTGTTCTTTACTATGGCCGACGTGCAGCGGCTCTACGTGACGCCCCGGGCCCAGCGCACCGACGAGTCCCTCGAGCAGAAGTGCGCGGCCGTGGCTGCCATGGGGCATCTCACAAACCGGGAGTCCGAGGTGCTCGTGCTGCTGGCCCGGGGACGTTCCGTTCCCTACATCTGCGACGAGCTTTCCATCGCCCAGGGCACCGTGAAGCACCATGTGAGCAATATCTATCGCAAGCTGGGCGTTTACGATCGCCAGGGGCTGCTGGACGCCATCGAGCAGGGCGGCGTAGGAAGATCGGCGCTCGCGTGAACGTCCCACACCCTCTCTCGGGAATGCGTGCGACGCGGGAAGTGGGTGGCTGCAGTTCTAGCTTCGCGCGGCGGCGGGGCGAGTTTGTGCGTTCCGCATACCCTTAGGGCAAAGGTCGGTTATTGTCCCAAAGGGAGTGCTAAAATCCTCCTTACGCTTGAATAGACCCAGGAGGTATCGATGCTCTCGGAGCGCATGCTCACTACCGTCGTCCGCGCCATGACCGACAAGACCCTGACCTTGCATCCCGTGCCCGAGGGCGCGCTTCCCGACCCGGTGCCCGGCCGCCCCTACACGCTTTACGTGCACGTTCCCTTCTGCGAGCGGCTGTGCCCCTATTGCTCCTTCAACCGCTTCCCCTATCGCGAGCAGCGGGCCCGCGACTATTTCCAGGCCCTGTGCCAGGAGATGCGGATGCTGGCCGCGCAGGGCTACGACTTCGAGAGCGTGTACGTCGGCGGCGGCACGCCGACGGTGGACATCGACGAGCTGTGCGAGACCATCGATCTGGCCCGCGACCTCTTCCATGTGAAGGAGGTGAACTCGGAGACGAATCCGAACCACCTCATCCCGGAGTACCTTGACAAGCTGCACGGCCGCATCCAGCGCCTCTCCGTGGGCGTGCAGTCCTTCGACGACGGGCTTCTGCGCCAGATGGACCGCTACGAGAAGTACGGAAGCGGGGAGGAGATCTTCGAGCGCATCGGCGAGGCGGCTCCCTATTTCGAATCGCTCAACGTGGACATGATCTTCAACTTCCCCACGCAGACCGAGGACATCCTCCTCTCCGACTGTGAGAAGATCGCGCTGTGCGGCTGCCATCAGACGACGTTCTCGCCTTTGTACCAGTCCCACGCCACCACGCGCAAAATGGAGCAGGTGCTGGGGAGGATGGACTACGACAAGGAACGGCGCTTCTATCATATCTTGGACGAGATCCTCGCGGGGGGTGATGCGCCCTTCTTCGAGCGCCGTACTTTGTGGACCTTCAACCGGCTCGACGAGAACCTTAAGCGCAAGCAGCATTTGGAAGTGGACGAGTACGCCGTGTCTTACGAGGAGTGCGTGGGCATCGGAAGCGGCTCCATTACGCACTTGGGCGACAATTTGTTCGTGAACACGTTCAATTTGGAAGAATACGGCGAGTTGGTGCGCGCCGGCGTCACGCCACTACTCGGCAAGACCGACCTGCCCCGACGCGACCTCATGCGCTACAAGTTCCTCCTGCAGCTGTACAGCCTGCGCTTCGACAAGCACGAGTTCGAGCGCGACTTCGGCGTGTCGGTGGAGCGCGGGCTGCCCGTGGAGATGGCCTTCATGCGCGCCAACGGGGCGTTTGCCACCGACGACGCTGACGAGCTGACGCTCACGCCGGCGGGCCGCTACCTCACGGTGGTGCTGTACCGTCAGTATCTCGCCGGCCTGAACAACCTGCGCGAGCAGGCCCGCGCCAAGCTCCCCGGCGACGAGCGCGACCTCCTGTTCGGCGACGGCACCGAGAAATAGCGCAGCGCACCGAAGACGTCTTCGACCGTTCGAGCAGACCGCTTCCAAAGGCAACGGTTCCGCAAAGCAAGAGAAGGCTCCCGTCATGGGAGCCTTCTCGTTGGGAGGGGAGGCAGTTGGGCTAGGCCTGGGTCGTTGCCTCGATGTCGGCGCCGGCGGCGTTCATGCCGGCCAAGCGACCGAAGGTGAGGGCGGTGCCCAGGGAGATGCCGGCCACGGTCACGGGGTACTCCACGAGGTAGCGGCCGCCCTGGACGTTGCCGGTGGCGTAAAGGCCCTCGATGGGGGCGCCCTCGGCGTTCAGGGGCTGCAGCTTCTTGTTCACCTCAAGGCCGCCCATGAGCACGAGCATGCCCGCGCTGCCGAACGGATAGGCGTAGAAGGGCGGTTCGCTGACGGGGAACAGGCGGCGCGGGTCCTTGCCGAAGTCGGCATCGTGGCCGGCGGCGCACATCTCGTTGTAGCGCTCGATAGAGGCCTTCACCGCGTCGACGGGAAGGTTGCACTTCTCGGCCAGCTCGTCCAGCGTGTTCGCCACGACGAGGCCCTCGGTGCCCTCGACCATCTCCTGGGTGGTGTAGCCCAAGCCGAAGCCTGCGAGCACAGTGCCGTAGTTCGCGACCTCCTCGGCGGGGATGAAGTGGTTCACATAACCGTGGCCGTCGGGCATCTTGTCGATCTCGGTGGGCCACTTGCTATCGAAGATCTGCCAGGAGCGCAGGTCGTTCGCGCCGCTTGCCGGGTTCGGGCCGGCGGGCACGCGGGAGAGTTGGTCGGCGATGTTCTGACCCGGGATGTCCTCGTTCATGAAGCGCTCGCCGTTGATGTTGAGCTGCAGGTAGCCGTCGACGCCGAGGGGGCCGCCCATGTGGTGGGTCATCGGCGCGTGAGGCCCGAGCTCCATGTGCGCGCCGGCCCAAAGCCCCATGAGGTGCCCGTCGCCGGTGTTGCCGACATTGCCGGCGGCGTCCATGGTGGTGTAGAAGCTCATGAACTCGTTGGCCCAAGGCACGAAGTAGTCGCGCATGTCCTGGTTGTTGCCCCAGTCGCCGGTGGCGAGCACCACGGCTTTGGCGTTGATCTGCGTGTAGGCGCCATCGGCGTCGTGCACGTAGGCGCCCGTCACGCGGCCGGCGTCGTCCACGATTAGCTGCTCGCCCCAGGTGCCGTAGATCATCTGCGCGCCCATGGACTCGGCGGCGGCCACGGCGGCCTCCAGCGTCCACTGCATGTTGGGGTTGGTGGTGATAGTGCCGTGGAAGTAGGGGTAGTACTCGGTCTTGTAGTCGTAGCCCTCAAGCGGCGGGAAGCACTTCGGACGGATGTAGCAGGGCTTGTCGGTCTCCTGATTGGCGGCGGTGCTCTTCAGCACCTCGAAGTCGGCGCCCTCGACGAACCAGTCGAAGTCCTCGCCGGAGTGATCGTACCAGTAGCCGAGGAAGTCGGGCGTGGGGCGGTAGCACATGTCCTTCATGAGCTGGTTGACGATGACGTCCTTGCCGGCCCACTCGATGCCGAGATCCTTCTGGATCTTCGAGCCGATGACGCCGAAGTCGCCGGCCATGGAGACGGCGGCTAGCTCCGGGGACTTCTCGACGGCGATGACCTTGGCACCCTGCTCGGCCGCAGCCTTGGCGGCAGCGCAGCCGGACAGGCCCAGTCCGATGACGAGCACGTCGGCCTCGAGGGTCTCGGCCACCTCGGCGGGAACCTCGGGCGCGACCATGAAGTTGGGCACGAACTCGCCCGGGGCGGTGCTGGCCGCAGGGGTCGGCGCATCGGTGCCGGTCGCAGCCATAGGCTCGCTCTCGGCGGGGGCGGCCGGCGCGCAGCCGGCGAGGCCGGCGGCTCCCGCGGCCACGGCGGCGGTGGCGCCCAGACCGAGGAACTGACGGCGGCTGAATTTCTTCTCCATGGTATCCCTCCCTTGGGAACGGATGGCGATCGCATCTTCTCGCGTCGCCTTTGACGAGGGCGACTTTACGGTCATTGGGCGGGGAAATCTTCACCAGATCGGTGGTGAAATCTCGGGATGCGGTCTTGCCGCCGCTTCACCTGAATCGGGTGAAGCCTGAGTTTTCCCAGGTGAAACGTGGCGACTGCTTGCGACTTCTGAAAAAAGAGATATCTGCGGCTTTTCGACTGCCCCGGCAATTTCCGTGAAAGCCGGGCGCACTTACCCTATACTGGGGTGGGGAGGGATCTATGGATCACGTAAGAAACATACTGAGCAGTTTGAAGGGCCGAGGCGCCGTCTTTTTCGGCGGCTATGCCCTCTACCTCGTATTCAGTTTCATGGCCTTTCATTCCGCCACGCTCACGTCCGTCTCTTTGGCAATCGGTCATGACGGCAACGTCGTTTTCTCGGCCAGCGCCATGGCGGCGCGCATCGGGGTCTGCGCTCTGTGCGTTGGCGTGGTCTGGCGCCTCGGAACGAAGGGGCGCCTGGCCGCTCCGCGGCCGTTCGAATGGACACTTCTCGTCGCCGCCATTGCGTTTTTGCTGGGCGGTATGCTCGTGCTCGCCATGGTCGCGAGCCTCGCCGATGCCGTAGAGGCTTCCAAGATCACGGTGTGGCTGGGAGTGTCCGGGGCTTTGCTGGGATGCGGCGATGTGCTCGTGACGTTCCTCTGGGCGCGGTTCTCCGCCACGCTCGATCTGCGTCAAGTGTATTTGTACGTGACGCTGTGCAACGGTGCGAGCCTCGTGCTCTACTTTGTCGCCACGCTGCTTCCCGGTCCTGTCGTGCTTCCCTTGGCCGCGGCGCTCTTCCTCGCATCGGCCCTCGCTGCGCAGCGCTCCCTTGTCCTGCGGGGCGAGGAGGACGGCGGGTGGACGCTCGATCCCACTGTGGCGAGGGCGCTCTTCCGCGATCTGTGGCATCCGATCCTTGGCACGACGATCCTCTGCTTCATGGGCGGCCTCATGCTGCAGATTTCCGGCTTGCAGGACATATCCCTGGGAACGTTCCAGCAGACATCGCTCTGGGCGAGTGCGGCGGCCATCGCCTGTCTGCTCGTGCCGGCGCTCGTCGTGCGCAAGCTGCCCAACCTCACCCGTGTCTACTCGGTGGCGCTTCCCGTTTCGGCCGCAGGCTTTCTGCTGCTGCCGCTCATTTGGAACGCGGCGGGAGGCATCGTGAACGCCTTCGTTCAGGTGGGCGCGATGGTGGCGGGGATTATCCTGTGGTGCATGCTCGCCGATGCCGCCCATCGCACGCGCACCTCTCCGATCCTCTTGTTCTCCGTGGCCTTTCTAGCGACCAGCGCCGCCCAGCTTGCCGGAACGCTGGTGGGGTGGGTCAACGCCGAGACGCTGCGCCAGGGCGACCTTGCGCTGACGGCCATTGCCCTCGTGTCGGTGTACCTGCTGCTTCTGGCCGCCATCGTCCTGTTCCGCAATCGTTCGGGTGCACCAGGTGCCGCGATGGCGGAAGAGGGTGCGGACTTGCCTGTCACGCCAGAGGAGGCTCTCTGTCAACGGTGTGCCGTGCTGGCCGAGCGTTACGGCTTCACGCCGCGGGAGAGCGATATCTTTCTTCTGCTCGCCCAGGGCTACACGATGCCCGCTATAAGCGAGCGTCTGTTCGTTTCCGAGAACACCGTGAAGTCCCACGTGAAGCGCATCTACCAAAAGCTCGGCATTCATACCCGCAGCGAGCTAATCGACCTGGTGAACCAGGCGGGGGATTAGGGCTTCGAAGACTTCTGCTCCCCATTTTGCTCCATAGTCCCGATACGCTTCCAAAGAAACAAAAAAGCCGGACATGATGTCCGGCTTTCGAATTCTGGTCGGGTTGACAGGATTTGAACCTGCGGCCCCTTGACCCCCAGTCAAGTGCGCTACCAAACTGCGCCACAACCCGTTGGTGCTTTTGAGCTTCCGCTCAAGCAGCTTTGCTATGATAACCCGACCGTTGCATCATTGCAAGAGATTTTTTCCGAACGGTCTTTGGCTGGTTGGAAGAGCTCTGATGTTTCCCGTCCCTAACTACCTTTCGCAATTATATCGGAGGTCAATAATGCAATAGAAATACTCGATGATCTCAGCGTGTTCGAAATGGTAGGCTATTTGCAAACTGGTTTTGATGCTGCCGTTTGAGCTACGGCGCAACGAGGAGGTCACCATGGAAGTTATCGTCGCGTCGGAGCCGATGGACTACGAGATTCGCGGGATGTACCGGTTCGCCACGCTGCGGGAGGGGTCGGGACTGGCCGAGGCCGTGCGCGACCAGTGGCCCGAGAACCCGCGGCTGCTCATGATCGCCGCAGAGCCGGAGAACGACACGTACACCGAGAACCTCGCCATGGATCTGGCCACGGCGCTGGTGAAGGCCGATCTGCCGGTGGGGGAGCTGCGCGTGCTCCAGCGCGAGACGGCCGACGTCGCGGCCCAGCTCATCGCCGGCGCCGACGTCCTCGTGCTGGCCGACGGCGAGGGGGAGGACGCCGACGATAAGCGCGCGGCCTTCTTCGGCGAGCTGGACATGCCGGCGTTGCTTGAGGACGCCAAGGACGGCGCCCTCGTTATCGCGCTCAGCGAGACGGCCCGAGACGCCATCCGATAGCCCTGCTGCTGCGCGATCTCGGATCGGCGCGGCTTTTCGTTGCCTCGGCTCACGGTTGCCCAGAGGCGCGTTCCGGGAAAAATCCAGGCACTTTCCATCGTCCGTGACGATTTCGTGCCGCTTCGGCATTGGGCGGGTAACTGCGCTGCCGATGCGTCATCATGACCCCTCCATTCATCGACAATAGATGCGAAAACGTCTGTGTCGACGACGAGAGAGGGGAGGTGCCCGTGAACAAAGACGCGCTTGTCGTCGGCTTGGCGCTGTTCGCCATGTTCTTCGGCGCCGGCAATCTCATCTTCCCGCCGTACCTCGGCATGGAGTCGGGCGAGCTGTGGCCGCTCGGCCTAGCGTGCTTCGTGTTCTTCGACGTGGTGGTCTCCTGCGTGGGCGTGTTCGCCATCAACAACGCGGGCGGCTCCATCCTCTCCATCCAAAACGCCCTGGGCAAGAAGGCCGGTCTGGCGCTGAACACCGCCGCCATCCTGTGCGTGGGCATGCTCATCGCCCCGCCGCGCTGCGCCGCCACCACCTTCGAGATGGCCATCGCGCCCTGGTTCGGCGATGCCATCGGGCTCTTGCCGTTTTCCGTTGCGTTCTTCGCTGTGGTGCTCTTGCTGACGCTTAAGCCCACGCGCATCATCGATGTGGTGGGCAAGGTGCTCACGCCGCTTCTGGTGGCCGGCATCGTGGTCATGGTCATCGTCGGCATCGTGAATCCGCTGGGCCCGGTGGGCGCCCCCGAGACGGACACCGTCGTTGCCGACGGGGTGCTCGCGGGCTACCAGACCATGGACATCCTCGCGGTCGTCGGGTTCTCCATCCTCGTGCAGGAGTCGGTGCGGGCCGCCGGCTACGGCGAGAAGCGCGACCAGATGCGCGTCACGGCCCGGGCGAGTCTCGTGGCCTGCGTGCTGCTCGCCGTCATATACGGTGGCCTTACTTACTTGGGTGCCACCTCCGCCAGCGTCGTGCCGCACACGGTCAGCCAGGCCGAGCTCATCACCATGATCGTGTGGAAGCTCATGGGGGAGGCCGGTGTGGCAGTGCTGGGCATTGTCGTGGGCCTGGCCTGCCTTACCACGGCCATCGGGCTGTGCGGCGCTACGGCCGACTACGTCGAGCGCATCACCATGCGGCGGGTGAGTTACCGGACAGCCCTCGTCGTCGTCGTCGTGGCGGCGCTGCTCATCTGCAATCTCGGCCTTACGAACATCATCGCTCTGGCGAGCCCGATCCTGTCTGTGGTCTGCCCGCCGTTCATGACGACGGTGGTGCTCTTGCTGTTCCGCAAGCACCTGCGCGGCACCTGGGTGTTCAAGGGCGCGGCTTTGGGTGCGGTGGCCGCAAGTCTCGTGCTTACCGTGCACGATCTCACCGGTGCCTTCGCGTTCGTCGAGGCCGCTCCGCTGTACGCCTACGGTTTCGCGTGGCTCTTGCCGTCGCTGATCGGCGGCGTGGCCGGCGCCCTTCTGGGCCGACGGTTCGATTCAGCCGCGAGCGGATGAGGCTTAGCGGAAATTGATCAACTGCACAATTACGATGACCCTTTTACCGAGTATTGCTCATGAGTCGGGGGATGGGGGCGCGATTACCTGCGCCTCCTTTGCTATGGTAGGGAACAGGATCCGAGGGATCTCGCCTAATCGCAGAAAATTATGAGGCTGCGGAGAGGCCGGTATATTAGGTTAGGAGGATCCTGAATGGAGTTCAGTTTCGGACTGATCGGCTTCCTCATCGTGTTCCCCCTCATTGTGGCCGCCGCGCTCTTATTCGTGCGGCAGGAGGGGCCGCGCCGCGTCATCGTCTGCGTGTCGGGCGTTGTCATCGCGCTGGCGTCGGTCGTGCTCGTGGTCATGAATCTGGGGGCGAGCTGCACGCTCTTCGCGTTCGAGAGCATGGCCATCGACTTCATCTGCACGGGCATCTCCGTGGCCATCGCGGCGGTCATCGTGTGGTTCGCCGTGCGCTACAAGAACCTGTGGGCCGCCGTGCTCGCGGGCGTGCAGGTAGTCGGTACGCTCATCCTGGAGTTCATGTTCTCCCACGGCATCGAGGTGCCCTACGGCCTGTACTTCGACTCGCTCTCGCTGCTGATGACCTTCATCATCGGCGTGGTGGGAAGCGGCATCTGCATCTACGCCTTGGGCTACATGGAGGATTTCCAGGCCCACGAGCCGGAAGGGGCGCCTGATCGTCGCCCGATGTTCTTCGCGCTGATGTTCGTGTTCCTCTCCGCCATGTACGTCATCGTGTTCTCGAACAACATGGAGTGGATGTTCACCGGCTGGGAAGTGACGACCCTCTGCTCCTTCCTCCTCATCGGCTACACCCGCACCGAGGAGGCCATCGCCAACGCCTTCCGCCAGATCATCATGAACCTGGCCGGCGGCCTCGGGTTCCTCGTGGCGCTGTGGTGCTGCGCCCTTACCGTGGGCACCTTCTCGTTCTACGAGTTCCTCGTCATCGGCCAGAACAATCCGGCCCTGACCACCTTGGCCGTCACCGCGCTGGCCTTCGCGGGCATTACCAAGGCGGCGCAGATGCCGTTCCAGACCTGGCTTCTGGGCGCTATGGTGGCCCCGACGCCCACTTCGGCGCTTTTGCACTCCTCCACCATGGTGAAGGCCGGCGTCTTTCTGCTGGTGAAGCTGGCGCCCGTGTTCCACGTGTCGCCGGCACCGGCGGTCATGGTCATGCTCGTGGGCGGCATCACCTTCGCGCTGTGCTCGTTCATGGCCATCTCGCAGTCCAACGCCAAGCGCGTGCTGGCCTATTCCACCATTGCCAACTTGGGCCTCATCACGGCCTGCGCCGGCGTGGGCACCGCCGAGGCGGTATGGGCCGCGTGCTTCCTCATCCTGTTCCATGCCATCGCGAAGTCGCTTCTGTTCCTGTGCGTCGGCACCGCCGAGCACCATATCGGCAGCCGCGACATCGAGTCCATGGATCTTCTGTTCGACCGCATGCCGCGCCTGGCCCGCTTCATGATGCTCGGCATCATGTGCATGTTCATCGCGCCCTTCGGCATGCTGCTCGCCAAGTGGGCCACGCTCGTGTCTTTCGTGGACACCCGCCAGGTCGCCCTCATCATCATCTTGGCCTTCGGCAGCGCCGCCACGTTCATGTTCTGGGCCAAATGGCTCGGCAAGCTCTCCGGCATCGCCGGCGAGCCGGAGAACGTGGAGGTCACGGTGAAGCCGACGGAATGGGCGGCGCTGCTCCTTATGGCCTGCCTGCTCGTGCTGGCCTGCGTGTTCCTGCCGCTCATCTCCTCGACGCTCGTCGAGCCCTACGTGGCCAGCGTCTACGGCATGCTCGGCCAGGATATCGCCACGGACAACCTGTGGCTCGCCTCCATCTGCACCGTTATCGTGGTGGCCGTGCTGTTCGCCGGCCTCGGATCGAAGCAGAAGTCGCGTCGGGCGAACGTCTATCTGGCCGGCATCAGCCGCGACAACGACTCCCGCGCCTTCCAGAACTCGCTGTCGGGCACCACTGAGGCCACGACGCGCAACTGGTACATGGAATCCGTGTTCGGCGAGGCCCGCATCGCCCCGGTCGGCGTGGCGTTCAACACGCTCATCATGGCCGCCGCGTTCGTGATCGCCATCGTCGCGGGCCCGATGGGCTTTTAGGAAGGGTGTGATCTCATGACTTTGCTTACGACACTCATCGGCACCCTCCTGTTCGCCGTGGCGGGCCCCGTCGTGGGGTGCCTCCTGGCCGGTTTGGACCGCATCATCTCGGCCCGCATGCAGGGCCGCGTGGGACCGCCGCTTCTGCAGCCCTACTACGACGTGCGCAAGCTCTTCGAGAAGGAGCGCGTCTCCGTCAACTCCGTCGAGGGCGTCTACGTGGCCTGCGCACTTCTGTTCGCGCTCATCGCCGGCGGCATCTTCTACTCCGGCGGCAACCTGCTTCTGTGCGTGTTCGTCATCACGCTGTCGAGCCTGTTCTTCATCATGGCCGCCTATTCCACGCGCAGCCCCTACGCCGAGATCGGCGCGGCCCGCGAGACGCTGCAGGTGATGAGCTACGAGCCCATGGTGCTGCTCATGGCCGTGGCCTTCTTCCAGGCCTCGGGCTCCTTCGACGTGGCCGAGGTGCTCCAGCTCGACCACCCGATCATCTGCACCATCTGGCTCGTATTCCTGGGCGTGCTCTTCATCCTCACCATCAAGCTGCGCAAGTCGCCCTTCGACCTGTCCATGTCGCATCACGCCCATCAGGAGATCGTGCGCGGCATGACCACCGAGATGAGCGGACCTGTGCTCGGCATGGTGGAGATCATGCACTGGTGCGAGAACGTGCTGTTCCTCGGCTGGATCGGCATGTTCTTCCTGTGGGCGAACCCCGTCTCCATTCTGGTCGCCATCGTCATCGTGCTTCTGGTGTACTTCCTGGAGATCTGGATCGACAACAACTTCGCGCGCGTGAAGTGGCAGTTCATGTTCAAGTCGGCGTGGCTCGTGGCCCTTGTCGCCGGCGGTGTGAACGTCGCGTTCCTCGCGTTTCTGTAAGGAGGTAGGCACATGGCATTCGCATCGAAATCGCCCTGGGTCATCCACTACGACGGCTCCAGCTGCAACGGCTGCGACATCGAGGTCCTGGCCACGCTGTGCCCCGGCTTCGACGGCGAGCGGTTCGGCGTGGTGAACACGGGCAATCCCAAGCACGCCGACATCTTCCTCGTTACCGGCAGCGTGAACGAGCAGAACATCGGCGTCGTCCGCGAGATCTACGACCAGATGCTCGAGCCCAAGGTAGTCGTGGCCTGCGGCATCTGCGCCTGCACTGGCGGGGTCTTCCACGACTGCTACAACGTCATCGGCGGCGTGGACAAGGCCATCCCCGTCGATGTGTACGCCCCGGGCTGCGCCGTGCGCCCGGAGCAGATCATCGACGCCGTGGTGGCCGGCGTGGCGAAGCTCGACGAGAAGTCGGCGGCCCTGGCCGCCGCCAGGAAGGGAGCGTGAGAAATGACGACCTTTGAGCAGACCTTCGAGGAGCTGCCGCTGGCCGGCGTGCACGACTTGGCGGCCGCGCGCCATGCCGAGGGCTGGCGCTACGTGCAGATCCTCGCGGTGAACACCGAGGAGGGCATCGACCTCGTCTACTCCTACATGAAGGACGGGCATCTCGCCAACTTCAACGTGAGCGGCGTGAAGCAGACCGACGTGGTGCCCTCCATCACCGATCTGTACCTGGAGGCCTTCGTCTGCGAGAACGAGATCCACGACCTGTTCGACGTGGCCATCAGCGACATCGCCATCGACTTCGGCGGCATGTTCTACCAGCTGGCGGAGAAGGCCCCCATGACCGTCGTGAGCCCTGAGCAGTTGGCGGCGCGCGAGAAGGCGAAGAAGATCGCCGCGGCCAAGGCCGCCAAGGAGGCGAAGGAGGCCGCACCGACCGAGGCGCCGGCCGGCCCCACCGAGGAGGAGATCCAGGCCAAGATCGCCGGGCTCGACCCGGAGAAGGCCGCGAAAGTGAGGGCGGCCATGGAGGCCAAGGCCAAGAAGGCCGCGGCTGCCGCCCCGGCGCCGGCTGGCCCCACGGAAGAGGAGATCGAGGCCAAGATAGCGGGCCTGGATCCGGAGAAGGCCGCGAAGGTGCGCGCCGCCATGGAAGCCAAGGCCCGAAAGGCCGCAGAAGGGAAGGGAGAATAGCATGAGCAAGGCAACTGTCATTCCCTTCGGGCCCCAGCACCCGGTGCTCCCGGAGCCTCTGCACCTCGATCTGGTGGTGCAGGACGAGACCGTCGTGGACGTGCTTCCGCAGATCGGGTTCGTGCACCGCGGCCTGGAGAAGCTCGTGGAGACCCGCGACTACAACCAGTTCATCTACATCGCCGAGCGCATCTGCGGCATCTGCGCCATGGGGCACTCCCTCGGCTACGCCGAGACCGTCGAGTCCCTCATGGGCGTGGAGGTGCCCAAGCGCGCCGAGTATCTGCGCGTCATCTGGCACGAGCTGTCCCGTATCCACTCGCACCTATTGTGGCTGGGCCTTGCCGCCGACGCCTTCGGCTTCGAGTCGATGTTCATGCACTGCTGGCGTTTGCGCGAGCGCGTGCTCGACCTGTTCGAGAAGACCACCGGGGGACGGGTCATCCTGTCCGTCGTGAAGGTGGGCGGCGTCGTGCGCGACATCGACGCGAACCAGATGGCCGAGATCGTCTCGGTGCTCGACGGTATCAAGGACGAGTACACGCAGATCATGAACACGCTGCTCACCGATACGTCGGTGAAAAACCGCACCGTGGGCGTGGGCCACATCACCACCGAGGATGCGGCGGCGCTTTCCATGGTGGGTCCTTTCGCCCGCGCTTCCAACCTGCCCTACGACGTGCGCTCCTTCGGGCGCGGCGCCTACGGCGATCTGGCGGACTTCGCACCCATCACGGCCACCGAGGGCGACTGCTACGCCCGCGTGAAGGTGCGCTGTTTGGAGGTGCTGCAGTCCATCGAGATCATCAAGGAGCTCGGCGCGAAGATCCCTGCCGGCGACATCGAGGTGGCGGTGAAGGGCGCGCCGGCCGACGGCGCCCAGGCATCCAACGTGCTGGAGCAGCCCCGCGGCGAGTGCTACTACTACGCGCGCGGCAATGGGTCGAAGAACCTGGAGCGCATGCGCATGCGCACGCCCACCTCGCAGAACCTCGCCGGCATGACCGTGGCCCTGAAAGGGTGCGACTTGGCCGACGTCAATATGATCATCCTGACCATCGACCCCTGCATCAGCTGCACGGAAAGGTAGGCGAGCATGGGAAGCTTCAAACTGGGCGGCATGACCTTCGGCTCTCTGTTCAAGAAGCCCGAGACCGTGCTGTACCCCTTCGAGCAGAAACCGGCCCCGGCGGGGCTCAAGGGCCATATCGAAAACGACGCGAGCGCGTGCATCCTGTGCGGCATCTGCGCCAAGAGCTGCCCGGCCGACGCCATCGCGGTGGAGAAGAAGGAGCGCACCTGGGCCATCGATCCGTTCCGTTGCGTGCAGTGCGGCACCTGCGTGCGCGTCTGCCCCAAGCACTGCCTGACCATGGATCCCGCCTACACGCCCATCGCCACGGCAAAATCCTGCCGCGTGGTGCACGTCCCCGACCCCAAGGCGGCGGTGACGGAATCGTAAGCTTAACCGCTCGTTAAGTTTCGTGGTGAGTCTGAGAAGGGCTTGCCGCTCTGCTAAAATATGCCGTTATCGGCACGTGCGCCGGACCCTCGACGAGGGTCCGGTTTTTGTAGGGAAGGAGCAGGACGCCTCATGGCCGAAGGGCAGCGAGATGGGGAAGGGATCCCCGAGCAGGTGACAAGCGAGATCTTCACGGCGGCCAACGTCGTCTCCTTCGTGCGCCTGTGCCTCGTGCCTGTGTACCTGTGGCTTCTGCTGTCCGGCTTCAACTTGGCTGCCACGCTTGTCTTTGCCGCTGCTGCCGCCAGCGACTTCATCGACGGACAGCTGGCCCGGCGCACCCACACGGTATCGAAGCTGGGGCAGATCCTCGATCCGGCGGTGGATCGCATCCTCATGATCACCGGCGTCCTCGGCGTGTTCCTCGTCGGCCGCATTCCCCTGTGGGTCATCGTCGTCGTGGTGCTGCGCGACGCCTACCTGCTCATCGGTGGCGCGTGGCTCTTGTCGCGCTACCGCATCCGCGTGCCCGTCATCTATCCGGGGAAGTTCGCCACGACGTTTCTGTTCATCGGCTTTGCCGGGCTTCTCTTGAACGCGCCGCTCATCCCCGGTTTGGGCTGGTGCGACATCTCCTGGTTGCCCGGGTTCAACGGCGAGGCCGTCTCCTGGGGCATCTGGTTCATCTACGTGGGGCTCATCCTGTCTCTTGGCGTCACCATCTACTACACCGTGGCGGCGGCGCGCGCCCTGGCCGCCGAGCTGAGATGCCGCAAGGAGGCCGCTTCGGAAAGTTCGAGCGCCCATGGCGACGCGTAGGCCCTCCGACGAGCGTCCGAGCAGCGAGGAGCGCCGTGCGCGGGCGAGGGCCGAGCGGCGCATCGTCATGCCTTCGAACCGCGTTTCGCATCCGAAGGGCACCGTTCGATCGTCTTCTTCCGCAACAGCGCAGTCTTCCTCTGCTCGACTCTCCTCATCCGCATCTCGTCCGTCGGCGCGGGCCGCAACAAGACCGAAGAGCTCTTCGAAGGCGGTAACCCCGCGCAACGGTGGGGCGGCCGCCGGCGCCACGGCGAAGCGCGGTGGCGGCGCGACGACAGCGCGCCGTGCCGCATCTCCGTCGAATCGTTCTCTCGCCACGGTTTCGCAGGCCAAAGCTCCGCGCAACCCCGGCGCCCCGCGAGGCGCGAGTGCGGGTCGTTCCGGAATTTCGAACCGTCCTGCCGCCAAGCGCCGAACCCTGGTGCCCCGCATTGTCCTGGCGGCCCTGCTGGCGCTTTTCGCGCTCGTCGGCGGCGCCTGGGCCATCGACGGCGCGGTCAACGGCTCCCGCATCTACGATGGCGTGTCGGTGGGCGTGGTGGATGTCTCCGGCATGACCGAGGAGGAGGCCCGTCGCGTCGTGAGCTCCTTCTACGAGCCCCGCGTTGCCGATGGCCGGGCGCTTATCTTCGCCAGCGAGGAGGCCCGCGACACCCTTGATGTGGAAAGCGAGCTTGCCGAGCAGGACGCCCAGGCCGAGCAGCTCTCTTTAGAGGAAGCCCGGGCCAACAAGCAGGTGTGGGTCGCCGAGAGCGGCACGCTGGGCGCGAGGCTTCCCGTAAACGAGGCGGTCTCCCGTGCCTTCGCTGTGGGCCGAGAAGGCGGTCTTGCGGAGCGTATGGAGGCGGCGCGCAACGGCGTCTCCGTCGACGTCGCCCTTTCCTTCGACGAGGAGGCCTTGGAGGCGCTGTGCTCCTCCATCGATGAATCTGCTGGCGAGCCGCGCCTCGATTACGGCATCGCCATCGATCAGGGCGCGGTATCGGTCACCGAGGGCCACGGCGGCAAGGCCGTCGACCGCGCCTCGGTGGCCCGTCAGCTCTCCGAGGGATTTCTCGGCGAGGCGTCCGGTAAGGTCGTCATCGTGGCGACGCCCGATGAGGCGGACGTGCGCATCGGCGCCGATGAGGCCACCCGGGTCGCCGACGAGGTTCAGGCGGCCCTCGATCGGGGCTGCACCTTCTCCTTCGAGCGGACCGAGTGGCCGCTGGGGGCGGCGGATCTGGGCGCGTGGGTGCGCACCCGGGTGGAAGAGCGCGGGGAGGGCTTCGCCCTGGTTCCCTACCTCGACGAGACCGAGGCGGCCTCGGGGCTGCTCGGGCTCATTCGCGACGCGGGCTACACCTCGGCGGCCACGGTGTCGTTCGACGTCGATGGCGGCGAGGTGTGGGTCAGCGCCCGCGAGGGCTCGCGCTATCCCCATACCGCCGATGCGGCGGCGCAGGCCCAAAGCGCCCTGTTCGGCGAAGGGGCGGCCGGCTCCGATGCCCCTTCCATCGCCATCCAGTGGGGCGAGGCTCCGTCCCGGACCACCTTCGACGAAGCGCTCGAGATGGGCCTTATCGCCCCGATCTCCTCGTTCACGACCGAGTACAACGACAGCCCCTCCACGGCCAATCGGCGCCACAACATACACACGGCGGCCGACTTGCTGAACAACTCCATCGCCCGGGCCGACGGAGGGGAGTGGTCGTTCAACGACACGGTGGGCGAGGCGAACGAGGAGGCAGGGTTCCAGGCGGCCCATGCCATCATCAACGGCGAGTACGACGACGCCATCGGCGGCGGCATCTGCCAGGTGGCCACCACGGTGTTCAACGCGGTCTACGAGGCGGGCTATCCCGTGACCGAGCGGCGCAACCACTCGCTCTACATCTCTAGCTATCCCACGGGCCGCGATGCCGCCATCGCGTACCCCGACCTCGACCTTACATGGGTCAATGACGGCACTTCGGATGTTTTGATGCGCTCGCGCTACACCGATTCCAGCCTAACCGTTACACTGTACGGTATCGATCCCGGCTACGTGGTCTCCACGCAGACCGGCGATTGGGAGACCGGAGAGCCCTTCAAGAAGCGCACCAAAGTCGACGAGAGCGAGCCTGAGGGCACGCGCTACGTCAAGACCGCCGGAGCTGACGGGCGCAGCGTGACCGTGCGTCGCACCGTCCGCGACCGTGCGGGCAACGTGCTTCATGAAGAGGATTTCACCTCCAACTACGCCCCCATCGACGAGGTGACCGTCGTGGGGCCGAACACGCCGACACGCGAGAGAGAAGATACCGATAAAGAAGCTACGGACAAGGAGGAAGCCAGTGTTCTTTCAACCGGAGATTGAGACGATGCCCCGCGAGGAGCTGCGCGAACTGCAGCTTGAGCGCATGCGGGAGTCGCTGCGCAACGCCTACGAGAACGTGCCGCTGTACCGCGAGCGCTTCGACGCGGCGGGCGTGACCCCCGACGACCTCACGAGCCTCGAGGACATCGCCAAGTTCCCCTTCGTCGTGAAACAGGACATGCGCGACAACTACCCCTTCGGCATGTTCGCCCGCGAGAACGCCGACGTGGCCCGTATCCACGCCTCATCCGGCACCACGGGCCAGGCGACGGTGGTGGGGCATACCGCCAACGACCTCGCGAACTGGGGCGACTGCTTCGCCCGCGGCATCGCCATGGTGGGCGGCGACGAGAATTCCACCATCCAGGTGTCCTACGGCTACGGCCTGTTCACGGGAGGCTTGGGAGCGCATGCCGGCGGCGAGGCCATGGGCTGCACCGTCATCCCCACCTCGTCGGGCAACACCAAGCGCCAGGTGCAGATGCTCAAGGACTGCAAGACCGACATTCTGGCCTGCACTCCCTCCTACGCCCTGCTCATCGCCGATACGGCCATCGAGATGGGCTATGACCCGGCCACCGAGTTCCAAATCTCCGGCGGCATCTTCGGCGCCGAACCCTGCTCGGAGAACATGCGCCAGGAGATCGCCGACAAGCTGGGCATCCAGTACTGCGATGTGTACGGCCTCTCCGAGATCATGGGCCCGGGCGTGGCCATGGAATGCGCCGAGCGCGGCGGCCTGCACATCGCCGAGGACCAGTTCTACTGCGAGATCATCGACCCCGAGACGCTGGAAGTCCTTCCTGACGGCGAAGTGGGCGAGCTCGTCATCACGACGCTGACCCGCGAGTGCTCGCCGATGATCCGCTACCGCACCCGCGACGTCACCACCATTAACGCCGAGCCGTGCGCATGCGGGCGCACCCATCGCAAGATCGGGCGCCTTCTGGGCCGCACCGACGACATGCTCATCATCCGCGGCGTGAACGTGTTCCCGTCCCAGATCGAGCAGGTCATCACCGAGTTCCCGGAGATCGCCACCCAGTACCAGATCATCCTCACCATGAACGGCCCGCTCGACCACGTGGAGCTGCAGGTGGAAACTGAGCCCGACTTCCCGATCGACGAGGTGCGCCGCCTGGAGGATCTGCGCAATCGCCTGGCCGCGGCCCTCAAGAGCAACTTGCAGGTGGCCGTCGACATCAAGTTCGTGGAGCCCAAGACCATCGCGCGCTCCGAGGGCAAGGCCAAGCGCGTCATCGACCTGAGAGGGGAGAACCAGTAATGATTTCGCAGCTCACCGTTTTTCTCGCCAACGAGAAGGGGCGGCTCGCCGCGGCCTGCCGCACGTTGGCCGACGCCGACATCAACATGAAGGCCCTGTTCATCGCCGACACCGCCGATTTCGGCATCGTCCGCATCTTCTGTGACACACCGAAACGCGCGGTGGAGGTGCTGGGGCAGGCGGGCTTCCGCGCCTCGCTCACGCCGGTCATCGCCGTGTCCGTCGAGGATGCTCCCGGCACTTTGGCCGATCTTCTCGGATTCTGCCAAGGGGCCTCGATGAACATCGAGTACGGCTACTGCTTCTGCACCGCTGACGGCAAGGCCGTCGACGTGCTGAAGATCGAGGGCGACGGTGCCGAGGCGGTTCTCGCCGAGGCGGGCTTCGCCGTTCTGGCTCCGGAAGAGGTTTACTGCGTTGACCCTGCTTAGCCCCATCGAAAACGGCAGTGCGCACCAAAGCGGCGCCCGTCTGTCAAGGCGGGCGCTCGGCTTCGCTTTGGCTCTGCTGCTGGCGCTGCCTTTGGGCGCGCCGGCCCGGGCCTTTGCCGACGTGCGCGGCACCGACGAGATCCTGGGCGCCTCCGTCGAGGCGCGCGGGCTGCCGGCGGTGGCCTGTCCGAACGTCACGGCGTCCTTCGCGCTGGTCATGGACGACGAGGGCACGGTGCTCTTCTCGCGGGGCGCCCTCGAGCGGTCGCACATCGCCTCCATCACCAAGATCATGACCGCCATCGTCGCGCTGGACTCCGGCGCGCCCCTGGACAGCACGGTGACGGTGAGCCAGGAGGCCGCCTCGGTGGGCGAGTCGTCGGCGAGCCTGTGGGCGGGCGACACGCTCACCCTTGAGGCGGCGCTCGCGGGGCTCATGATCCCCTCGGGCAACGACGCCGCCATCGCCATCGCCGAGACTTTGGGCGAGGGGATGAAGACCGACGATTCGCAGACCGCCAACGAGGCCTTCGTGGCGGCCATGAACGCCAAGGCCGCCGAGCTCGGGATGACCGAGACGCTGTTCTCCAACCCCCATGGGCTCGACATCGGCACCTACGACAACGAAATGTACAGCTGCGCCCGCGATGTCGCCCTCATGAGCGCCTACGCCATGGGAAACGAGACGTTCCGCTCCATCGTGTCGAAGGAGTCCGCCCAGATCACCGTCACGCGCGCCGACGGCAAGCCCCAGGTCATCGACCTTCAATCCACCGATCGTCTGCTCGGCACCTACGAGGGAGCCTGCGGCATCAAGACCGGCTACACCGAGGCGGCGGGCAACTCCTTCGCCGGCGCGTGCGATCGCGGCGACGGCCTTCTGTACGCCATCGTGTTGGGCTCGCCCTCCGAGGACGCGCGCTTCCAGGACACCGAGACGCTGTTCAACTGGGTCTACGACAACCGCGTGAGCTATGCGCTGGCCCACAGCCCCGAGACCGTGGCCTCTGCAGCTGACGGCGGTGCCGAGGTGCCGCTCATCGCCCGCGTGTCCCACAGCGCGTGGCCGGACCGCACGGTGGCGGCCACCTTCGCCGATCCCTCGGCCGCCGTCGAGGTGTTCGCGCCCGAGGGCAATGTGAGCCAGGAGATCGTCGCCGAGGAGCTGACCGGTTCGGTTGCCGCGGGGGATGTCGTGGGCGTCGCCAACTTCTACCAGGGCAACGAACTTGTCGCCTCTCAGGACCTCATCGCCTGCGAGGATTCGCCGGCCCCCGGTTTTCTCGAGGGCATCGGCATCTGGTGGAACCGGCTGTGGGGCAACGACGCCCCGGCGCCGACCGAGGTCGTCAACGAGACGCCCCTCATCTACAGCAAGTCATCCTCTCGCGAGGATCATCAGTCCGTTGCGGCCATCGCCGCAGGCGTCTCAGACGACGCTCCCGCCGACGGCGCCCCAAGCGGCGCGGGCGCGGGCGCCGCAGACGCCGCCAACGAGTAAGGAGGTGGGCCATGAGCGAGCGCTGCCCCGTTTGTTCCCACGAGATTTCACCGAACGACACCGTGTGTCCCACCTGCGGATTCAAGCTGCTCGGCGCCACGCAGGCCATGCAGCCGCTCGTCATGAGCGAGACGCCGGCCACAACCGTTGAGGAGAGCGCCCCGGCCCGTGCGACGCTCAACGTCGTGCGGGGTCCGCAAGTGGGCATCAGCTTCGTGCTCACAGGTGAGCCCGTCACCATCGGCCGCAGTCCCCAGTGCACGATCTTCCTGAACGACATGACCGTCTCGCGCATGCACGCCACCATCGAGCAGGAGAACGGCTGCTACGTCATCCGCGACGCCAACTCGTTCAACGGCGTGTGGGTGAACAACGATTCCGTGGAGGCCCGTGCGCTGCGTCCGGGCGACTTCGTTCAGATCGGCACCTTCTGCATGCAGTACGAGGAGAATTAGGGCCGCGCACGCGACGGCGGGCGCCGAAGGGAGAGGAAGAGACGTATGGAGCTGATGAGCGGCAACGAGGCCATCGCCCAGGGAGCCTGGGAGGCGGGCTGCACCATCGGCGTGGCCTACCCGGGCACGCCGTCGACGGAGACGCTGGAGGCCTTCGCCAAGAAGGAGGGCGTCTACGCCGAGTGGTGCGTGAACGAGAAGGTGGCCGTGGAAGTGGGCATCGGGGCCTCGGCCGCCGGCGCGCGGGTGCTCGCCACCATGAAGCATGTGGGCGTGAACGTGGCGGCCGATCCGCTGTTCACGGCCGCCTACACCGGCGTGGGCGGCGGCATGGTCATCTTGGCCGCCGACGACCCGGGCATGTACTCCTCCCAGAACGAGCAGGACTCGCACTACTACGCTCAGGCCGCCGCCATCCCGTGCCTCGATCCGGCCGACTCCGCCGAGGCTTTGCGCTTCACCCGCGAGGCCTACGATATCTCCGAGCGCTTCGACGTGCCGGTGATCATCCGCTCCAGCGTGCGCATCTCCCACACGAAGACGCCCGTCGAGGCGGGGGAGCGCGCCGAGGCGCCGGCGAGGCCCTATGAGAAGAATCCGGCGAAGTGGGTCATGATGCCCGCCTTCGCCAAGCCGCGCCGCCTCGTGCAGCTGGATCGCATCGATAAGCTGCGCCAGTGGGTGGAAACCTGCCCCTACAACGAGGTGAGGGAAGGGAAGGGCGCCATCGGCATCGTCTGCGCCGGCGCGGCCTACCAGCACGTGGCCGAGGCGCTCCCGGACGCGAGCATCTTCAAACTCGGGGTCACCTGGCCCCTTCCCGCGGCCGCGCTGCGCGATTTCGCCGACTCCGTCGAAGCCGTGTACGTCGTGGAGGAGGGCTCGGAGTACCTCAAAGACGCCGTGCGGGCCTGCGGGGTGCCGGTGAGCGAGACGCCGTGCCCCCTGCCGCGGGCCGGCGAGCTGTCGCCGGGGCTCGTGCGCGCGGCCTTCGGCCTTGAGCAGCCGCCCCATGCGCCGGCTGCGACCGATCTGCCGGGACGCCCCCCGGCGCTGTGTCCGGGATGCCCGCACCGCCTCGTGTTCAAGGAGCTCTCGAGGATGCGGGCCATCGTGACCGGCGACATCGGCTGCTATACCTTGGGCGCCCTGCCGCCGCTTTCGGCCATGGACACCACGGTGGACATGGGGGCCTCGGCCTCCATGGCCCACGGCTTCGAACTGGCGCTGGCCGGCACGGAGCATCGTCCCATCGTCGCCGTCATCGGGGACTCCACGTTCGCCCATTCGGGCCTAAGCTCGCTCATCTCCACGGTGTACAACCGCGGCGCCGGCACGGTGTGCGTGCTCGACAACCGCACCACCGCTATGACGGGGCGCCAGGGCAACCCCTTCAACGGCGTGACCCTGCAGAACCGGCCCAGCCGCGAGTTGAACATCGAGGCCGTGGTGGCTGCCCTCGGCGTCGAGGATGTGCGCGTGGTCGATCCCAACGATGCCGCCGCCGTGCGACGGGCCCTCAAGGAGGCCACGGGCAGCGACGACATCTCGGTCATCGTGTTCCGCTCGCCCTGCGTGCTGCTCGAGCGCCACGTAGAGCCGTCGCTGTTCGTGAGCGACTCCTGCACGGCCTGCGGCGCCTGCGTCACGTTGGGCTGTCCGGCCCTCGGCCGCGACGAGACGGGCCGTGCGCTCATCGATCCCGCGCTGTGCATCGGCTGCGGCCACTGCACCCAGTACTGCCGCTTCGACGCCATCGTCAAGGAATAGGAGGCCGTTCATGGAAAATGCCACTAAGACCGTGCTCTTGTGCGGTGTGGGCGGCCAGGGAACCATCCTCGCCGCCGATTTGCTCGCTTTCAGCTGTATGAAGGCGGGGCTGCAGGTGAAGGTGTCGGAGATCCACGGCATGGCCCAGCGCGGCGGCGCCGTCACCACGGTGGTGCGCGTGGGCGAGGACGTGAAATCCATGGTATCGGACGCGGGATGCGCCGATGTCGTCGTCGCCTTCGAAACCACCGAGGCCCTCCGCAATCTGCCCCAGCTCAAGGAGGGCGGCTCGCTCATCGTCAACGATGTGGCCATCCGGCCCCTGCCGGTGCTCACCGGCGCCGCCTCGATGCCCGAGAACGCCCGGGAGCGCCTGCGCGAGGCCGGGGCGCTGCTCATCGACGCCGATGCCATTGCGCGGGCGGCCGGCAACGCCAAATGCGCCAATGTGGTGCTCGTGGGGGCCTTGGCGGCCCGGCTCGACATTCCCGTCGAGGTGTGGGAGGAGACCGTGGCCGAGCGCGTGCCGCAGAAGACCGTCGAGGCGAACCTCGCCGCCCTGCGCGCGGGCCGCGCCGTCATCGAGAACGAGGAGGGAAAATAGCATGACCGTTTCCCAGATCAGCGTATTCGCCAACAGCCGCCCGGGGCACATGAACCGGGTGCTCGACCTCTTCGAGGGCGCCGGCGTCTCCGTGCGCGGCTTCTCCGCCGCCGACACGGGGGAGTACGGCATCCTCCGCTTCATCGTCGATAAGCCCGAGGCGGCCATGGAGGCGCTTAAGGGGGCCGGCTGCGCCTGCGTCGTTTCGCCGGTCATCTGCCTGAAGCTCGTCGACGAGCCCGGCGAGCTCTCCCGGGTCATGGGCGTGCTCGCCAAGTGCGGCATCAACGTGGTCTACAGCTATTCCATGATCTCCACCTACATTGTGCTCTCCACAAGCGAGCCGGAGCGCGCCCAAGCGCTTCTGGCCGACGAGCCGGTGGAGCTCATTTCCCAAGAGGACATCGCGCGCATCGTCGCCGAGCGCGCCGCGAAGGAGGCGTAAGGGCGCATGAGCGAGGCAATGGATCCCATCGACGTGACAAAGAAGGGCGCGGCGCTGGCCGCCGCCGAGGCGGGACGGTTCGACGCCTTGCCCATTTACAAGCCGGAAATCGAGTGTGCCTCCCGCGAGGAGATTCGCGCCCTGCAACTGGAGAAGTTGAAGGAGACCGTGGCCTACGCCTACGAGCGCGTGCCCTACTACCGCCAGAAGCTGGACGAGATGGGCGTGGCGCCGAGCGACATCCAGACGCTCGAGGACGTGCGCAAGCTCCCCTTCACGGACAAGGCCGTGCTGCGCGAAACGTTCCCCTTCGGCCTGTTCGCGGTGCCGCTGGACGACATCCGCGAGCTGCACTCCTCGTCGGGCACCACCGGAAAGCCCGTGGTGGTGGGCTACACCGACGACGACATGGACATGTGGAGCGAGTGCATCGCCCGCCTCGTGCAGATGGCCGGCGTCGTGCCCGGTGACATCGCCCAGATGGCCTTCGGCTACGGCATGTTCACCGGCGGTTTCGGCCTGCACTACGGGCTGCAGCGCCTGGGCTGCGCCATGATCCCCGCGGGCTCGGGCAACACCGAGCGCCATATCCAGATGATCGAGGACTACGGCACCACCGTGCTCGTGGCCACGCCCTCCTACGCCATGCACATCTGCGAGGTGGGGGAGAAGATGGGCTACGATTGGGAGAGGTCCCCCCTCCGCGTGGGCCTTTTCGGCGGCGAGCCCTGCCCGCCGGGCCTGAAAGCCGAGATCGAGCGGCGCATGCACATCGTCTGCACCGACAACTACGGCCTGACCGAGGTCATGGGGCCGGGGGTGTCCGGCGAGTGTCTGGCCGAGCGCTACCAGCAGCACATCGCCGAGGATCACTTCCTGTGGGAGGTGATCGATCCGGAAACCGGCGAGCCGGTGGGCGAGGGCGAGATGGGGGAGCTCGTGCTCACGCCCCTTTGCAAGCAGGGCATTCCCGTGCTGCGCTACCGCACCCACGATCTGACCGCCGTGCACACCGAGCCCTGCGCCTGCGGCCGCACGCTGGCCCGTATGGACAAGGTGCGCTCCCGCTCCGACGACATGCTCATCATCCGCGGCACCAACGTGTTCCCCTCGCAGATCGAGGACGTGCTCACGGGCATCGAGGAGGTCACGCCCCATTACCATATCATCGTGGAGACCCGCGGCGGCATGGACGCGCTCATCGTGGAGACCGAGCTGCGCCCCGAGGCCTTCCGCGACTCCTTCGAGGCTATGGACGCCCTGCGCGCCCGTATCGCCGAGAAGCTCAAGGGCACGCTGCTCGTGGCGCCGGAGGTGCGCCTGGTCGAGCCCGGCGGCATCGAGCGTGCCATCGGCAAGGCCAAGCACGTCGACGACCGGCGCGAGAAGTAGCCCGGTTTTAAGACTGCGTCGGAAAGGTTTCATTTGCTATGACGGAAAGCGGCGCGACAGAGGCGGCACCCGTCGTCGGCCGCTTCGCGCCGTCGCCGACCGGGCGCATGCACGCGGGCAACATCTACGCCGCGCTCATCGCATGGCTCGTGGCGAAGTCCCAGGGCGGCCGCATGGTGCTGCGCATCGAGGATCTCGACCGCGAGCGCTCGAAGGCCGCCTACATCGATCAGATCCAGCGTGATTTCGAGGCCCTGGGCCTCTTCTGGGACGAGGGGCCGTACTTCCAGCATGATCGCGACGAAGCCTATGCCGAGGCATTCGCGCGCCTTGAGGCCCAGGGGCTTTTGTACCCGTGCTTCTGCACGCGGGCCGACCTTCACGCCGCCTCGGCGCCCCACCGGGGCGAGAAGCTCGTCTATGCCGGCACCTGCCGCCATCTGTCGGCCGCGGAGGTGGAGGCGCGCCGGGCAGCGGGGCGCACGCCGGGCTGGAGAGTTGCCGTGGACGGTCGCACGATCGCCTTCGAGGACCTCGTTCAGGGAACCTACGCGCAAAAGCTCGACCGCGACTGCGGCGACTTCCTCATACGCCGCTCCGACGGTGCGTTCGCCTACCAGCTGGCAGTGGTGGTGGACGATGCCTCCCAGGGCGTCAATTCAGTCGTGCGCGGCGTCGATCTGCTTTGCTCCACGCCGCAGCAGCGCTACCTCCAGGATCTTCTCGGGCTGCCGCACCCCGCCTATGCGCACGTTCCGCTGCTCGTGGCCGAGCAGAATCGGCGTCTCTCGAAACGCGATCGGGACGCGGCCTTAGACGAGCTGCTGGCCCGGTTCGGAAGTCCGCGAGCCGTCATCGGACATATCGCGGCGGTGGTGGGACTTGTTCCCGAAGAGGCGCCGGCGACGCCGGAAGAGCTGCTGAAGAACTTCTCGCTGGAGCGTTTTCGCGATGGACTGCCCGATCTCGTGCAGATTCCCTGGCGCTCCTAAAGCAGGAGGGCGGCGGCGTAGAATGCGCCCAGAGCCACGTTCACGCTGCAGATCTGGCCCATGGCGCCGATGCGCGTGGGCGCAGCGAGCGGATTTTTCCACAGGCCCATCATGAGGGGGTAGCAGCCGAGCGCCAAGAAGGGGAGCACGACGATGCCCCGGGGGAACCAAATGCCGATGATGGCGAGGATGGCGAGAACCCAAACGACCATGAGGGCGTGGTAGAGGGTGCGCGCCTTTTCTCGGCCCAGCAGCACCGGCAGCGTGCGGCGGGATGCCTCGATGTCCTTCTCGATGTCGCAGGTGTTGTTCGTCATCATGATGAGGCCCACGCCGATGATCGTGGGTATGGCCCAAAGGAGCGCCATGAACGTGAACGTGCCCGAGAGCACCTGGTAGCATGCCAGCGGAATAAGACCGCCCATAACGATGCCGCTCACCGCCTCGCCGACGGGAAGGTAGGAGAGAGGCGTCTTGCCGCCGGAGTACATCACCACGATGACGGCTCCGATAAGCGCGATGACGAGGGGAACGGGATCTGTCTTCCAAACAACGTACAGGCCGAGCAGGAAGGCCACGGCCAGAAAGCCGATGGTCAGCCCGAGGGCCGAGCGCGGATTGACGTCGTTGTAGACGAGCACCGAGTCGGAGGCCTCCACGTTGTCCTCGGCCGTATCGGTTCCCTTGATGAAGTCGAAGTAGTCGTTGAAGGTGTTCACGGACGCCTGCATGAGGATGCAGATGAGGAGCAGAAGCCACGCCATGCCCACGTCCAGCGACCCGGTGTTGGCCAAGGCGCAGGCGGTGGTCACGAGCACGGGCATGATGGCCGCCGGCCAGGTATGGGGCGCGGCCAACTGAAGAGCGAGGCGAGGGGAGAGGGGAGTCGTCGCTCCCCCGCTGTTCGGTTTCGTATGGGAACCCATGTTCGATTTCTCTTTTCGTCGTGAGAAGCGTTGTCGATTACCTGGCATTATAGAAGAAGGGCGCCCCAATGGAGCGCCCTTCAAGGGGTTTGCGCGTTGACGGCGCGTTTAGTTGGTCATCAGCGCGGCCGCGATGTCGCCCGAGGTGGACGAGGCCGGCTCCCAGGTGCCGTCGACCTTGGTGTAGGTGATGGTGATGGGCTGGGTGGCCGCCAGCTCGACGCCGTCGAGGGAGCCGATGACGATCTCGCCGATCTTCTGGTTGATCTCATCGTTGGAGAGAGCGGCAAGAGCATCGGGATCGGCGGTGACCTCGTCCACGGCCGTCTGCAGCGCCTGCAGGTAGCCGGTATAGCTCTTGCAGGTAAGGGTGATCTGGGCCGTGGCGCTGTCGCCGTCGACATTGATCGAGTCGATCGTGTAATCGAAGCCGCTCAGGTAGGACTTCATGAACTCGACGCCGTCGATGCCGTAGACCGAAAGCTGGCTCATGTCGATGGACTCGGAGAACTCGTTGACGAACGCGTCGTCGATGTTCTTAATGCTGTCCAGTTCGGACGAGAGCGAAGCGCGGATGGCGTCTTCATCGCTCGTTCCGCTCGAGCAACTGGCCAACCCGACCATTCCAATGGAAAGCGCCAAAAGAGTAGCGAGGGTCACTATAAAACCCTGTATAGTTGATCGTGATTTCAATTTTACATAATCCATATTATCAGCCTTTCTTGTCAATCTTTTCAGAAGCCCTCCAACTTGGAACATTTTACCTTATATGGAGGGCGCTTAGCCCCAGGCGTTGCCACTGCCGCCGGATGGTTGCGCGGTGATGGTGGCGCCCTCGCCGAGGATCGAGGTGAAGTCTCCCGTTTGCATGGCCTCCATGAGCACGGGCATCATGAGCGCGATGCCGACGATGTTGACGATGAGCGCAATGGCGCTGATGGCGAGACCCCAGATAAGCGTTTGACGTACCGTGGTGGCATAGACCTTCTGGCGACCGTCCACATCGTCTATCACGTGCTTGATCTTGACGAAGCCGACAATGGCGCAGACGAGGCCCACCGTGCTCAGCATCACGCCGCCGATGATGAAGGAGACCGGACCTGCAATGGCCGCTACCGTCGAGAGCGTGCGGGCGGATTTCAAGTCGGCGTCGATGAGCACCTGTCTCTGATCCTGCGAAGGCTCCGTCGACGGCTCGGGTCGCTGGGGATTTCCGGGAGTCGCCTCCGGAGCTCCCAGCTGCTGGGGTTCGGGCGTTTCTTCGGGTTTCGAATCGCGATGATCGGTCATAAAGGACACTCTTTCTAGGAAAGGCCGCTGCTTCCGAAGCCCTGCGCGCCGCGCGAGCTCTCGGGAAGCTCATAAGTGTTATGTAAAGTAATAGAGGGGGTAGCGATGATCACGAGCTGGGCGATGCGCTCGCCCTTCTCGTAGTTGAACGTCTCTGTTGGATCGAGGTTGATGAGCGGAACCTTGATTTCACCTCGGTAGCCGCTGTCTATGAGGCCCGGGGCGTTCACGATGGAGATGCCCTGTCGTGCCGCCAGGCCGCTTCGGGGAATGATGAGCCCCGCATAGCCCTCGGGAATGACCAAGGCGATACCGCAGGGCACGAGCGCTCGCTCGAAGGGCAAAAGCATGCCGCCCTCGGCAGCGCGCAAATCGAGGCCCGCATCGCCCGGACGGGCGTAGGCGGGCGCTTCCAGGGTCTCGTCGAGCTGCTTGAAAAGAACCTCCATGGATCAGCCCAGCTCTTTCAGGGCCTCGGAGAACTCCTCCACGTTCTGGAAATCCTTGTAGACGCTGGCGAAGCGGATGTAGGCAACGTCATCCAGAGTGGCCAGACGGGCCAGTACCAAATCGCCCAAATCGCGCGATTTGATCTCGTTGCGCTGGCTCGAGCGCAATTCCGCCTCGATGCTCGTGATGAGCCCGTCGATCTTCTCGGGCGTGATGGGGCGTTTCGCGCAGGCGATGAGCAATCCTCGCATGAGCTTCTCGCGGTTGAAGACCTCTGAAGAACCGTCGGCCTTGATGACGAGAATGGGATTTTCGGCGAGCCGCTCGTAGGTGGTGAATCGCGTGCCGCACTGCAGGCATTCGCGACGGCGCCGGATAGAGGCGCCGTCGTCGGCCGATCGCGAGTCGACGACTTTCGATTCCTGGTAGCCACAGGAAGGACAGCGCATGGGTTCTCCTTCTCACTTTGATAAGTCGATTGCTTATCATACCCTATCAGACCTAGTGCGCTCCCCTCTTCAAAACATTGCTACCTTCGCGACACCCGCCCCCGACGCTCTAGGCGAAGAAGATGAGAAATGAAGCGATGGTGCTGAGCGTGAAGGCTATGGAAAATTCGATGCGTGCCATTTTTTACTCCTGACCTCTTGCGTAGAACCTTTGTTCGCAGTTATAATAGAGCGAACAAAGGTTCACGTCAAGAGATTTTTCAAACAAATGTACGCTTTTGTGAAAGGATGCGCTATGACCCAGAAAGTGACCAAGCGGCAACAGGCGGTTCTCGACTGCATCGAAGCGTGCATTCGCGAGAAGGGCTACGGCCCTACCGTGCGCGAGGTGTGCCAGAGTTTGGGGCTCTCCTCCCCTTCCACCGTCCATGTCCATTTGAAGGCGCTTGAAGACAAGGGCTTCATCAAGCGCGACCCCCTTAAATCCCGCTCCATCGCGCTTACCTATCCCATCGAGGAGGTTCCCTCCCCTGTCACGGCCTTCGCGGCCGCCTATAGCAAGCTCGTCAATGTGCCCTTGGTGGGCAACGTGGCCGCCGGCTCCCCTATTCTCGCCGAGGAGAACATCACCGATACCATCACGCTGCCCACGGACATCGTCGGCGACGCTCCCTCTTTCATGCTCTCGGTGCGCGGCGAGTCCATGATCGAGGTCGGCATCAACGATGGCGACTACGTGGTTGTGAAAGAGCAGCCGGTGGCCAACAACGGCGATATCGTCGTGGCCATCATCGACGACGGCGCCACCGTCAAGCGCTTCTTCCGCGAGGCCGACCATATCCGCCTGCAGCCGGAGAACTCGACGATGGATCCCATCATCACGACGGACTGCTCTATCGCCGGCAAGGTGGTGGCCGTGTTCCGGCGCCTGTAGCGCTTTCGCCTCACGAACAGATCGCGAACTCCCCCTTTCGCAAATTAAGAGCGCCCCTGCCCAGATCGCTTTGCGTATCTCGGGCAGGGGCGCTCTTCCGTTTTAAATGCGCTCGCTTTCTCAGGCATCGCCTTCAGGGACGAGATAGGAGGAGAACGTGCTGACGAAAGCGGGAGCAACGAGCAGCTGCAGGCGCGTCCCCGCCTCCCCGTGGCTCTCGGAGATGATATGGCAGCGCTCGTGGGCCAGCGACACCAAGTCGCCCCGCTGATAGGGAATAAGCACGTCCAGCTTGGTATCGGCGGCCGAGGCGGCCTGGGCAATGGCGGCCACGAGCCCCTCTATGCCCTCGCCGGTGCGAGCGGACACGAACCGGGCGCTCGGATAGCGCCTTTTAAGGCCGGCCAGCGTCTCGGCGTCCAGCAGATCGCATTTGTTGAAGGTGGCGATCGTGGGAATGCTCTGGGCCCCTATCTGGTCGAGCACCTCGCACACGGCCTCGATCTGCCCCTCGAACTCCGGCGAGGAGGCGTCGATCACGTGCAGGACAAGGTCGGCTCCGGTGATTTCGTCGAGCGTCGACTTGAAGGCCTCGACCAGCGTGGTGGGCAGCTTTTGGATGAAGCCGACGGTGTCGGTGACGGTGACCTCGCGGCCCTCGGGCAGCTCGAACTTGCGGGTGGTGGAGTCCAGCGTGGCGAAGAGCTTGTCGTAGCTGAGCACATCGGCCCCGGTGAGCCGGTTGATGAGCGAGCTTTTCCCGGCGTTGGTGTAACCGGCCAGCGCCACTTTGAACATGCCGCTGCCGTACCGGCTCTCCCGCTGCAACGAGCGCACGTCGGACAGTCGCTCAAGCTCGCGGCGAATGCTCGTGATGCGCTTGCGCACCATGCGGCGGTCCACCTCCAGCTGGCTTTCGCCCTCGCCGAAGCGGGATCCCACGCCGCCTCCCATGCGGTTCGAGGCGAGGTGGGCCCACATGCCGCGCAGGCGCGGGTGCAGGTACTGGTTTTGGGCGAGGCGCACCTGCAGGCGTCCCTCCTTGGAGGTGGCGTGCAGGGCGAAGATGTCCAGAATGAGGGCCGTGCGGTCGATGACCTTCACGGACTTGTCCATGACCTTCTCCAGATTGGCCTGCTGGGAAGGTGTCAGCTCGTCGTCGAAGATGACGAGGTCGGCCTCGCGCGACCGTGCCAGCTCGGCGATCTCGTCGGCCTTGCCCGTGCCGACGAAGGTGCGCGGGTTGGGTGCGTCCAAGCGCTGGGTTGTCGTGGCCACCACGTCGGCTCCGGCCGTATCGGCCAGACGTTCCAGCTCGGCAAGGGAAGATTCCAAGGGCCACGGCAGCCCCGGGCGCTCGACGCCCACGAGAACGGCGCGCTCTCGGCGCTCCTCGGCCTTGGTGGCAGGGCCCTTTTGGATGACGGATTCGTATTCGGTCACAGCATGCTCCTTTGCTTCAAGTAACGACGGGACCCCATGAGGGGAAGGCGGTGCAAGTGGTCGTTACAGGCGCATGAGCATCACTCCTTAATCGTGGCGCGGCGTTGCGCCGGGGAAACGGGGGCTATCATAGCACAACAGCAGCATCGGAAAAGCTCACGGCAGCACAATGGTTCCCGAGAAGCTCTCCGTTGCCGGCCCCGTCATGGATATCGTGCCATCCTCGTTCCAGCAGATGTGCAGTAGGCCGCCGCTCAACATAAGATCGTTCTCCCTGCCGGCCCGGCCAGTGAGGCAGGCAGCCGTGTTGGTGGCGCAGGCGCCGGTGCCGCAGGCCAAGGTCTCTCCGCAGCCCCTCTCCCACACGCGCATGGCGATGCCCTCATCGGTGACGGAGGCGAACTCGACGTTGGTTTTCTCGGGAAATGCGGGATGCGTCTCGAAGAAGGGGCCGGGAAGATCGATGCGCAGGGTCGAGAGGGATTTCTCCGCACCTGCGGGGAACAGCTCGTCAGGCAAGGCCGCCCAATCGTCCACGAGGCAGACGGCGTGGGGGTTTCCCATGGAGACGCAGGCGAATTCGAAGGCTCCCCACGGCGAATCGAGGCGCAGATGCCCCACATAGGGCGTACCGTCGGCCATGCGGGAGTCCGGCGCGGCGTCGACGGGCACGAGCGCGGGATCCAAGATGGGCGCGCCCATGTTCACGGTCGCCTCGGTCATCTTTCCCCCCGCATCCACGGAAAAGGCGATGGGGCGCGGACCGGCCAGGGTGTCGGCCAGAAGATGTCCCGAGGCAACGTCCGCCAGCTCGCGATCGACGAGGTACTTGGCGAAGCAGCGTACGCCGTTGCCGCACATTTGGGCCAAGGTGCCGTCGGCGTTGATGTAGTGCATGTAGCCGTCTCCCTCTTCCGAGGTTGCCGGCCGCACGAGGATGACGCCGTCGGCGCCGATGCCGAAGTGGCGGTCGCACAGATAGGACACCTGGGCATCGGTCAGACTGAGAGCGCGGTCTCGATCGTCAATGAAGACGAAATCGTTGCCGAGACCGTGCAATTTGGCGAAGGACAACTCCATGGGACGCTCCTTTGAGGCGGCGATTGAGGGGGCGGAAGCTCTCCTCGACGACCCGGAAGGGCCGCTTCAACCATGGTAGGCGTCCAATGTTTCCAACTGGGAAAGAATCTCGGCGGCCACGGCTTCGGCATCGCCGGCATCGGCGTTCACCCAGCGGATGCGCCTGTCGCGACGGAACCACGTGCGTTGGCGCTTGCCGTAGCGGCGCGTGGCCGTCTTGATGGCCTTCACGGCCTCCTCCAGCGTGGTGTTCCCATCCAGCGCCTCGACGATCTCCTTGTATCCGATGGCCTGGGGCGCCGTGACGCCGTCGCGGAATCCGGCGGTCAGCAGGCCCCGCACCTCGTCGACGAGTCCTGCGGCCACCATGGCATCGACCCGGGCTTCGATGCGCTCGTTCAGGATAGCCGGCTCCACGGCCAGCCCGAATTGCACGGCTGGAACGAAGGGCGCCACGGTGGCGAGCCGCTGTTTCTGCTCGGCGTAGCTGGCGCCCTCCTCCAAAAGCTCGAAGGCGCGCACGACGCGCCGCACGTTGTTGGGGTGGATGACGGCGGCGCTTGCGGGATCGCGCGCCTCCAGCGCCTCCCACAGGGCCTGGTTGCCGTGTTCCCCCGCATAGGCGGTCCAGCGTTCGCGGACGGGGTTTTCCACCTGGTCGCCCTTGGGGAAGGCGAAGTCGTCGATGGCCGCCTGCACGTACTGGCCGGTGCCGCCGCAGAGCACCGCTCTCTTGCCGCGGGCGTCTATATCGCGAAAGCAGCGCCGGGCGAACGCCTGGAACAGGGCCGCCGAGTAGGGCTCGCCGGGATCAACGAGATCGAAGCCGTGATGGGGCACGCGGTGCTCAGATGCGGGAAGCTTGCCCGTGCCGATGTCCATGCCTCGGTAGATCTGCATGGAATCGGCGCTCACCACTTCCCCGCCGAGGCGCTCGGCGACAATTTGGGCCGCGTCGGTCTTGCCCGAGGCCGTGGGCCCCACGATGGCGATGACAGGTGCGGAAAGCTCAAGCATGGGCGATCGTGCCCGAGAGATACCAGGTGCGGGCTTCCTCGATGGTTACGGGCACGATGCGCCCCACCAAAGACGCCGCCTCCGTGCCGGAGGGCACCGGAGCGTGAACGGTCTGGTTCTTCGGGCTCTTGCCGGCCAGGATGGAATCGTCGCGTTTGGACGTGCCCTCGACCAGCACGGGCACCGTGGCGCCGAGCTCCGCCTGGTTCGCCTCGAAGGCCTTGCGCTGGACGAGATCCACGAGCCGGTCGAAGCGCTCCTGGATGACCTCGCGGGGCGTGTCGTCGTCCATCTCCGCAGCAGGCGTCCCCTCGCGCTTGGAGTAAATGAACGTGAACACCTGGCTGTAGCCGACTTCCTCCACGAGGCGATAGGTGTCCATGAAGTCCTCTTCGGTCTCGCCGGGGAATCCCACGATGATGTCCGTGGACAGGGCGATGTCGGGACGGGCGCAGCGAAGCTTCTCGATAAGGCCGAGGTAGTGCTCGCGGGTGTAGCGGCGGTTCATGGCCGAGAGGATGCGGTTCGAGCCCGACTGCACGGGAAGGTGCAGCGCCGGCATGAGCGAGGGCAGCGTGGCGAACAGCCCGATGACCTCGTCGGTGAGATCCTTCGGATGGCTCGTCGCGAAGCGGAGCCGCTCGATGCCCGCGGCATCCACGGCCCGAAGGACATCCGCGAACCGCGGCTCGCCGTAAAGGTCGCGCCCGTAGGAGTTCACGTTCTGCCCCAGCAGCGTGATCTCCTTGACGCCCGCCTCCACATAGGAGCGCGCCTCGGCGGCGATGTCGTCCAAGGGTCGCGACTTCTCGCGCCCGCGGACGTAGGGCACGATGCAGTAGGAGCAGAAATTGTTGCATCCCACGGTGATGGGCAGCCATGCCGCCCAGTCGTGCTCGCGCACCGTGGGCAGGGCGGAGGAGAACTCCGCTCCCCCCTCGATCACCTCGGCGGCGCGGCCGTGCTGCTCGATGGCGCGTCGGAGAAGCCCCGGCAAAGAGCCCAGATTGTGAGTGCCGAAAACCACATCGAGATGGGGAAGCGCCGCAAGCAGCTTGTCGCCGTCGCGCTGGCCGATGCAGCCGCCTACGGCGATGTAGCGCTTGTCGAGGGGCGTGCCGTCGCGCAAGGGGATGTTCTTCATGGAGGCGACCTGCCCGTAGAGCCTCGTGTCGGCAGCCTCGCGGACGCAGCACGTCATGAACACGACGATGTCCGCCTCCTCGATGGTTTCGACGGGCAGCGAGCCCAGGCCCTCCAGCATGCCGGCGACCCGCTCGGAATCGTGCTTGTTCATCTGACAGCCGAAGGTGTGGATGCAGAAACGAGTTCCCTCGAAGACGTTGCTCATAGCAAAACCCTCTAATGGACCGCGGCCGCATCGACGATGGGGGCGATCGCGGCGGCGCCCCGCGGCTCGACGGCGAAGCGGATGGCCGTGCGGTACTCGCCGTCGATGACGATGTCCGCGAAGGAGGGGATGCAGCAGATTTCGATGCCCACTGGAGAGAGGAACCCGCGGGATATGGCCACGGCTTTCACGGCCTGGTTCACCGCACCGGCCCCTACGGCTTGAATCTCCACCGACGCCCCGTCTTTGATCATGCCGGCGATGGCGCCGGCAACGGAGGCGGGAGACGATTTGGAGGATACTTTGAGGCACCCGATGGAGGGCTTGGTTTCAGTGGTAGACACAGCTGGTCCTTGTCGTTTGTGGTGCGGTTCTTCTCTGGATGTGGTTCGTTTAGCGGGCGCCCGTGGCGCCTTCAGCCCGAATATTCTACCTGTTGCACCCGAGTGGCGCAACCGCGCGCGCTTCCTTAGAGCGTCGTGCGGATGGGAACGGTGATGCGGATGGCTTCCTGGCCCACGATGACCTCCGCCTCGCCCACCGCTTCCAGATAGTATGCTTCCGCCACGGGCTCCATGAGCCGGCCGATGCCGCGCTTCAGCGCATCGATGTCCTCGGGAGCCAGACGCAGGGAGCGGGCGTTCTTGGAATTTCGCCGACGCTCGGATGGGCGATGGGCCTGCCGCGGGAACGATTCGGCGGCCAAACGCTCGGTCAAGGGGTCGAGCGCAACGATGGCCCCGTCGAGAATGCGTCGGGCCGAGCGTTCGGAGAGCGGCAGGCCCAGGGCCTCGCAGCGGTCCGCGAGATCATCGGGGCCGGCGGCCAGGGCGAGGCGCTTGACGAGGGGGATCCCCGCGCCGTCGCCCCCGAAGGCGCGCACGGCCGGGGAGAGCGAGGCGAGGCCCAGTTGGTACAGCGTCGCCGCCACCTCCACTGGGGTGCCGAGGTACACGGAAAGATCGCCGCGGTGCTCCAAGGCGAATTCCGCGGCCGTGCGCACGATGTTCTTGGGGCCGCGCATCGCCCACGAGCCGGAAGGCTCCTGCTCGAAGCGGGGAAACGTCGACTGATCCGCCTTCTCGGCGAGGCTTTCGGTGTCGGTGGCGACCGTAAGGCTTGTGCCGAGCCCCGGCTCCGATTGCAGCACTCGGGCCTCTTCGGCGTTCACGGAGATGGAGTAAAGGGCCATGCCGCGCCCGTGCATGCCCCACTTGTCCATATGCGCGCTATCGAGCTTCGAGGTGACGCGCGGTTCAAAGATGCTCTCGTGCTGGGCAGCGGGAATGCCCTGGCCGTCGTCGAGGACGGTGAGCAGGCGCGCGTTGCCGGTCTTCTGGGTGGCGAGGAAGATGCGGCTGGCGCCGGCGTCGCGGGCGTTGCGCAGAAGCTCGATGACCACGTCCTCGCTCGAGCGGATGTCCTGGGCGGCCTGGCGCCGTTCGGCCTCGGAGGACCGGAGACGGACGAAGCCGTCTCCGAGGTCGTCCTCGACCCGGAGACGGCTCTCGCCGCACACATCGTCTATGAAATCGCTGAGGGTATCGCCTTCCATGGCCTACTTGGCGTAGTCGACCGCACGGCTCTCGCGGATGACGACGACTTTCACCTGGCCCGGATACTGCATCTCGTTCTCGATCTGCTGGGCGATGTCGTGGGCCAAAACGACGGATTCGGCCTCGTCCACCACTTCCGGCTCTACCATGACGCGAACCTCGCGGCCTGCCTGGATAGCGTAGGTGCGCTCGACGCCCTTGTGGGAGTTCGCGATCTCCTCCAGCTTCTCGAGGCGCTTCACGTAGGCGTCGAGCGTCTCCTTGCGGGCACCGGGACGGGCGGCGGAGACGGCGTCAGCGGCCTGAATGAGCACATCGACGACGGAGTTGGCCTCCACATCGTTGTGATGGGCCTCGATGGCGTGGACGATCTCGGGGCGCTCGCCGAAGCGACGGGCCAGATCGGCGCCGATGACGGCGTGGCTGCCCTCGACCTCGTGGTCGACGGCCTTGCCGAGGTCGTGCAAAAGGCCGGCTCGCTTGACAGGGATGGGGTCGAGCCCGAGCTCGGAGGCCATGACCGAGGCCAGATAGGCCACTTCGAGCGAATGGTTCAGCACGTTCTGGCCGAACGAGGTGCGATAGCGCAAACGTCCCAGGGTGTTGACGAGCTCCGGGTGGAGATCGTGGATGCCCGCATCGAACGTGGCCTGCTCGCCGGCCTCGTGCACCCGCTGGTTCACCAGCTTGACGGCCTTGTCGTACATCTCCTCGATGCGCGCGGGGTGGATGCGCCCGTCGGCGATGAGGTTCTCCATGGTGACGCGGCCGATCTCGCGGCGCACCGGGTCGAAGCAGGAGATGGTGACGCACTCCGGCGTGTCGTCGATGATGAGGTTCGTGCCGGTCAGCTGCTCGAAAGAGCGGATGTTGCGGCCCTCGCGGCCGATGATGCGGCCCTTCAGGTCGTCGGAGGGGATATGGATGGTGGACACCGTGCTCTCGGCGGAGTGGTCGGCGGCCACGCGCTGGATGGCGAGGCTCAAGATCTCGCGGGCCTTCTTGTCCGCCTCGGCCTTGGTGCGCGTCTCGGCATCGCGGATGATGACGGCCGATTCGCGGGTGACCTCGTCGTGGATGGTCTCCAGCAGTTCCTCTTTGGCCTCCTGGGGGCTCATGCCCGCAGCGCGCTCGAGGGCCTGGTTGATCTCGATCTGGGCCTCCTCGCGATGGCGCTCGATGGCGTTCTCGGCCTCTTCGACATCGCGCTCGCGGCGCTCGACTTGTCCCTGCAAAGACGAGAGCTGGTGCTCGCGGGCATCCAGGGACTCGACGCGGCGATCGAGGGATTCCTCGCGCTGGGCGATGCGGTTTTCGGCGGAGCGCACCTCGCGCATGCGCTCCTTGTTCTCCTTCTCCATCTCCTGCTTGTAGCGAAGGGCCTCGTCCTTGGCTTCCACGGCGGCTTCACGTCGGAGCGTCTCGGCTTGCTTCTTGGCATCCTCGACCAGGCTTGCGGCCTCGCGGGCAGCATTCTTGGATGAGGAGCTGGCAATGAGTCGGTTGACGATGAAACCGAGGACCAGGCCGATGACGATAGCGACGATCAAAAGCACGATCGTGATGGGATCCATGGCTGTTTCCTCCTTTCATCTGGGCTTTCATACCCATTTCATGTCATAAAAAATGCCCGTGGCCGGGCATGAGCATAACTGCGCGAAGATACGAGGAATATGAAATTCTCTATCTTGAATGCCCAGAAGGGCACGTATGCTCTAAAGCCACGGCTCACAGTATAGCGTAAGGCCGCGGCTTTAGACAGACTCTAGTGGGTTTGCGTCACGAATGGCTCATCGAATCGCACTTCAGGTTGCGCTCCTGCTCCTCGGACCACGTGCGCGACGCGGAAGCGGCGACATCGGTGGAAAATCCTTGGGATACGAGACGGCGGAAGGCGGCCTCTCGGGCGCGCTTGGCTTTAGGCGGCCGACGCCGCAGGGCGGCCAGGGCGCGGCCCACTTCGAAGTCCCTCCCCTTCCGCTCGTGCTCGACCCAGGAATCGAGGGTGGCTGGATCGATGCCGAGCTCCTCGATCTCCCGTTCGGCATCGCGAAGCCCCCGGCCGGCCGCAAGCTTCATGCGGACGAGGGCGTCGGCGTAGCGTCGATCGTCCACCGCCCGTACGCGCATGGCGCGCTGAAGGGCCTCCTCCACCACTGCCGCAGGAAAGTCGTCCTTCAGCAGGCGCTCGCGCAGATAGGCTGTGGACCGCTCGCGGACCGCGGCCCATCGGAGGATCTTCTGGTACGCGTCGCGGGCCGTCTTCCCCTCCTCGTCGTTCAGAGCGCCCTCTCGCTCTTCCCCGCGAGAGGGGCACCCGAGGCTCTGCGAGCAAGACGCCTCTCTATCCTTGCCGCAGACGGCAACATCCTCGACAGGATGCGGCAAAGCGGAGATTTGCGCGTGCGGCTCCTCTGAGGAAGAAGTGGCTTCCAGGGCGGCGATATCCGCCCTGAGCGCTGCGAGTATGTCGGCCTTGGACGCCACAATGCGTTACTTCTTCTTGCCGCTCTTGGGCGCCGGCGTGAACGATTCGTTTTCGGCCGGACGCTCGATGACGGGGATCTCGTAGGCCTCGCGGACCTTGTTCTCGAGTTCCTCACGCAGATCGGGGTTCTCCTTGAGCGTCTGCTTGGCCGCCTCGCGGCCCTGGCCCAGGCGCTCCTCGCCGTAGGTGTACCAGGCGCCGGACTTCTTGGCCACGCCGCATTCCACGGCCATATCGACGATGCAGCCTTCCCGAGAGATGCCCTCGCCGTACATGAGATCGAACTCCGCTTGGCGGAAAGGAGGAGCCACCTTGTTCTTGACCACCTTCGCCCTCACGCGATTGCCGACCACATCGCCGTTCTGCTTGATAGAGTCGATGCGGCGAATGTCGATGCGAACCGAGGAGAAAAACTTCAGGGCGCGTCCGCCGGTGGTCGTCTCCGGGTTGCCGAACATGACGCCGATCTTCTCGCGCAGCTGGTTGATGAAGATGCAGGTGGTGTTCGATTTCGACAGCGACCCGGCCAGCTTGCGCAGGGCCTGGGACATGAGCCGAGCCTGAAGGCCCACGGTGGTATCCCCCATCTCACCCTCGATTTCGGCACGGGGAACGAGCGCCGCCACAGAGTCGACGATGACGCAGTCGATAGCGCCCGAGCGCACGAGCATATCGCAGATTTCCAGCGCCTGCTCGCCGGTGTCGGGCTGGGAGATGAGCACCTCGTCGATATCGACCCCGATGCGCGCGGCGTAAACGGGATCGAGGGCGTGCTCGGCATCGATGAAGGCAACGATACCGCCCAGCGCCTGAGCCTCCGCGAGAATCTGCAAGGCGAGCGTTGTCTTGCCGCTTGACTCGGGACCGTAGATTTCGATGATGCGGCCGCGGGGCACGCCTCCGATGCCGAGCGCGGCATCGAGCGGCAGGGCGCCCGTGGGGATGACCCCGATGTTGAGATCGGCGCCTCCCTCGCCGAGGGTCATGATAGAGCCCTTGCCGAACTTGGACTCGATTTGATCAGTGGTGAGTTTGAGCATCTTTTCTTTATCTTCGTTCATGACCTCTCCTTGTCTGGGCCAGGCGAACAAATGGCCTGTTTTCATCATTATACGAACAAACGTATGCACGTCAAGAGGTGATTCTCAAAAACCAGTTCCCTCTGTGCGCGAAAACAGCATAACGGTACGCGACCGCAGCAATGACGCGGGAATGTCCCATTTGAGTCCTCGCGCCGACCGTACCGCTGTCGCACTCTCGTCGCAGAGCGCCCGTGCGCCCTCGCCAAAACCGCGGCGCTGTCAGAAGCTCGCGAGCGCCTCTTCCATCGTGCGCAGGGCGATCAGCACCGTTTGCAAGCGCACGGCCTCGCGGCCGCCTTCGAAATGATGGCATGCCGCATGGGTCTTTTTGGCGGTGGCGCAGCCGATCCACACCGTGCCCACCGGCTTGCCGGGCTCGGCGCCCGTCGGTCCGGCGATGCCCGTGACCGCCACCGAGACATCGCTGCCCAGCTCGCGCAGGGCGCCACGGGCCATCTGCAGGGCCACCAGCTCGTCGACGGCCCCCTGCCGCGCGAGCACGTCCTCGGAAACGCCGAGTACCTCGGCCTTCACCTCGTTCACGTAGCTCACAATGCCGCCGCGCACCGAGGCAGAGGACCCGGGCACGGAAGTGAGCATGGCCGCGATGAGGCCGCCGGTGAGGCTCTCGGCCGTGGCCACCGTGGCCCCTGCGGCCGTCGCCTTCTCGACGACGATGCGCGCCTGCTCGTCGATGGCCTTCTGCAGCGCCGCGATCTCGGTGGGTGCCGCAGAAGGGGCGGCCGCCTTTGCAGTTTTGGCCCCCGCGCTCCCCTTCAACAGATGGCGCGCCTTTACGAGATAGTCGAGCATGGACATGACCGTCAGGATGAGCGCGATGACCATGACGGTCCAGGACAGCACGAACATGGGGTTGGTGAAGGCGCCGGCCGCCGTGGTGAACGTGAGTGAGTCCTTGAGAAGGAACAGCACGATGGCGATGATCTGGAACACCGTCTTGGCCTTGCCGTACCAGCTGGCGGCGATGACCGTGCCCTTGCTGGCCGCCACCATGCGGATGCCCGAGACGATGAACTCGCGGGCAAGGATGATGAGCACGGGCCAGCCGGGCAGCACGGCCAGCTCCACCAGGGCGATGAGCGCCGCCGTGACGAGGATCTTATCAGCCAGAGGATCCATGAACTTCCCGAAGTCGGTCACTTCCCCGCGGCTGCGGGCGAGATATCCGTCGATCCAATCGGTGCAGGAGATGAGAATGAAGATACCGGCGGCGATGACGCACTTCGCCTCCATGGTGATGCCCGGCAGGCCCACCCATTCGGGCCAGGGGCTCAGGATCGCCAGCACGAAGACCGGCACCAGGCAGATGCGGATGAGCGTGACGATGTTCGCCGGCGTCCAGAGCTTGTCCGGAGCCGTGGGCTGGATGGTGGTCATGGCCTACTCGCCTTCCATTTCGTAAAGCAGGGTATCCGCGATGGTGCAGGAAACGAACGCGCCGATCTCGCCGCGGGACACGTAGGTGACGCCGTCCACCTCGGGCGCCTGGCATTGGGCGCGACCGAAGCGCTGGCCGTCCTCCTCGGTTCCCTCGACGAGCACGATCGCCCCCTTCCCGATGCGCTCGGCGATGCGGGGCCCGCAGGCGGCATCGGCGGCGTCGCGCAGCACCTGGGCCCGCTCGGCCTTCTCGTCCTCGTCGATCTGGTTCGGCAGGTCGAAGGCGGCGGTGCCCTCCTCGCGGGAGTAGGGGAAGACGCCGACGTAATGGAACAGCCCCTCGGAGACGAAATCGAGGAGCTCCTCGAACTGCTCGTCGGTCTCGCCGGGAAATCCCGCGATGAGCGTTGTGCGCAAGGTGATGTCGGGCACCGCGGCCTCGATGCGCTCGATGAGGGCGCGAAACGCCGCGGCATCCCCTCGGCGGTTCATGGCGCGGAGGATCGGCTCGCTCACGTGCTGCAGGGGAATGTCCAGATAAGAGCAAACGTTCTCGCGGGCCGCCATAACGGAGAGCAGCTCGTCGGTTGCGCCCTCGGGCTGCAGGTACATGACGCGGAACCACGTATCGGGGTGCGCCTCGGCCAGCGTGTCGACGAGCCATGCGAGGTCGCGGCCGTCGGGAAGGTCGGCGCCCCAGCGTCCGGTGTCCTGGGCGATGAGCACGATCTCCCGTGCGCCGGAGGCGATCTCGCGCTCGACGTCCTCGGCGATCTGCTCGTACGGGAAGCTGTGGTAGCGCCCGCGAATGGAGGGGATGGTGCAGTAGGAGCAGAAGCGGTCGCAGCCGTCGGATATCTTCACGTAGGCGAACGTCCGGCCCTCCCCTTCCGCGGGCTCGCCCCCGACGGCCGCCACGGGCAGGGAGATCCCCAGAGCGCGCGCCACCACTTCCGCGATATCGTCCTCGCGACTGCAGGGCACAAAGGCCGACGCCTCCGTCAGCTCCGCGGCCAGGTCGTCCCCGTAGCGGGCCGGCATGCAGCCGGCGACGATGAGGGCGGCTGAGCCCTCATCCACTTTGGGCAGGGAGGCGGCCTCGAAGATGGCATCGATGCTCTCCTCGGTGGCCGCCTGGATGAACGAGCAGGTATTCACGATGATGGCGTCGGCGCTGGACGCCTCTTCGGTCACGGAGAAGCCGGCTTCGCGCAAGCGCCGCGCCATGGCGGCCGAGTCCACCTCGTTCTTCGCGCACCCCATCGTGATGAGGCAGACGGAGGGCACCGCGCTGTCGCGCGTCGTATCGATCACGTCTGTGGTCCTAGCGATAGTTGACGTACTGCAGCGGCTGCCCGTAGTCCTGGCCGCGCAAGAAGGCGATGACCTCCTGCAACGTGTCGCGGGAGGGAGAGCTCACGCGCAGCTTGTCGCCCTCGATGGTCACCTTGCACTTGAGCTTCTGGGCCTTGATGTCCTTGTTGATCTTGCCTGCGGTCTCCTTGTCGATGCCGTTGACCACCGTGGCGCACCGGCGCACCCCGCCGCCGGAGGAAGGCGTGGAATCCCCCCACTTCACGGCGGTAAGATCGATGCCGCGCTTGATGAGCTTGCTGCCGATGACGTCGATGACCTGGGAGGCCACGAACTCGGCCGGCGCGGTCACCGTCAGGGTGCCGGCGCTTTTGTCCAGGGAGATCTCGGCGCCCGAATCCTTCAGATCGTAGCGCTGGGAAAGCTCTTTCTTGGCTTGCTGGAAGGCGTTGTCCACCTCCTGCATATCCACCGTGGAGACGATGTCGAAGCTGGATTCTTTAGCCATGGGTTGATTGCCTTTCTCGATGGGCCCGCTAGGCCGCGCTGTCGGAGGAGTCCTCGCCGGAGTCGGACGAGTCGCCATTTCCGGAGGTGTCGGAGGAACGGTCGCTGGTGCTAGAGTCGTCGCTCGAGGAATCCGAGCCGGAGGAGGAGCCGGAATCCGAGTCGCCGGAGCTATCCGAGGAGGCGCCGGCCACGCCGTTGGCGCGCTTCCAATCGTTGAGCACGTCCTCGAAGTTGACGGTGTAGGTGTAGACGCCGCGGCCGTTCTGATCCTCGGCCTTCACCTCCTCGCCGTCGAGGGTGAGCTTGACGGCGGCGATGTCCTCGTCATCGCCGGAAAGCACGAACTTCAGCGTCCCGGTCACATCGAAATCGGCCGTCTTGGGCCCGGTGACATCGCCCGCCTCCACGGTCTTGCCGTCCTGGACGACCTCGATGTAGACGCTTGAGCCCTCGGGCACGTTGTAGCTGAACTTGGCGCTCGTCGGCGCCACGGGCTGCTGGGTGGGCGCCGTTGCGTCGCCCGCGCCCTCGTTTGCGGCACCGGTATCGGTGCCGGCGGGGTTCTGCATGCCGGAGATGGGCACCGTGGGCACATCGCTCTCCGGCGCCGCACGGTTTCCGAAGGCCAGGACGATCACGAGGACGAGCAGGCCCACGATGATGGCGCCCACGATGATGAGCGGCAAATACGAGCCGATGTTCGCCGCGATGCCCGGGGCCTGGCGCCCTTGGACGAGGTTGGTGTACTGGGGCTGCGGAGCCGCCCTGCCCGGGCGGGCCGAGGAACCGCCCAAGCCGGAACGGCCAGAGCGCGGGGAGCCCGCGTAATCGTCTCGGTAGGAGCCCCGAGAGGATCCCCGGTCGCGGCTGGAGGGCAGCGCGACCGTGCGTCCGGTATCGCGGGGGCGCTCGCGACGGTTGCTCGCCGGACGGCGGCCCGTCTCGAACTGGTAGACCTCTTCCCGGTAGGCGCGGGTGACCTCCGTGGGATTCAGCCCCACCAGGCGCGCGTAGGCGCCCACCATGTTCGACGTGTAGCCGCGCGGGGGCATGCGGGCGAAATCGCCCTCCTCAATGGCGCGCAGGATATCCGGGCGGATGCGCAGCTTGCGGGCGGCCGTGGACAAATCGAGTCCTTTGCGCTCGCGGGCATGGGCAAGCGCCTCGCCGAATGATGTCTGTCTCGCCACGATGGTCTCCTCTGTGTTTTCCGTTGGCCGTTGCGGTGCGGTTCCGTTCCGGCCTATTCGTCAGCGGCCTCGAAGGCCTTCAGTGTTTCCAGTTCCATTTGGTCGACGAGCACCTCGCGCGGGCGGCTTCCGTTGGCCGGGCCCACGATGCCCTTTTCTTCCAACTGATCCATTATACGTCCAGCTCGCGCATATCCGACCTTCAAGCGACGCTGAAGGTTGCTCGTGGAGCCCAAATCGCTTGAAACCACCACATCGGCGGCCTCCCACAGAAGCGGATCGTCGGCCTCGGAGCCCCCCTCCCCCGAAGGCGAGGAGTCGCCCAAGGTCACGACGTTGGTCTTCAGGATCTCGGAGTGGTACTCCGGCTCGCCCTGGCTCTTCAGGTGCGCCACCACGGCGGCGATCTCGTCGTCGGGGATGTAGGGGCCCTGGATGCGGATGGGCTTGGGGTACTCCGGCTTGGCCAAGAGCATGTCCCCCATGCCGATGAGGTTCTCGGCGCCCGTGGAGTCGAGGATGACGCGGGAGTCGATGCCCGAGGCCACGGTAAGCCCGATGCGGCAGGTGATGTTCGCCTTGATGAGGCCCGTGACTACGTTGGTGGAGGGGCGCTGGGTGGCGATGATGAGGTGGATGCCGGCGGCGCGGGCGAGCTGGGCGATGCGGCTGATGGAGAACTCGACCTCCTTGCCCACGTTCATCATGAGGTCGGCCAGCTCGTCGATAACGATGACGATGTAGGGAATGGGCTCGCCGTAGGGGTTCTCCGGCGGCTCCTCCCCCCTCTTCTCCGCGGCCTCGTCGGCCGCCTGGGCCGCCCGGGCCTTCTCGTTGAAGGTGATGATGTTGCGCACGCCGCACTTCGAGAACATCTTCAGGCGCCGCTCCATCTCGGCCACGGCCCAGGAAAGGGCGCTGGAGGCCTCGCGGCACTCGGTGACCACGGGGACGTACAAGTGCGGGATGCCCTCGTAGGGGGCGAACTCCACGCGCTTGGGGTCCACCATGATGAAGCGTACCTCGGCCGGGGTCGCGCGCATGAGGATGGACATGATCATGGAGTTCACCTCCACCGACTTGCCCGAGCCGGTGGTGCCGGCGATGAGCACGTGGGGCATCTTCGCCAGGTCGTGGACGATGGCGCGGCCCTCCACGTCCTCGCCGATGGCCACCTGCAGCGGCCCGGGGCCCGCAGCGGCGAGCACGTCGGGGAGATATACCATCTGGCGGTTGCGGTTGGGCACCTCGATGCCGACGTAGTTGGTGCCGGGGATGGGGGCGAAGATGCGCACACCCGGCGCGGCGAGCGCCAGCGCGATGTCATCGGTGAGGTTGGTGACCTTGCTCACGCGCACGCCGGAGGGCAGATCCACCTTGAACAGCGTCACCGTTGGGCCCTCCACCCAGCCGACCACGCTCGCCATGACGCCGAAGTCCTCCAGGGTCCCCTGCAGTTCGGCGGCTACGTCCCGCAGCTCCTCCTCGGTAGAGCCGCGGCGGGCGCCGCCGGTGGCGAGGAGAGTCATGGGAGGCAGCTGGAAGCCGTCCTTGGAGATCGGTTGGGCGGGCGCCTCCTTTTTTTTCTTGGGGGCCGTCTTCTTGCTCACTGGCTTCGTCTTCGCGGCCTCGCGCTCGGCGACCTCGGCCTCCTGCCGGCGCCGCCCGAGCTTGCGGGTCATGGGAGCGGCTGGCTCCACGGCGGAGATGTCCTCCACCTCGGCCACCTCGCGCGGATCAGGGGCTTGGATGGGCACGAGGCCGTCCGTCTTCTGGGCGCCCAGCTGCCGCGTGACGGCCGCATCGGACACGGTGTCGGCTGAAGCCCCGCGGGAGCGCCGGCGCGGTTGCTCGCCCAAGGAGATGCGGGCCGTGGGCGCCCCATGGGCCGCCGGGGGCAGATCGGCAGACTCGGCCATGGTCGTCAGTGGCGGCTTGCCCCTCCCCCGCCTCATAGATCCGAAGGCATCGGGAATGAGGGAGGCGGCACCCTCGCCGTCCAAGTCGTAGCGGGCGCGCACCTTCTCCAAAAACGCCGAGATGGAGAATCCGATGACGATGACGCCGACGATGGCCACCCCGATGAGCAGGATGGCGGAGATGGCCGGCCCGAAGAGCGTGAGCCCCACCCAGGCGAGCGCCGCTCCCACATAGCCGCCGTGGGTCACGAGCGCGATGCGGTCGAACAGGGCGGCAGGTCCTGTGCCGGTCGTCGGCGTGAACAGGGCGATGATACCGAGCAGCGCCACGAGGATGAGCGAGAGGCCCAGCGTGACGCGCAGCGACATGCGCTCCGACTGCATGCGGTACAGGACGGCGCCGCCGATGGCGACGAGGAAGAAGGGCATGATGTAGCAGCCCACGCCGAAGACGACGTGGAGCGACTCCGAAAGCAAGTCGGTCACGATTGCCCCGGCCGGAGCCGCGGCCGCGATGAACAGCACGATGCCCAAAATGATGAAGCCGACGCCCACGATGTCGCGGCGCGTGCGGTCGTCCAAGATGCGGGGCTCGGCCTCCACGGCGCGGCTGCGGGCCGCGGCGGATTTGCGCGTGCCGCTCTTCGACAGGTTCCCCGAGGCCTTCTGGGCGCTCGCCTTCTCTTTGTTGGTGCTCGTATTGCGCGCCACGGTGCCTCTAGACCTCCAGCAGGTTCACGACGACCATGGGGCGCTGCTTGGTGCGCTCCCAGAGAAGCGAGAGCAGCGCGTCGCGGGCGGCCTTGCGCAGTTCTTTCACGCCCCCGTCCTTGGAAAGGCACTTGCGCAGGGCGTTGGCCACGGTGTTCTCGGCCTCGTGGGCCAGATAGTAGTCGTCGCCGCCGGTAATGCCGTGCATGGACACCTGCACCTGGCCGACGAGCTTGCGATCCTTCATGTTCACGGCCGCGGCCACCGAGGCGAAGCCCTGGTTGCCGAGCGTGTTGCGCTCGTCCAGCACGTCCTGGGAGGTGTCGCCCACCGAAAGGCCGTCCACGTAGACGATGCCCGAGGGCACGCCCTCGCCGCGCTCGACGCCCCGGGCGGAAAGCTCCAGGGAGTCGCCGTTTTCAAGCACGTAGATGTTGTCCGGGTCGACGCCGGTGGCCTCGGCCAGCTTCGCGTGGGCCCGCAGGTGCGTGGCCTCGCCATGAACCGGCATGAAGTTCTTCGGCTTCACGATGGAGAGCATGATCTTCAGCTCCTCGGCCCCGGCATGGCCCGACACGTGCACCCGCGCCCGGCTCTTGTCGTACACGTCGGCGCCGATCTTGGCCAGCTGGTTGATGACCCGGGTGACGGCCTTCTCGTTGCCGGGAACCGGCGTGGCCGAGATGATGACCGTATCGCCCTCCTCGATCTCGATGGTCTTGTGCTCGCCGTTGGCGATGCGGGCCAGAGCCGACAGCGGCTCGCCCTGGCTGCCGGTGCACATGATGACCACCTGCTCGGGCGGGATGCCCTTCAGGTCGTAGGCGTCGATGAGGTTGTCGTCGGAGATGTTCAGGTAGCCGAGCCGCCGCGCGATGTCGGTGTTCTGGATCATGGAGCGGCCCGTGACCACCACCTTGCGGCCGTTCTTTACCGCCGCGTCGCAGATCTGCTGCATGCGGTGGATGTGGCTCGCGAAGCTGGCGATGATGACGCGCCCCTTGGCCTGGGAGATGATCTGCTCCAAGGTCTTCCCCACCTCGGCCTCGGACGGGGTGAAGTTCGGATTCGTGGCATTGGTGGAGTCGCTCATCATGAGGTCGACTCCCGTCTCCGAGAAGCGGGCCAGGGCGCCGAAATCGGTGGTGATGCCGTCGATGGGGGTCTGATCCAGCTTGAAGTCGCCGGTGTGCAAAACGTTGCCGGCCGGGCTCTGGATGAACAGGCCCACCGCGCCGGGGATGGAGTGGTTCACGGCGAAGAAGTCCACCGTGAAGCAGCCGAGCTTGACCTCGTCGCCGGGCTTGATCTCGATGAGCTTGGCGTTCTTCACGCGGTGCTCGGCGAACTTGCCCTCGATGAGGCCGAGCGTGAGCTTCGTGGCGTAGATGTTCACCGTACGGTCGAGGTCCTTCAGAAGGTAGGGCAGCGTGCCCGTGTGGTCCTCGTGGCCGTGGGTGATGACGATGCCGCGCAGCTTGTCGGCGTTCTCCAGCACATAGGTGTAGTCGGGCAGGATGAGGTCGATGCCCGGATGGTCGTCGTCGGGAAACATCAGGCCCGCGTCGTCCAAGATCATGTCGCCGTTGCACTCGAAGGCGGTCATGTTCTTGCCGATGGCGTCAAGGCCGCCGAGCGGGATGATCTTGAGCTTCGCGTTCGGATCCTTGCCCGCCTTCGAGCCGCGCCGCGGCTTTCGGCTGCCGGAGGGGACCTCCTTGGCCGCCGCCGTCTCGCCGCGCGAGAGCTGCGGGCGCTTGCGCTCCAGGTTCACCCGCTTGAAGGAGGTGTTGTTCTTACGGCGATCGTTGTTGCGCCGGTTGGCGTTCTTGCCGCTGCCGCCCTCCGCGCGGCCGTTCTGCTTCTCTTGGTTTTCTTTGGTCATTCAGTGCCTCTTTCTTAAGGTAATAACGCGCAAAAACGCCGACCCGAGGGCATCGGGCCGGCGTCGCATCTTCAATAGTGGACGATTCTAGTCAAGAACACCGACCTCGCGCATGATGGAGGCCAGGCGCGCCGACTGCTCCGGCGTGGCGTCCACGAGCGGCAGGCGCACGCCGCCGACGGGGAAGCCGACAAGGCTCAAGGCCTCTTTCACGAGGATGGGGTTCGAGGTCTCGAACAGGCCCTTCATGAGCGGCATCAGCGCCTCGTTGGCCTCACGAGCCGCATCCCACTCGCCCTTGGCGGCCAGATCGACGATGGCCTTCATGCGGTCGGGCGCGACGTTGCCGATGGTGGAGATGACGCCCACGCCGCCCAGCTCCATGATGTCGAGGGTGGACGAGTCGTCGCCGGAGTACACGTCGAAATCGGCCGGAGCGTTGTCGATGATGTACTTGATCTGCTCGAAGTTGCCCGAGGCCTCCTTGATGGCCACGACGTTGTCGCAGTTGTGGGCCAGCCGCAGGGTGGTGTCGCCCTCCATGTTGATGGAGCAGCGCCCGGGGATGTTGTACAGGATGATGGGCATGTCCGTGGAGTCCGCGATAGTCTTGAAGTGGCGGTACAGGCCCTCCTGCGGGGGCTTGTTGTAGTAGGGCACGACGCACATGAAGCCGTCGACGCCCTGCTTGGCGGCATCCTGGGCGAAGTACACCGTGTCGGCCGTGCAGTTGTCTCCGACGTTCGCGATGACGGGTATGCGGCCGTTCACCGCGCGCACCACGGCGCGGAACAGCTCGAGCTTCTGGGGGTAGAACACCGTAGGGCTCTCGCCGGTGGTGCCGTTGACGATAAGGGCGTCGGCGCCGCCGCGCACGAGTCGGTCGGCCAGCTCCTGAGCCCGGTCGAGATCGAGTTCGAGGTCGGCGTTGAACGGGGTGACCATGGCCGGAATCATGCGGCCGAAGCGAGGATCGCGCTTGAACTCCATGGAAGTATCTCCTTAAACAAACTCGGGGGGCGTGGCTGCCCTAGCACAGCTCTATTATGCCATGGTTAGCTCGACGGGGAAACGCGAGCGCCCGTAAGTCCGTCAAACGCACAACCTGCGCGGATAAGGTGCGCAATTCGGGAAAACGAGAAGACCTTCGCGCGTTTTAGCGGCGATCGACCATCCTGGCAATGGTGAATTCACGCAAACCCCTGAATTTTGGTTTCGCGAATAATGAGATAGCCGAAATTCAGAGGTTTGCGAGGGTGAAAGCCTTATTTGCGCTGAAACGAAAAGCTACGGCCTGGGGTTTTATCGAGATGTCTTCCGAGATAACAACGAACAGCCCGCGCAAACTCCCTCGTTTTGGCTTCTTCGTGACGCTGCTAGCCAAAACTCAGAGGTTTGCGCGGGCTGCATTCCGTGCTAACGTATCCGCATCCGATCGGTTCGTCGCCGCGTGATGAGAACCACTGCGACGCTTCCCGACACAATAGCGGCCATGGCGAGCGCGGCCAGCTTGGTGGCAAGATCATCCCCAGTCTGGGCGAGCTTTATGGGATCCTTCTTGTCCCCCTTCTCCCTCTCGTCACCCTTGTCATTTGCATCTGCGGCAAGCACACCGCCCTTCGCGTCGGTTCCCGGAGCGTAAGCAGGAGCGTCGGCATTGCTGACGCCAGGGTGCTCACGTAGGAAGGCGTTCCATCCCTCTGGGGGCGTGAACGGCTCGCCTGGCGTTGGGCGCGCAGCGCCTCCCGATACCTGCCCGGGATCAACGCCCGTTGGGGGCGTGCCGTGGGCACTGGCGACATTCCCGATGTCGGAGCCGATGGCATCGGCTGTCACCTCGCAATCGAAGACGAGAGTGGCGCTACGTCCGCCGACGAGGTCGCCCGCAGTGACGGCCAGCACTCGCGTGGCGGAATCGTAGGCCGAATCGGACACCTCTCGCTCGGTGCCGTCGGGACCGGTGAGGCGAATGGTGCCCGACAAAGGCTCCAGGCCTTTGGGCACCTCGTCCCGGATGACGGAGTCGTACCACATAGTGTGCAGGCCGGAATTCGAGAGCGTCACCGTGTAGCGCACGATGTCGCCCACCCGGGTCTCGTCGCCCTCGCGGCTCGTGTTCGCTGCCGTCTTTGTCACCCTGATGTCGGCCTCGGCGCCGTCTTTGCCCTCGGTGGTCGGGCTCGCCGGCAGCACGGGGGGCATGTCAGGGTCGTTCGAGGGCGGCGTCGTTATAAACTCTTCTTCCAGCTCATCCCATGGCTTGGTGGGCTCGAAGGGGGTGCCAGGTGTCGGTTTCGGCGCCGGATCCGACGGGTCGGTGCCATCGGGATCGGTCGGATGGTCGCGCTCCCACTCGTCGGTGGGCGTCTCCCCAAGGGTACCCCCGGTGATCTCGGGGCCTTCCGGCCGGTTTCCGGGGTTTTCGGGATCGTCAGGATCGCCGGGGTCGTTGCTGCCCGGGTCGTTCGCGTCGTCCTCGCTGCCAGGCAGCCTCGTCTCGGAGGTAGAGACAACCTCGACGTCGAAGGTGAGCTGCGCGCTCTCGCCCCCGTACAGGTCGCCGGCGTTCACGGCAACGATGCCCGTCGCGGGATCGTAGGCGGAGTCGGGCACGTCGTAGGTGTTCCCGTCGCCGTCAACAAGTTTGATGGTACCCGCCCTGGGCTCCATGCCCACCGGCAGCGTGGCCTTCACCACAGCGTTGGCCAGCTTGGAGTCGGGCCCCCGGTTAGTGGAGGTTACGGTGACCTGGAGGGTATCACCGACCAGCACGCGATCGTCATCGTGCTCCTCGCGGTGATCCTTGAGATCCACCTTCACTGTGGTCACGATGTCAGCAGGGGCCGGATCCTTCGGCAGCACGGGCGTCGGCTCGGGCCCGGGCAGCTCGCCGGTCTCAGGGTCGGGCTCTCCGTTGCCGATGACTTCGATGTCGGAATTCGGATCAAGTGGCGTAGGGGTCGTCGTGTCGCCCGGCTGGTTCTCCGGCTTCCCGAAGCTGCCGCCACCGCCGGGCTCGTTCGCGATCTCGGGCGTCTTTCCGTCCTCGGGGCGGTCGCCGAGTCCCTGATCCTCCCCTACCGTAGCCTGGAAGCGCACGGAGGTGGACTGGCCGCCATAAACAGTGCCGATGCCCTTGGTGAGGGTGGGCGCCGACCAGGTGAAGTCCTTGCCGTCAACGCTCGCCCAAGACAGGCCGTCCCAATCGAAGCCCTGGTAGAACGTAGGTGTGCTCAGCCCATACTGATCGCTGTGTGTTGCGTAATTCGGGGCGATCTCAACCGACCGTGCATCGAAGGAGAGCTTCTGATCGATCATGTCCTTCAGCTCGGCGGCCTGCCACGCGCTGCCGGGCGTGAGGTTCAGTCCCGTTACGGTGTATTCGAGAACATCCCCAGGGCGCGGTGGAGTGTTGGCGCGGTCGACGGCAGCTCGCTCGACGGCTTGCACCGCCGCAGCTGGCCCATCGCCCGCGGCAAAGGCCGCAATGGCCCGAATCGCAAAGGCTACCATTTGCTGCGGCGCCGTCTCTCCCAATGCTGTGAGATTGCGCCAGGTCAAGCGAATCTGAATCTTCGGCCGTATGGACGGATCGGGGGTGATGTTCACCGTGAGGATATACGTGACGCCCGAATAGAGCGCGTTGGCTTGCTGCGATACCGTGATGACGGTAGTGCCGCAGCTGTTGACTCGGATTTGCAGTTTTCCGTTCTCGTCGAGGGTCGGGTTCCCCTCCTCGTCGCGCAGAAGATCGGCTACGGCAGGATTCGATACCGAAGGCTTGCTGAAGGGGGCCGCAGAACTGGACTGGACCCCCAGGCGGAAGAAGTCCGAGATCTCGGCATTGTCCTTGTCATGAAACGCTGCATAGCTGGCTGTGATGGTCTTATAGACTACCGTGCCCATTGCAGGTTTTTGGCCGGGGTTCGACGGGTCATTCGGATTGGTCGGGTTCGATGGATCCCCGGGATTAGTCGGCTCGCCAGGTTTGCCCGGATCAGAGGGATAGGAGGGATCAGAAGGATCGCTCGGCGTACCCGGCACAACGGGACGTTCGCCTTCGGGGGTGTCGTCGATCTCGATGTCCTTGTCCTTATCCTTCTCATCGGGCTCCACATCGGCCGAAGGCTTAACGGGGACAATAGTGGTGGGTCTAGTAATCTCAGTCTTTTCCTCGTCGGGGCTTGACTCTGTCCCCTCGACGTAATTCTTATCGGGAAGGTACTTCACGGTCACCTCGTGAACGTTGCCCTGACCGGCCGTCTCCAGCACCTTGAGCGAACCATCCAGGCGAGTCGGATCGAGGTAATACACCACGCGAGTCGTCTCACGTCCCTCGTCGCCCTCCACTACGTCTATCGAGGAACCAAGCGATTTCTCGATGGCGTCCTTGGTCAGTGGAATAGCATCGCCTACCGGCTTACCGTCGATGAGCACTTGGAACTCGCCAGTGGGCGCCTTGCAGGTCTTTGCCGTCCCGCGCGCAGAGCGGATGTCGAAGGCCACGCGCAAGCGGTTGCCCGGCTCGGTGTCAGTCTCCTTCACCAGCTCGTAGGACTTCCCGTCCTCAGCCAACCGCACCCAGGCCGTGCCGTCTTTCTCGTGAATCTTCAGCACGGCGGGAACCGGCGTGATCTCGCAATCGCCTTCTGTCTCATGGCCCCAATATGCGCTGCTGACTACGGGGTCGTTTGCATATTGAGTCGACTGCATGGTGAAGTGCATCTTGCCTGTGTTCGTAGGCATCTCGCTGGACGGAGCTGAGCTTGCTGAGAGGGATCCATCTTCGTTGTATGTTTGGTAAGTTATCTTGACATAATCGTCGTTATCGAGCTTACGTATTGCCGTCGACGTGGCGACTTCAACTGGGTTAGCTGTCAATGACCATTTCTGCAAAGGCAACCCGTCGTAGGGTTTTCTCAAACCTTCGGGAAACTTATCCTCCTCAATCTTGAATTTGATCCAGCGCTTGGCTGTTGTTCCCTGGCCAGGGCGAGTCTCAATAGGCTCAACTTCTATATTTTTACCGTTTCCGTCCTCGTAATGCAGCTGAACTTCAATCGGCGATTTTGCATCCTCACTTGAAAGCCAGAGATAGAGCAAACCCTGATCAAGGTAAGAAGGCGCGCCATAGTTCCTTTCTTTTCCATTAACGAACAATTTCCAGCTTGTAATCTTGTAGTCTACCGCTCCGATATCTGGCGACAAATCTACCTTGATCATTGAAACTTTGTCGACATTAGGCAGAGTTCCGCCGAAATCTGCGACATCGCCCCATGTTTCAATTCCAAGCGTATTATACGCCGTATCGCCCAGTCCCTCGAATTTGCCATCACCAGAAAGTTTCACGGATCCGCCAGTAACAATGGTGTAACCATTTTTTCCGCCGATATCGTACCGCCCGCTTACTGAGGATGGTAGAAGAGTGCCGCCCGTCACGCGAATGATGTGATTGCGATTCGAGGTGATACTTCCGCCGCATGCTTCACCAAAAGCATTGCCATGGGATGCACCCCTCGAAATAATGTATCCTCCATTAATGTATATGTCACCGGCGACATTATCAAAATGGGTTCCATCCCAGAAACTATAGCCATTGGAATTTGCAGCTCCAGAAGGAATGGCAATTGCGTCTGGTTTTTCTATCGCACCTGGATTGGTCCAGCCCCATCCGCAGCCAATTCCTGCACCATGATATGATGCCTGAGCAGTAATTTTTCCGCCATTGAAAATCATAACTGTACCTGAGCCACCATCGCCCGCTCCGATGCCAGCGCCAGTGTTGTAGTTTGCGTTGGCGGTATTGCTTGCAGTAGATTCAATTACGCCGCCGTTAAATATGAGCTTCCCCGCATTTTCCTTTGGGCCCGATCCAATACCCGAAGAATGCGCGCCTCCTTGAGCAATGAGTTTTCCGGGATTGGCTGAGTCCATATCACTTAAGGGGTCGCCCTTCTTGAGCGTTTGGCCTCCAATGAGGGTTACATTGGCGCCCACCATGCCATTTTCTGGCATAACAATGTTGTTCGATTGATCCAGATTGCGTATCTCGTCATCAATAACAAGCACCGAGCCCCAGCCGCATCGTATGGCGGGAGATCCAGCAGCCCCGTCCCCCGTCAGTGTATTGCTGAGCGTGTTTATGCTGCCGTCCGCAAGAGTAAGATGCAACATTGTCTTATTGCGAATTTGGTCAGCGTTCGTGGCTTTAGCCCCCGACTCCGTGTCCATTGAATTCGTTATCAAATTTATAGGAGCTGTTGTTGATGTCGAGATAGTGACACCCGCCAACGTCAGGTCAGCCTTCACGCCGGCGTCGATTTGGATGGTTTGGGCCGTTGCAGTCTTTCCAGCGGCCATTTTGACTGTTAGCGGGGTGGAAGTCTTAACATGAAGGATTGATCCGTCGAATGAGTAATCAGTGTTGACTACTCCGCCAAGTACCTGAAAATCGCAGTTCGCAGGGGTATCCCATTCGATGAGCGATGCGGGAGCCGCTTTGGGCAAGCCCTCATCTGGAGTTGCTGCAAGAGCGTTTGCTGCATGCTGGAGGCTCTGCTCGGTTGCCTGGATGACTCCATCGGCAAAGCCGACGTCCTGCTTGGCATCGACTATTGCATCTGAAGCGCCGGTTTCGGTAGAAGCGTCTCCGTCGTTCGAGCCTTCAATTCCTGATTCGTCACCAGTATCCGTTATGTCAGGTAAAGCTCCAGCATCGTTTCCTAGCGACGTGTCGGAGACGGAGCCGTCGAATATTTCATCGCTCGAGGTTCCGTCGGAAGGTGAATCGGTTTCAGCGACTAGAGGGGGGGGGTAGGCGTATTTTCCTCGCCGTCTCCCGCAGCTAGCGCCGTGGTCGGGATCATAAGACCACAGGTGAGCGTAACTGCCAGAGCGCAACGGAGGAGTTTGGTCGTTTTCCTCATGATCCTCTCCTGCTCTATCAGTAGGACGCCACGACTCGTTGTAGCCGAGCCGTGGCACAGCCGTTACCAAGCTGTAGATAATTGCTGATTATATACCGAGTTCAGGAGAAGCGAAAGTCGAAACTACGCCATAAAGCTCTCGAGGCCGACGATGAGGCCGTCGCGCTCCCCTACGCTGCGGATGCCGAGGAGGACGCCGGGCATGTAGGAGGTGCGGTCCCATGAGTCGTGGCGGATGGTGAGGGTCTGGCCCAGCGAGCCGAAGATGACCTCCTGACTGGCCACAAAGCCCATGGAGCGCACCGAGTGGACGGGCACGCCTTCTACGAGCGCACCGCGAGCACCCTCGGCGCCGGCGATCTCGGTCTCGCGACCGGGGGCCTCGCTCACGCGGGGCGCGCGGGCCTCCGCGATGATCTCGGCGGTGCGCACGGCGGTGCCGGAGGGCGCGTCCTTCTTGTTGCAGTGGTGGTACTCGATGACCTCGGCCTCGGGGAAGTAGGGAGCGGCCGCCTTCGCGAACTCCATCATGAGCACGGCGCCAGTGGTGAAGTTCGGCGCGTAGAACAGGCACGTCTCCGGCGTCGCCGAGGCGGCCAGTCCCTCCAGCGTCTCGTTGGAAAGCCCCGTCGTCCCCACCACGCAGTCGACTCCCCGCGGCAGCGCCACCGAGAGATTGGCCGCCACCACGTTCGGCTGCGTGAAATCCACGAGCACGTCGACATCCGTCGCGTCCAGCGCCTCGGCCAGCGTGCCGAACACGGGGAAGGGCGCCTCCTTGGCATGAGGATCGATACCGCAGACGACCGTCATGTCGTCCGCGGCCGTCACCGCATCCACCACCGCCGAGCCCATCCGCCCCGCATAACCCGCCACCGCAACTTTGATCATAGGAAACCTCCCATACACCAGTCAGATTCAACAAGAAGCGTGAACGCTATTGTAAAGCAACAATGTGAGAGCGAAGAGGAGACAGGGGGCGCCTTGACCGAGCGAGTTCCGCAGACGGTATCGAAGGCGCGAGGATCCAGGGATTAATGCGCTCGGCGCGCCTTCGATACCGGCGAGGACTGTCTGAGCGAATCAAGGTGCCCCCTGGCCCCCCTCCGGAAGGGTCGCGGCGTGAACTGCGGCCTAGGCAAGCCGTACCATCTAGGCATCCCCGGTTTCTCTTTCGCTGGGGCATTAGGGCAGACCAAGGTCTGCCCCTACAGGACGGTGCCGGCGTAGCGGATTCCGCTCGCAACAAGAAAGGGCCGCGATTGCGACCCTTTCCATAAAGTGCTAGTTGCTGCTTCCGCTCTCGTGACGGCGACGCGGGGTGCGGCCGGCGCGGCCGGGACGGTTGTCCTCCCGACGCTCGCGGCGCTCGTGACGCTCGCCCTTGTCGCGCGGAGCCGGGGACGCGGAAGCCGGCGCGTCCGGCTTGTCCAGGCGGTCCAGCGAGATCTTACCCGTCTTCGGGTCGATCTCGAGCACTTCCACCTTCACGATGTCGCCCAGGCTCAGCACGTCCTCCACCTTGCCGACGCGGCCGTTGGCCACGCGCGAGATGTGGAGCAGGCCGTCCTTGCCCGGCGTGAGCTTCACGAAGGCACCGAAGTCCTTAATGCCGACGACCTCGCCCTCGAAGACCTCGCCCACCTCGGGCTCCTTCACGATGCCGAGGATCATATCCTTGGCCGCCTGCATGGCGGTGCCGGAGACAGCGCCCACATGGATGGTGCCGTCCTCCTGGATGTCGATGGAGGCGCCGGTCTCCTCCTGGATGCCGCGAACCACCTTGCCGCCGGAACCGATGACGTCGCGGATCTTGTCCACGGGGATCTTGATGGTCTCGATGCGCGGCGCGGTCTCCTTCATCTCGGCACGCGGGCCGTCGATGGTGTCCAGCATGGCGGCCAAGATGAAGGCGCGGCCCTCGTGGGCCTGCTTCAGGGCGCGGGCCAAAATCTCGACGGACAGGCCCTTGGCCTTGTTGTCCATCTGCAGGGCGGTGATGCCGTTAGGGGTGCCGCAGACCTTGAAGTCCATGTCGCCGAGGAAGTCCTCGATGCCCTGGATGTCGGAGAGGATGACCACGTCGTCGCCCTCCTTGATGAGGCCCATGGCCACACCGGAGACGGGCGCGGAGATCGGCACGCCGGCGTCCATCAGGGCCAGGCAGCTTCCGCACGTGGAGGCCATGGAGGAGGAGCCGTTGGACTCGAGCACCTCGGAGACCACGCGGATGGCGTAGGGGAAGGTGTCGGTGTCGGGCAGCACGGGCACCAGTGCGCGCTCGGCCAGGGCGCCGTGGCCCACCTCGCGGCGCTTAGGCGCCCCCATGCGGCCGGTCTCGCCGGTGCAGTAGGGCGGGAAGTTGTACTGGTGCATGTAGCGCTTGCCCTCTTCGGGCCAGATGGTGTCGAGGCGCTGCCACTCGTTGAGCATTCCCAGGGTGCACACGGACATGACCTGGGTCTGGCCGCGCTGGAACAGGCCCGAGCCGTGGACGCGGGGCAGATACCCCGGCACGATGTACAGCGGGCGGATCTCCTCGGGGGTGCGGCCGTCGACGCGCTCGCCGGTCTCAAGGATCATGGCGCGCATGGCCCGCTTCTCGAGGGCCTTGAGGGCCGCCTTGATGTCGGAGCCCCAGGCAGTGCGCTCCTCCTCGGTGAAGTCGTTCTCGATGATGGAGGACTTGAGCTCTTCCACCTTCTGCATGCGGGCGGCCTTGTCGGCGTCCTTGAGGGCCGCGGACATCTCGTCGAGATGCGCGTCGACGCGCTCGGCCACCGACGGGTCGGCGGCGTGGATGGTGTAGTCCATGGGGGTGGGGTTCACCTTGGCGAGGAAGGCGGCCTGCTTCTCGCAGAAGGCGGCGATGGCCTCCTGGCCGAAGGTCATGGCGGCCAGCATGTCCTCCTCGGAGATCTCGGCAGCGCCGGCCTCGACCATGGAGATGTAGTCGGCGGTGCCGGCGATGGTGAGCTCCAGATCGGAGTTCTCCTGCTCGGAGACCGTGGGGTTCACGATGAACTCGCCGGTCTCGATGTCGCGGCCGATGCGGACGCAGGCAGCAGGGCCGTCGAAGGGCGCGCCGCCCACGAGCAGGGCCGCGGAGGCGCCGGCCACGCAGATGGTGTCGGGCAGGTTCTCGCCGTCGATGACGAACGGGGTGGCCACGATGTGCACCTCGTTCTTGTAGCCGTCCGGGAAGCCCGGGCGGATGGGGCGGTCCACCATGCGGGCCACGAGCGTGCCGTGGTCGGACGGCTTCGCCTCGCGCTTCAGGTAGCCGCCGGGGATGCGGCCCACGGCGTACATCTTCTCGATGTAGTCGACCGTGAGCGGGAAGAAGTCGTAGTCCTTCTCCTGGCTGGAGACGACGGCGGTCACGAGAACGCTCGTGGCACCGCAGGTCACGAGCACGGCGCCGGTGGCCTGCTTGGCCAGCTCGCCGGTCTCGAGACGGTACTGCTTGCCGTACAACTCGAATTCTTCGACAATTTTCGTCATAACGCTTTTCTTTCTCTTCAACTCCCCCGCCTCATTGCGGAGGACTTCTTCGGGTGCGGCTACTTACCGTTCGCCGGCCCGCGACCGTCGGCGCCTCATGCGCTTCCGACCGCTTATAGCAGAAAACGGGGCCCCAGGCGGGGCCCCGTACATGCTCGAGCTAGATGTTGTCGCGGATACCGAGCTTCTTGATGAGCTCGCGGTACTCCTCGATGTTGCGCTCCTTGATGTACTTCAGCATACCGCGGCGCTTACCGATGAGCATCATGAGGCCGCGACGGGTGTGATTGTCCTTCTTGTGCGTCTTCAGGTGCTCGGTGAGGTTGCGGATGCGCTCCGAGAGGATGGCGACCTGAACCTCGGCGGAACCGGAGTCCTGATCGTTCTTGCCGAACTCCTTGATGAGTTCGGCGGTGCGCTCCTTGGAGATGCTGAGCTTGCTGGCCATAGCTGGTCCACCTTTCTTTCCCGGGGTCTCCCCCGTCTTCGCCGCGTGCGCGGCCTACCGTTTCCATCCGTCTTGGGTAGCCATGGAAGTGGTCCGTGGTAACCAAAGGCGAATTCCGCCGCCGTTTTGGCAGCCCGCCCAGTATAGGGCACTTGCGGCGCGGCTCGCCCAAGGTTTCCGCGAGCGACACGGTTTCTGCATATTGGGGCTGGGTGAGCGCGGCGAAAAAAGCGGTGCGACACTAGAACAGGCCGCACGTGAAGAGGAACTCGAGGGACTTCAGCGAACTGCCGATGTGGGCGCGGACGAGATCCTGCACGAGGTGCAGCACGGCGAAGGTGCCCGTAAGGTCGGCCGGCCCTTCTGCAATGGCGTCGAAGGGGGTTGTGAGGAAGTACTGCGCCCAGCAGAGGGTGCCGGCATCCACAAGCACGGATTCGTCCAGGCCCCGGCAGCTCTCGCAGAGCACTCCGCCGCCTGCAGCCGAGAACGGGATGCGGGCGCCCTCGACGAGCGCCACCGGCTCGCCGCAGCCGACGCAGACCTCGAGGCTCGGTCGCAGGCCCGAGAAGGCGAGGATCTTCAACAGCTCGGCGGCCGAAAGCGCCGCACGGTGGCTGTCATCGGCGCCGTCCATGGCGTCCAGCATGCGCATCGCCGACTGGAACAGGCGCGGGTTGGCGAGGTCGCGCTGGCTCATGCGGGCGAGCAGCTCCGCTACGGGCGCGGCGGCCGCAGAGGCCTCGAGGTTGCAGCGCAAGGCGTCATGGGCCGCGACGAGCCGCGCCTCCTTCAGAATGTCGAGACTTCGGCCCGTCGCGCACAGGGCGTCGATGACGCAAAAGGGCTCGGTGCGCGCCGCGAAGCTGCTCTTGGGCCGCCGGGCCCCTTTGGCTACGGCCCGCTTCTGGCTGCCGTCCTCGGAAAGCAGCGTGAGAATGAGGTCGCTCTCCCCCAGCTTCGTACGGCGCAGCACGAGAGCGCGCAGGGAGTAGGTCGGTTGCGCCACGAAGCCGCCCCGCGCCTAGTAGCGGATGGAAGGGCTGGCGTAGGAGACCTCGTTGTCGTCGTTCCACACGATGCCGCCCTCGATGGTGGTGAGCTTCTTGGCGAACACCGTTTCCTGGCCCAGGCCGAAGGGCATCGTGACCACCTCGTACTGGCGCGCCTCCACGGTGTAGAGTACCTCGCCGTCGCCGCGGTAGGTGCAGCTCTTGATGTTCTCCACCTTGAAGCTGCCCTCGTCGTTGGTGAGGTTGGCTCCGGGCAGGATCTCGCGGGTGAGGTCCACCAGCTCGGTGCCGCGGGAGTGGGCGACATACAGCGTGACCTCGGAGCCGGAGTTCAGCTCGCTGCCGGCGGCCGGGTCGGTGGAGACGGCGGTGCCCTCCTCGATGTCCTCGGTGGTGTACCACTCGCTCGTCACCTCGTAGCCCTCGGCTTGAAGCGCGGCCTTGGCGTCGGCTTCGGACATGCCCTCCACATCGGGTACGGTGTAGGGAACGGCCACGGTGACGGTGATAGCGTCGCCGGATTTCGCCTCCGTGCCCGCTTCCGGGCTCACGGCCAGCACGGTGCCCGCGGCCTCGTTCGACTTCTCCTCGGTGTAGGTGACCGCCGTGAACCCTTCGGCCTCCAGAGCCTGGGCGGCCTCTTCGCTGGTGGCGCCCACGATGGCCGGCACGATGCGCGGTACGGCCACGGAGAGCGTCACGGTGCTGCCCTCTTCCGCGCGATGCCCCTGCTCGGGATCGCTCGAGAGCACCGTGCCCTGGGGATCGTCGGACTTCACTTCGACGGCCTGCGCAACGAACCCCTTGGCTGCCAAGGCGTCGACCGCCTCGGGCTGGGAGAGGCCCACTACCTCGGGGATGGTCTTGCCGCCCCACAGCTCGGCCATATAGGTACCACCCGCTACGGCCGCCAGCACCACGGCCAGGGCGATGCATGCGGCGGCGATGATCGGGCCCTTGGCGCGCGGGGGCCGTGCGGAGGGCCCTGGGAAGGGAGCCTCCCCATCGGCGCCATCGCGAACCGGCGCGGCCTCTTCGGGCGCCGAGAAACCTATGGAAGATTCCAGCTCAGGGGTTTCCTCCTCGATGGTCGAGGGGAAGGCCAGCTCGCCGGTGGCCCGGGGCGTGAGCGCTTCCTCGGCCTCGGCAGTCGTGACTGCCGCCTGGTCGGCGACGACAATGGCGGAGGCGGCCTCCATGAGAGCCGTTTCCTCGGCGGCGCAAGCGTCGGCCGACTCATTGGGCGACGCTTGCGGTGCCTCTTGCACCACCGGGGTCTCCGGAGTCGCCCCCGCCTCATCCTGGGTCTTACGGGAGCGACCGCGGCCCTGACGATTCACGGAGGGCCGCGCCGCATGGGAGCCCATGCGCGCCGGACGCTTGCCCGACCGCTCGAACAGGCTCACTACCTCGTCCCCGCTGGACAGCACCTCGTCGAGATCGTCGTCCTTGGCGGTTGCGTCTGCAGCTGCGAAGCCGGCGACGGCGCCAGGAATCGCACCGAAGGCGACACCGGACGCATCGCCAGCCTTGGAGGCCTCGTTCTCAGCAACAGGGGCATCCTCGCCGGGCGTCGTGAATTCAGGCGTTTCTTCCATCTCGGCAGTCTCGGCTGCCACGGCCGCAGCTGCTGTCGCGGCAGCCACCCGCTCTTGCTCAAGCCGCTCGCGTTCTTCCCGCTCGGCAGCCTCGGCAGCGCGCCGGGCCTCGCGGGCCTCCTCCTCGGCTATCCGCCGCTGCTCGCGGGCCTCGGCCTCGGCGGCGCGCAAACGCTCCTTCTCCGCAGCCGTTTCGGCGCGCAGGCGCTCCTTCTCGGCCCGCAGGAGCTCCTTGGCCTTGCGGGCCTCCTCCTTCTCCTGCATCTTCGAAAACTTCTTCGCGAGCTTCTTCTGTTGGCGGTCGCGGCGCCGCAGCTCCTTCTCCGTCGGTCCCATGGCGTAGCTGCGGGCGCGTGGCACGTACTCCTCGTTGATGCGCGGGATCTCGGCCGTGTCACCGGCCTGAGTGGCCGCCGGCGGAACGTAACTTGAGTCGACCAGCCGCTCGAAGCCGGACAGGTCGGGGACATCGGGGCCGTCGGGCACTGGATCGACCAGATCGGCCACCGAGGCCCGCGGCGCCGGTTTGGAAGGCGCCGGGGCGACGTCGGGCACGCGCACGACCGGGGGCACCTCCACCACGGGAGGCACCGACACTTTCGCCGAGGCGGCCACGAACACTTCGCCGCAGTTCTCGCAGAACGCGGCGTCGTCACGATTATCGAATGAGCAGTGAGGGCATTTCATCGACGTTCTCCTCATTGATTGCACAGATAAGGAAAATTGTACCCGATTATTCTGAATATAGCCCCCATATCCAGCAACAACAAAGTTACTGGTTCGCCCAAGGAAGTCAGCGAGGGTCCGACAGGCGCCTAGGCCCCTTCCCCGTAGCCGAATCTTCGGATCTGGTTGGCGTCTCGGCGCCAGTTCTTGCGTACCTTCACCGACAGATCCAAAAACACCTTCGCCCCCAGCAGCAGCTCCAAGTCCTTGCGGGCCTCGGTGCCGATGCGCTTGATGGCTGCCCCGCGCTTGCCGATGATGATGCCCTTCTGGCTGTCGCGCTCCACGTAGATGACCGCGTAGATGCGGTAGAGGTTCGGCTTCTCGAACTCCATCTCCTCCACAGCCACGCCGATGGCATGGGGCACCTCGTCGAAGAAGTTGCGCAGGATCTTCTCGCGGATGAATTCCGCCACCATGACCTCCAGCGGCTGGTCGGTCTCCATGTCGGCGGGGAACCACGCCGGGCCCTCGGGCAGAAGAAACTGCACCTCCTCCACGAAGGCGTCCACGTTGCGGCCCGTCTCGGCCGACAGCGCCACCATGGCGTCCCAGTCGCAGAGCTTCTCGGCCGCCTCGCGCTGGGCGCTGATCTCGGCATCGCTCGCCAGGTCGGTCTTGGAAAGCACGCAGATCTTCGCCGAGCCCTTCGCGGCGCGCACCTGGGCGGCCACCCACTCGTCGCCCCGTCCGATGGGCTTCGATGCGTCGATGAGCATGGCCACGACGTCCACATCTTCCAAGGCCTTGATCGCGCTCGTGTTCAGCTCCTCGCCGAGGGCGTCCTGGGGCTTGTGCAGACCGGGAGTGTCCACAATGATCATCTGCATGTCATCGGTGGTGTGCACGGCGCGGAAACGGTGGCGGGTGGTCTGGGCCGTGTTCGAGGTGATGGCGATCTTCTTGCCCATGATGGCGTTCAGAAGCGTCGACTTCCCGGCGTTGGGGCGCCCGACCAGCGTCACGAACCCGCTCTTGAAGTCGGGATTGGTGGGAAATGAGCCCCCCATGGGGTTTTCAGCGAAGTAGGCGTCGAGATCCATGAAGTTCCTTTCGAAGAGGTGGGGCGTCGTGCGTTAGAGAAGGTCGAGCGCGTAGGGTGCGAAGACGATGAGCCCGACAATTACCGAGCCCGCTGAGGCCAAAAGCACGGCGCCGGCCGCCGCGTCCTTGGCCGCGCGGGCCAGCTCGTGCCACTCGGGCGAGGCGAGATCGACCGCCGACTCGATGGCGGTGTTCACCACCTCCGCCACGGACACGACGATGATGCAGAGCACGATGGCGAGCCAATCGACGCGGCTGATGCCCAGGGCGAATCCGGCCGCGACGGCGGCAAGCCCCAGGATCACCTGGATCTTCAGGTTGCGTTGAGAGCGAAAGGCGTAGGCGACGCCGGCGGCCGCGCAGCGGAAGGCGCACGCGAGCGGGAAGCGCCCCTCCCCGCACCGGCGGCTCTCCCCCGCTCTGCGCACGAGCGGCCTCATCTTATCGTCGCCGGCCAACGGGCTGCCCCTCAAGCGCTCAGCGGTTCTCGGAGACAGCGGGCAGGTCGCGCTCGGTCCAGGCCGTGAGCAGCTCGCGCTCGCGGGCCTCCATGACCTCGGCCTCCTCGTCCACGATGTGATCGTAGCCGCACAGGTGCAGAAGCCCGTGAACGATGAGCAGCGACACTTCCTGCTCGAAGGAGTTGCCGAACTCGGTGCTCTGACGCGCCGCGACGTCGGGCGCGACGATGATGTCGCCCAGTTCGTAGACCGGGCAGCTCGGCCCGTCGGCGGCGGTGATGTCGTCGTCGATGTTGTCGCATTCGAAGGAGAGCACGTCGGTGGGTCCTTCCATACCGCGGAAGCGCTCGTTCAGCTCGGCCATGGCCGTATCGTCCACAAAGCTGATGGAGACCTCCGTGTTGATGGGCTTCCCCTCGCGCTCGAGCACGAACAGGGCCAGGTCGCGAATGGGAAGGGAGGCGAGGTCTTCCTCGCGATGTCCGTAGGTGATGAGGATTTCCATGGGCTATCTTGCCTTTCCCGCCGCGCGCTCGTAGGCGGCCACGATGGTCGCCACCAAAGAGTGGCGCACGACGTCTTTGCCGGAAAGATCGCAGAACGCGATGTCGTCGATGCCCTCGAGGACGGAGCGCACTTGCACAAGGCCGCTCTCCCCGCGGGGCAGATCGATTTGAGAGATGTCGCCGGTGACGACGATTTTCGAACCGAACCCCAAGCGCGTCAGTGCCATCTTCATCTGCTCGGGCGTGGTGTTCTGGGCTTCGTCCAAGATAATGAAGGCGTCATTTAAGGTGCGCCCGCGCATGAAGGCGAGAGGGGCGATCTCGATGGTGCCGTTCTCGATGAGGGCATTCGCTCGCTCCTGATCGAACATGGAGTACAGCGCATCGTAGAGCGGTCGGATGTAGGGATCCACCTTCTCGAAGAGGGTGCCCGGCAGAAAGCCGAGGTTCTCGCCGGCCTCCACGATGGGTCGCGACAGCACGATGCGGCCGACTTCCTTGCGCTTCAAGGCCGCCACCGCCATGGCCATGGCCAGGTAGGTCTTGCCCGTGCCGGCCGGCCCTATGGCGAAAGTGACCGTGTTGTCGCGGATGGCGTCGACGTAGTGCTTCTGGCCGGCGGTCTTCGGTCGAATGGCCCGGCCCCGGTAGGTGAGCAGCACATCGTCGCGCAGGGCGGCGGGGGCGAACTCCGCCTGGCGGAGCAGCTCGACGGAACGGCGCACCGAGTCGGTGTCGGGGGCCTGCCCTTCCTCCACCGTTTTGAACAGGTTGGCGAACAGCGCGGTGAGCTGCTGCACCTCCACGGCGTTCCCCTCGATGACGATGCGATCGCCCCGCACGGTGAGCCGAGCGTCGAAGGACTCCTCCAGCACGTGGAGAATCTCGTCGGAGGCACCGACGACGAGGGCCATGTCCACCCCGCCGGGCACCGTGAGCGTTGTCTGCATCAAATCAGTCATGCCGGTTATTGTAACCTATCTTGTGCGATCTGTTGTGCGCCTGCTCCAAAACTCCCATCGATGTCGCAGCCAAACCCCATCGGCACTCGACCGTTAGCGCGCTTCAACCAAAACTAAACCTCAGTCAACTTCCGGCCAAGCTTCGGTCGACGAACTGCCCCGAAATTGCACGAGATATCGAGTTGTAAGCGTCTACGCGTGCGCAGTTGTTCAGGGTGGAAAGCGTCGCTGTTGCCAGCACTGCTGTGACCAGGTGTTTTCCAAATAGGCTATTGAATAGCCGAGTCCAGTGCGTCCCCCAGACGCTTACAACTCGAGATCTCATGCAGAAGGAGAGGTGTTCGTCGACCGAAAAGGTCACTCGTGCGGCGCGAGCCTTAATCTGGAGCGCGTTTCGGGAAGAAGAGTCGTCCCTGCTGCGCGGCTATCCTACTTTCGCCGGGACGAGAGAGCCGATCTTGGCACCTGCAGGAGCAGGCACTTCGTGGTAGCTCTCGGCGGTGGCCGTCTCGGGGGTTTCCACGAGGGCAAGTTCGACGGTGCCGACGCGAGAGGCGCGGTCGGCGGCGGCGAGCTCGTCGGAAAGCGCGCGCAGGCGGGCGGCGCGGGCGGCCTTCGCCTCGGGCGGCACTTGGTCTGCACGGGCGGCCGCGAGCGTTCCCTCTCGCTTGGAGTAGGGAAACACGTGGATCTTCGAGAAGCCGACGTGGCGAGCGAGCGCGCAGGTGTCCTCGAAGTCCTCATCGGTCTCGCCGGGGAAGCCCACGATGATGTCAGTGGTCAGCGCGATGGAGGGGACGCTCGCCCGCAGGAAGTCGGCCAGCTGGCGGAACTCGTGGGCGTCGTAGGGGCGCGCCATCTCGCGCAGCACCCGGGACGAGCCGGACTGCAAGGGCAGATGAAGATGGCGGCAGATGCGGCCCTCAGCCTCGGCGAGGAGAGAGACGAACTCGCCGGTCACGTCCATAGGCTCGATGGAGCCGATGCGGAAGCGGCAGGGAGGCTCGCCCGCGCCGTGCAGATCGGCGGTGGCCGTTAGAAGGCGGCGACATAGGTCGGTCAGATCCGTCCCGCCGTCGTCGTAAGAGCCCAGGTTGATGCCGGTGAGCACGACCTCGCGGACGCCGGATTCAGCGAGGGCCACCGCCTCGGCCACCACCTCGTCGGCCGGTCGGCTCGTCGCGCGGCCGCGGGCCACGTGCACGATGCAGTAGGTGCAGGCGTTGTCGCAGCCGTCCTGCACTTTGATGCCGATGCGCGTGCGGCCATCGGCGGGCGATGCCGGGAAAGATTCAGGCGTTTCGCAAGGAGCTGTGCCGCTCATTTCCAACTCGCTGAGATAGAGATCCGCGCCTGCCTTGGGTACGACAACGACGCGATCATCCATAGCGGCGAAGGTCTCCGACGAGAGCTCGCTCGCGCATCCCGTGACGACGACGCGTGCGCCGTCGTTGGTCGACAGGGCATGGCGCACGGCCTTGCGGGTCTTCTTCTCGGCCTCGCCGGTGACCGTGCAGGTGTTCACGACGATGAGATCGGCCGCCGCCTCTCCAACGGGCACTCCCCCGCGTTCCGCGAGCAGCCGCTCGAAACCGTCGGCCTCCACGCGGTTCACCTTGCAGCCCAAGTTCACGACCGTGTAGCCGAAGAGGGCCCTACCCACGGTTGCCCTCGTAAGTGGGAGAGGGCCGATTCCCCATGCCGCCCAGCTCGTAGAGCACCAGCGCCGGGGCCACGATGCCGGCGGTCTCGGTGCGCAGGATGGACGGGCCCAGGGTCACGAGGCGCGCGCGGGCGTTGCAGCCGAGAAAGCAGCGCACCTCCTCCTCGGCGAGGCCCCCCTCAGGGCCCACGACCACGGCGATGCGGGCGTCAGCGGCCGGCGTGCACGTCGCGAGGAGCGCATCGTGCACGGCTTCACTCAGACTTGCTGTCTCGGGCGCCTCTTCCCAGCACACGAGCACGGCCGTCGCCTGGCCGAGCATCGCGGCCGCCTCGCGCACGGAGACGGGCTCGACGACCTCCGGCACCCGAGCCTGCCCCGATTGCATGGCTGCGTTTTTGGCGATGGCCCGCCACCGCTCCGTCTTCGCAGCCGCCTTCTTGCCGTCCAGCTTCACGATGGAGCGGGCGCAGGCAAGGGGGACGAAGGCCGCCACGCCTACCTCGGTGGCATGGCGGATGACGGTCTCCATCTTGTCGCCCTTGGCCAGGCCCTGCAGCAGAATCACTTGCGGGCCGGCCTCGCTCGCGTCTTCATGACGCGCAATGGACACGAGCGGCAGCTCGTCCGCAAAATCGACGATCTCGCATTCGAAGTAATCCTGGTCGGCGTCGATCACGGCGATGTGCTCCCCCGCCGCCAGCCGGAGCACCCGCGCGTGCTTCGCGTCGTCGAGTGCCAGGCGCAGCGGGAACACTGCCTCCGTTTCGGCAGCGAGCACTTGGTTTTCCAGGAAGAAGCGCGGCAACGACATGATCAGTAGTCCTACTCGAAAATGTCGCGGAGCTTCTGCAAGGGCGAGCGCTTCTCCTCGTTCACGTCCTCGCCCATCTCCTCGGCCAGCTCCTCCAAAAGCTCGCGCTCGCGCTTGGAGAGCTTCTTCGGCACCTCCACGGCGATGTGCGCGAACAAATCGCCGCGAGCGTCGCTTTTCAGGCGCGGCATGCCGAAGCCCTTCACGCGCACGATCTGGTCGTTCTGACAGCCCTCGGGGATGGCAACCGTGACCTTCTCGTCCTCGTAGATGCCGTCGATTTCGATATCGGCGCCGAGCGCCGCCTGCACCATGGGAACCACGAGCTTGCAGTGCAGGTTGTCGCCGTCGCGCTCGAAGAACTCGTCGGGGGCGATGCGCACGGTGACGATGAGGTCGCCGGCCGGCGCACCCTGCATGCCCGCTTCGCCGAAGCCGTGGATGCGCAGCTGCTGGCCGTCGCGGATGCCCTTGGGGATCTCCACCGAGACGCGCTGGCGGTCGGGCACGCGCCCCTGGCCCTCGCACTCGGGGCACGGGTTGTCGATGACCGTGCCGGTGCCGTGGCAGGCGGGGCACGTGGTGGCCGATTGCATGTCGCCCAAGAAGGTGTGCTGCACGGTGACGACCCGACCGGTACCGTGACATTCCTCGCAGGTCACTTCCTTGCCGTCCTCGCCCAGGCCCGTGCCGTCGCAATCGGGACACGGCGCCAGGCGGTCGTACACGATCTCCTTCTTCTCGCCGGTCGCCGCCTCTTTCAGCGTGATGCGGATGCCCACGCCCATGTCGCGGCCGTCCTTGCGCACCTGGCGGCCGCCTGCGGCCGCGCCGCCGAAGAAGGTGGAGAAGATATCACCCATGCCGCCGAAGCCGCCACCGAACAAGTCCTCGAAATCGATGCCGACGCCGCCGTAGGGGCCGCCGCCACTCGCCGCGCCGGGAATCGTGCCAAAGCGGTCGTACTGGGCCTTCTTCTGGGGGTCGGACAGCACGTCGTAGGCCTCGTTCAGCTCCTTGAACTGGTCTTCGGCATCCGGTGCCTTGTTCACGTCCGGGTGCAGCTCCCGCGCCCTATGGCGAAATGCTTTCTTGATCTCGGCTTCGGAGGCGTCGCGGGAGACGCCGAGGATTTCGTAGAGGTCCTTAGTTGCGGCCATGATAGGTGAATCTTGCCTTTCTTCGTTCGTTCTTCCGTATTCTTGGGTAACGCACGTCTACTCGCCGTGCAGCGCGCACTGGGCGGCGCGGACGGCGCGGATGGCGCGCTCGTAGTTCATGCGGGTGGGGCCGATGACGGCGACGACGCCCTCGGACTCGCCGCGCCCATAGGGGCAGGCCACGATAGAGACACCGGCGAGCTCCGAGGCGGGGTTCTCGTGCCCGATGCGCACCATGACCGGCCCCCCTTCCGCGGCGGCCTCGTCGAAGGTGTTCAGCAGCACGCGGTCGTCCTCCAGCACTTCTATGACCGGCAGCAGGGCCTTCGAATCGCTGAACTCCGGCTGGCGCAGAAGCGCCGAGACACCGAGGCTGTGGGCACGAGCGCTTTCGGACTCGCCCAAGCATTCTATGACCTCGTCGATGATGAGCTGCACGAGCGGGTCGCTGAGGGCCTCTACGGTGCCGGCGTCCATGGAGCGGCGCACGTCGCGGGCCGAGTGCCCGGCGAGCACCCGGTTCAGCAGGTTCTGGGCACCTGCCAGCTCGTCGGCGGAGACCTCGTCGGCGAAGGTGACCGTGCGGTTGACCACCTGGCCGTCCTCGGCCACCACGATGACGATGGCCTGCCAGGGCGAAAGCGACACCAGCGTGATCTGACGAATGCGGCCCGCGAGCACCGAGGGCGCCATGACAATGGACAGGCAGTTGGTGAGCCGCGCGAGGGCCGCCGAGGTGCGTTCCATGAGCGCGTCCAGCTCCGAGGCCGAGGCGCGCAGCTCGTCAACCATGGCCTGGTGCGGGCGCTCCTCCTCGGCCAATCCCGACGAGAGCAGCTCGTCGACGAAGGTGCGGTAGCCGGCGTCGGTGGGCACGCGCCCGGCAGAGGTGTGCGGCTGCTGGATGAAGCCGGCGTCTTCCAGAGCAGAGAGGTCGTTGCGCACCGTGGCGGGGCTCACGCCCAGGCGGTGCCGCTCGGTCAGGGTACGCGAGCCCACGGGGAGCGCGTACTCGATGTAGTCCTCGATCAGCGCGCGCAGCACCCTTTGGCGTCGCTCCGACAGCATATCCGCTCCTCTCACCTTCCCGCATCACCCCCGCGCCAAGCGCGGGCTTCCGTTGTTGACGCTATTTTAGCAACCTCGGCACGAGAGTGCTAACGAAAGCCCCCATCTCGACGCAAGCGACACACAAGCACAGGTGGAAGGCGGCCCTTCGGGAACGATTCCGTAGGGGCGGTGCTTGCGCCGCCCTCCCGAGCAAGAAAGATTTTCGGCGTTGAAGAGGGGCGACCAAGATCGCCCCCTACGAAGGTGGTGGTATGCGAAGCAGGGACGATGGGTTGGCTTACGGGGCAAGATCGAGGAGGCGGCCGTAGAGCTCGTTGCCGCAGAGCCAGCCGGCGTCGGTGGGGCGCCAACGGCCGTCCGCGTGCTTGACCAGACCGAGAAAGGCGAGTTCGTCGAAGGCGGCAAGGACCGAACCGGTTTCAGATCCGGGGGTCATCGACCCCGAAGATGCGGCCGTGCTCGCGGCGTCGTCGATGACCGCTGCGGCCCGCGCCACCTGTTCGTCGGAGACGCCGCGGGCCATGCGCATGCCCAGCATGAGGTCCTCGGCGGCCATCTGCCGCGCGTCCAGATCATCCACCACCTGTCCGTCCTGCACCCGCATGCGACGCTCGGCGTTCTGGGTCATGGTGACGGCCGAGCGCCCCAGCCCCAGGTAGGGCTTGCCCGTCCAGTAGGCCGTGTTGTGGCGGCTCTCGAACCCGGGCCTCGCGTAGCTTGCCACCTCGTAGCGGTGAAAGCCCGCGTCCTCCAGGATGCGCTGAGCCTCCTCCATGGCCGCCGCTTCCGCATCCTCGTCGGGCTCGAGCATCTCGCCCCGCATAATGGCGGCATCGAAGGGCGTATGGGGTTCGATGGTCAGCGGGTACACCGACACATGGTTCGCGCCGAGCGCCACCGCCTCCCGCACGCTTTCCGCGAAGGACTCCTCGCTCTGACCCGGGATGCCGCACATCAGATCCACCGATACGTTCTCGAAGCGCTCCTGGGCCGCGCGCACCGCCGCCCGGGCAGCCTCGGCGTCGTGGGCGCGGCCCAGGATGCGCAGCACCTCGTCGTCGAAGGACTGCACGCCAAGGGAGAGCCGGTTCACCCCGAGCGCCCAGATATCCCGCACCATGGGCGCCGTAAGACTTTCGGGGTTCGCCTCCATCGTGCACTCGACCTCGGGTTCGAGATGCATCGACATCGACAGCGCATAAAGAAGCATCGAAAGTCGTCTCATGCCGATATAGCTCGGCGTCCCCCCGCCCAGATACACCGTCTCAATGGCTCCGAGCTTCCCCTCCCTCGAGGCTCGGCGAATATCCATCACGAGCGATTCCACGTACTCGTCAATAATCGGCGAGTCCCGTTCTACCGCCGAAGTGGCGAAATCGCAGTACCCGCACCGCTTCACGCAGAACGGAATATGCAGGTACAGTGCTTTATAAGGGTCATAAGCCACGACAGACCTCTCTTTCCGGCTGGGTAGTCCGACGATAGGAGGCGTTGCAACCGAGCGAGTTCCGCAGACGGTGTCGAAGGCGCGGCGATATGCGGGAAATTGAACCCTGTCGCCTTCGATACCGGCGAGGACTGTCTGAGCGAATTGCAATGCCTCCTAGCGTCGGACGGACAACCCTGATGCGAGATGGACAGCAGGAAATCGGAGCGATATTGGCGCGAGACGGACAAATCACGAACGCTCTCGGGCAATCTCCAAAAGCTCGTCGAACACCGCGTCGAAGTCCGAAAGCGTTGTGCAGTAGTTGATGCGGCCGCGGGCTTGGGCGGCGCCGGGGAGACCCGCCATGTACCACATGGCGTGCTTGCGCATGCGCACGATGTTGCGTCCCTCGCGATGGGTGAGCAGCTCCGCATGGCGGCGCGCCATGGCAATGCGTTCCTCAACCGTGGGCGGCGCAGGTTCGGGTTCGCCGGCAAGAGCGGCCTGAACCTGGGAGAACAGCCATGGGTTGCCCTCGGCGCCCCGGGCGATCATCACCGCGTCGCAGCCGGTCTCGACCGCCATGCGCATGGCGTCGGCTCCGCTGCGGATGTCGCCGTTGCCCACGACGGGCACGGACACCGCCTCGCGCACGCGAGCGATGACGCCCCAGTCGGCACTCCCCCGGTACAGCTGCTCGGCGAACCGCCCGTGCACCGTGACCCCGTCGGCCCCGGCCTCCTCCATACGGCGCGCGAAGGTCGGCGCCGTCTCGTCGTCTTCCGCCCAGCCCCGGCGGAACTTCACCGTGACGGGGTGCTCCACGACGCCCTTCACGGCCCGCACGATGGAAGCGGCCAGCGCGGGCTCCTTCATGAGCGCCGAGCCGTCCCCCTTCGACACGATCTTGCGGGCGGGGCAGCCCATGTTGATGTCCAGGTAGGCCAGACTCTCCCCCATCTCCTGCTCGATCCAGGCGGCCTGGGACGCCATGACGTCGGGCTCGTGGCCGAACAGCTGCACGGCCACCTGGGACTCGCCGTCGGCGAGCGCCAGCAGATGCCGCGTCTTCTCGTTGGCAAAGGAGAGCCCCTTGGCCGACACCATCTCCGTGAAGGCCATGTCGGCCCCCGCCTCGCGGCACAGCGTCCGGAAAGCGATGTCGGACACACCGGCCATGGGCGCCAGCAGCACCCGGTATTTCCCGAAGAGTCCCTCCACAGCTACAGAATCCCGAACAGCAAAAGCCCGATGAGCACGATGAAACCGAGCACGAACAGAAGGCACCCGACGCCCACGAAGGTCTTGGACGTGCCGCTCATGCCCATGTGCTCCCGCTCCTCGGCGATCTTCTTCTCGTCGAAGGGGTCGTTGATCCAGTCGTAGTCTTCTTGTTCCTTGGCCATCGGTGCTTCTTTCGACTGCTGCGTTTAACGGTGTAGAATGAGCATAGTTTAATGGATGCGCGCCGCGGTCGCGGCAAGATCACAAGAAGAGGAGACGATCGTGAAGGTACTGCTCATCAACGGGAGTCCGCGCTGGAAGGGCAACACGAACCTGGCGCTGGAGGAAGCGGCCGCTGCTCTTGAGGCCGAGGGCGTTCAGACCGAGCTTGTCTGGATCGGCAACAAGGAGATCCGCGGGTGCATCGCCTGCGGCATTTGCGGCAAGACCGGCGATAAGCACTGCGTGTTCGCCGAGGACTGCTGCAACGAGCTCATCGCCAAGGCCGCCGAGTGCGATGGCTTCATCGTGGGGTCGCCGGTATACTACGCTGGCATGGCCGGATCGCTGCGGGCGCTCATGGACCGGATGTTCTACGCCGGCGGCACGAACTTCCGCATGAAGCCGGCCGCCGGCGTCGCTGTGGCGCGCCGGGCCGGGGCCATCGAGGCGGCCGACCAGATCAACAAGTACTTCCAGATCAACTGCCAGCCCATTGTGTCCAGCTCCTACTGGAACATTGCCTACGGGCGCAACCCCGGCGAGGCGCAGGGCGACGGCGAGGGCCTGCACACCATGCGCGTGCTCGGCCGCAACATGGCCTGGATGCTCAAATGCATCGAAGCGGGCCACGCCGCCGGCATCAACCCGCCCGAGCTTGAGCCCAAGGTGATGACCAACGTCGTCCGCGAGGACCTGCTGGAGGGATAGGCTTTTCCCCTACTCATCCACCTTCAAAATGGCCATGAAGGCCTCCTGGGGCACTTCCACGTTGCCGATGGCCTTCATGCGCTTCTTGCCGGCCTTCTGCTTCTCCAGAAGCTTGCGCTTGCGGGTGATGTCGCCGCCGTAGCACTTGGCGAGCACGTCCTTGCGCTTGGCCTTCACGGTCTGGCGCGCGAGCACCCTACCTCCGATGGCCGCCTGGATGGGCACCTCGAACATCTGGCGCGGGATGATCTCCTTCAGCTTGTCGCAGAGCACGCGCCCGCGGTCGTAGGCCTTGTCCTTGTGCACGATGAACGACAGGGCGTCGATGGGCTTGCCCGACAGCAGGATGTCCAACTTCACGAGCTGCGAGGGCTTGTAGCCGTCCATCTCGTAGTCGAGGGACGCGTAACCTTTGGTGTTCGACTTCAGCTTGTCGAAGAAGTCCAGGATGAGCTCGGATAAGGGGATCTCCCAGAGCATCTCGACGGTGGTCTGGGAGAGGTAGTTCATGGTGACGAAGTTGCCGCGCCGACCCACGGCCAGATCCATCACAGCGCCCACGTAGTCGGGCGGGATGAGGATCTTCGCCTTCAGATAGGGCTCTTCCACGTGATCGATGGAGCCGGGGTCGGGCATCTCCTGGGGCGAGTGGAGCGACACCATCTCGCCGCCCTTGAGGTACACGTGGTACTCCACCGAGGGCGCCGTGGCCAGAAGGTCCAGCCCGAACTCGCGCTCCAACCGCTCCTTGATGACCTCCATGTGCAGAAGTCCCAGGAAGCCCACGCGGAAGCCGAAGCCGAGGGCGTGGGAGGTCTCGGGCTCCCACACGAGCGCCGGGTCGTTCAGCGACAGCTTCTCCAGTGCCTCCTTCAAAGGCTCGTACTGGTCGCCGTCGATGGGAAAGAGACCTGTGAACACCATGGGCTTCGCCTCACGGTAGCCGGGAAGCGGCTCGTTCACGCCGCCGTCGGCCACGGTGATGGTGTCGCCCACCTTCACCTGGCTCACGTCCTTGAGGCCCGTGACGAGGTAGCCCACCTCGCCCACATAAAGCGCCTCCTCGGGCACCTCCTGGGGGTGCCGCGCGCCAACCTCTTCCACGAGCGTTTCCGTGCCCGTGGCCATCATGCGGATCTTGTCGCCCTTCTTGATGTGCCCGTCGACCACACGGATGAGGGCCACCACGCCGCGGTAGGCGTCGAAGTAGCTGTCGAAGATGAGCGCGCGCAGGGGCGCCTCCCCGTTGCCCGTGGGGGCAGGGATATTGTAGACCACGGCTTCCAGAAGATCGTGGACGCCCTCGCCGGTCTTGCCCGAGGCGAGCACCGCGTCGTCGGCGGGAATGGCCAGGCCATCTTCGATCTCGGCCTTCACGCGCTCGGGCTCCGCGGCCGGCAGGTCGATCTTGTTGATGAGCGGGATGATCTCCAAATCGGCGTTCATGGCGAGCATCGCGTTGGCCACCGTCTGCGCTTCCACGCCTTGGGTGGCGTCCACCACGAGCACGGCTCCGTCGCAGGCGGCCAAGCTGCGGGAGACCTCGTAGGTGAAGTCCACGTGGCCCGGCGTGTCGATGAGGTTCAACTGGTAGGTCTCGCCGTCGTCTGCGGTGTAGCTGACGCGCACGGCCTGGCTCTTGATGGTGATGCCGCGCTCGCGCTCGATATCCATGGAGTCGAGTAGCTGGGCCTGCATGTCGCGCTTGGCCACCGTGCCCGTGAGCTCCAGGATGCGGTCGGAGAGCGTGGACTTGCCGTGGTCGATGTGCGCGATGATCGAGAAGTTGCGGATATGGGAAAGCTCGTGGGTCATAATGTCTTTCTTATCGGCGGCGGTCTTACCGGGCGAGCGGGCCCGCGAGGCCCCTCTCCCCTCCCAATGTGTGCGTCTCGCGAAGATTCGGGGCCGCAAGACCACTTTCTTCGCCGCGCTCACGGGAATCTTTGGTATTCTACCGCATTGTGTATCCAGCGATACGTGCACGCGGTGATTCCACCGCCAAATCTGCAGACGTGGCTGCGCTTTAAGATTACGATTGCTGGCGGCTTTCCGAGGCATTCGGTCTCGGGGCTGAGGAAGCGGAGAAATCCCGCCGCTTTCCGATTCGCACGATGGCCCGCAGCGGGGTATGCCGCCGCGCGTTCGTGTCGTTGGATACCACCGAAGATGGGAAACGACCGAACCAGAAAGGGCTAGCATTCATGGCTAACATCAAGTCCCAGAAGAAGCGCATCATCACCAACGAGAAGCGCCGCATGCGCAACCGCGCCGTCAAGAGCGAGCTGAAGACCGCCGTCCGTCACGTCAAGGACGCCGTGGCCGAGGGCAACGGCAAGGACGCCTACGCCTTCGCCTGCGAGGCCTGCCGTCTGATGGACAAGGCCGCCTCCAAGGGCGTCATCCACAAGAACCAGGCCGCCAACCGCAAGAGCGGCATCATGCGCCTGGCCAACACCGTGGTGACCGCCGAGGATATCGCCGCTTACGAGAAGCCGGTGCCGAAGCCGCAGAAGACCGGCTCCAAGAAGGCCGAGGCCAAGGCCGCCCGCAAGGCCGCCATGGCCGCCGCTTCCGAGGAGAAGGCGAAGCGCCGCGAGAAGCAGCTGAAGGAGGAGAAGAAGGCCGCCGAGCGCAAGGCCAAGGAGGCCGAGGAGGCCGCCAAGGCCGAGGCTGAGGCCGCTGCCGCCGAGGCTGAGGAGGCTCCGGCCGAGGAAGCCGCCGAGTAGCCTGCGCGCTCCGCTGACTTCGCGATCCGAAGCGCCGTCCCGTTTGGGGCGGCGCTTTTTCATGGGATCAACCTGCCTACAAGACGGCGGTTTTCCGTTGCAGGAACGAACCCTTTATTTACAATAGAAAACGAGACACGAAACCGCCCGATGAGGGCCCAGCGCGGAAGGAGCCAACATGGCAGAGACGGTCGGAGCCCGCGAGCGGGGGCGCATCACGCCCGACGAGGGCGCAGTGCTGGCGGCGGAGACGGCCCGCAACGCCGAATTCGGCAAGCCGGTGCTCATCTACCCCAACCTCTACCTGGTGCGCGTGCCCCTTCCCCACAACCCGCTGCACGCCCTCAACTCCTATTTCATTTTGGACGACGACGGCACCACCACCATCGTGGACGTGGGCTTCAACCATCCGGATTGCGAGCAGGCCCTAAGCGATGCCCTGGCCGCCCTCGGGCGCTCCTGGGACAAGGTGCAGGTGGTGCTCACCCATTCGCATCCCGACCACACGGGCAACCTCGACCGCATTTGGCGCGAGGGCATGCCGGTGCTCGCGAACCTGCACTCCTTCCAAGAGGTGAAGAACCTCATGGAGATGGAGGGCAACGTCTATGGTCCGCTGCTCCTTCAAGCGGCCACTTCCGAGCAGCAGCAAGACATGACCTTCGGCGAGGAGGGGCCGCGTTTGCACGTGTCGGCGGAGCTTCTGCCGCTTTCCACCTACCCGATCATGACGTATCTGGCCGATGGCGACTGCCTGAGTCTCGGCGAGTTCGAGTTCGAGGTGATCGAGACGCCGGGCCACGATCCCTGGCACATCTGCCTCTACGAGGCCGCCCACAAGATCCTCCTGTCCGGCGATCATGTTTTGGAGCGCATCACGCCGTCGGTATCGTCGTGGTTTTCTGCCTACAACGCATTGGCGGAGTTCCTGGATAGCCTTGAGAAAGTGAGGGGCTACGATGTCGATCTGGTACTGCCGGCCCACGGCAAGCCCTTCACCGGCATGGGCGAGCGGGTCGACTTCCTCATCGAGCACCACCGCAAGCGCTTGGAGGAGATCTACGAGCTGGTGGCCGGCGGTCACGACGACATCGTTCAGATTTCCCAGCATGCCACGTGGCGCTACCCCGATTGGAAGAGCTGGCCGCTCGATCAGAAGTACTTCTCCATGGGCGAGACGCTGGCGCATCTCATCTACCTTGTGCGCGAGGGCCGCATCCTGCAGGGAATCTGCGGGCATGCGTACTACTTCCGCATGCCCTACGACCGCAAGAACCTGGCCTTGGCGCCGGGGCGGCTAGCTAGCGCTTGAGGGTTTCCACGAGCCAGCGGTAGAAGACCTCGTCGGGATCGCTGCCGCTCTTCATGGCCTGCTCGGCGTCGCGAGAAGAGGCGAGCGCCCGGCGCAGCTCCTCGGGACGCCATTGGCGCGCCCACGCGCCGTGGTTCTTCACGCGCCAGTCGGGCGCGCCGAGGGCCTTGGCGAGACCGCGCGGGTTGCCGCGACGGGCCATGGACTGGGCCGCCATGAGCTCGCGCAGCCGCGTGGTGCACAGAGCTATGAGCACATGGGGCGAGGTGCTCTCCATCTTGGATCTGAGGGCGAGACACTTTCCGAGGTTTCGCTCGGCGAAGGCGGCTGTGAAATCCCACGGCTTCACCTCGGAAGTGCGGGCTACCAGCGCGCGCACCTCGCGCTCCCCCACCCCCTCGCCGGTGCCGTGGGCCAGGGCGATCTTCTTCAGCTCGTTGTCGAGGTGCACGGTGTTCTCACCCACGAGCTCCACCAGAGCCGAGGCCGCCCCCTCGGTAAGCGTGATGCCGTGGGTGCAGGCCATGGCGCGGACGCGCTTGGGCAGCTCCCAGCTCTTGGGCGGGGCACAGTCGATGACGGCCTTGGGGCCCGCGGCGGCGAGGGCCTTGTACAGCCGCGTGTTCCGGGCGAGCTTCTCCGCCTCGCAGGCGAGCACTGTGGTGGCGCTGGGAGCCTTCAGGTAGTTGACGAGCTCCTCGGCGTCGGCCTTTTTCAGCTTGTCGACGTTGCGCACGTAGACGAGGCGCACGGGGCTGGCGAAGGGCATGGTGTTGCAGGCCGCGGCGATGGCGGCGCCCTCGGCCGACTCTCCGTCGAACTCGTCGGAGTTGAAGGCCATATCGCCCATCGTGCCCAGGCGCGCCTTGAGACGGGCGATGACCGCCTCGCGCTTGAGGGCGTCCTCTCCCACGGCCAAATAGGCGGGAAGGAGATCGGTATGTTGGCTGTCGCTCATAACCCCATTGTACCCCATCGCCCGCACTACCCCTGCCTTTGCGCGGAAACCGTGAGCGTATCTTCGGAAAACGCCACGACCACATCCCCCGCCTCGTTGCTGCAGTAGGTGGCGCATCCCGACGCGTCCAGCAGGTCGAGCACCTCCTGGGACGGATGCCCGTAGCGGTTGTGCTCCCCGACGCCGATGAGCGCCACAGCGGGCGAGAGCCGCTCGGCCAAAGAGGCATCGAGGCTCTTCTTCGAGCCGTGGTGCCCCACTTTCAGCACGTCCACACCGCCGGCTGGCAGCCTGTCGGACAGCTGACCCAGCTGCTCGGCCTCGGCATCGCCCGTGAACAGGGCCGTCCACTCCGCCGCGCCGTCGCCATCGCCGTCCCAGAAGGCGAGCAGGCAGAGACTGTCGGCGTTACCTCCATCGTCGGCCAAACGTTCCGGCCACAGCACCGTCAGCGAGAACCGGCCACAGCGCACCGTGTCACCCAAGGAGAGCTCGACGAGGTCGTCGGCCAGTCCCTCCGCCTCCGCTGCCTCCATCAGCTCGGCGCAAGCCCGGCAACCGCAAGCGGGAAGGCCCTCGGGCACCAAGAGCGCCGCAGCCGGCGCCACATCCCCGAGCACCGGGAGCGAGCCGCAGTGGTCGTCGTCGCTGTGGGTGACGGCCACGGCGTCGAGGCGCCCCACCCGCTGGCGGGCCAAGGCGGCCTTCAACAGGGCATCCTGGTTGCCCGTGTCTATGAGCAGCACGTTTTCGCCGCTGCGCACGATAAAGGCATCGCCTTGGCCCACATCGAGCATGACGATGGCGTCGGGGGCCATGCCGAAGGGAAAACGAAGCAGACCGAGGATTAGGGCGGCGCCGGTTACCGCCGCCGTCAGGCCCCTGATGCTCACTCGCGGCCACCAGGCCCACAGTGCGAGGCAGAGCCCGCAGGAGAGTGCTGCGGCCGCCAAAGGGACGGCGTCGATGGGAAGGCACGTGCCCGAAAGCGACGCGAGGGCATCCACGACGAGGGACAGCGGCGCGCAGGCTGTGCTGGCAACGCCGATGAGCCACGGCGCGGCGACGGGAACGAGGCAGGCGGCGAGCACGGCGACGAATCCGACAAGGCATGCCAGGGCGAACAGAGGACTTGCGACCAGATTGGCCAGCGGCGACAGCAGCGGCAGCTGGGAGAAGAGCGCCGCCGCATAGGGCTGGGTCGCCAAGGCTGAGGCGCCGGTGAGAGCGATGGGGTCGCCCACGACCCTCTTCAAACGCGGATGCCCTGCGAAGGCCGAGGACAGCAGCGGGGCGAACAGAACGATCCCCAAGGTAGATCCGGCCGATAGGGCCAAGGAGACCGAGAGTGCGGCAGACGGGTCGATCCCGACGAAGAGCAAAAGGCACAGTCCCAGCGCGCTCAGGGCTGAATTGCGGCGATCGGTCCAGAGGGAGAACAACCCCGTCGCAGCCATGATCGCGGCCCGCAGCGCTGAGACGGGCATCCCGGTGAAGGCGACATAGCCAATGAGGAACAGGGCGCTCGTCAGCGCAGTTGCCCGGCGTCCGCATCTCAGCAGCCTCAGTCCTCCCGCTACGAACAGGGACACGATGGAGAGGTGCGCCCCCGATACCGCCACGAGATGGGCCAGCCCCACGGCCTTGAAGCAATCGTAGAGCCCCGATTCCTCGATGGCCGGCCGCCAACCGCACACAAGAGCCTGAAGAAGCGGTGCGTTGCCTCCCCCGTGCGCGTCGATGAGATCCAAGGCGCGTTGTCTCAGGGAGACGAAAGGGGTGCTGTCAAGCGATCTCTCCTCTGAGGGGAAATCGCTTCCGCTCACGGTGAGAGAGGCCGCCAGCCCAGCGCCCCAATAGTATTCCGCCGCAGTCTCCGAGGGCGGACGAAGCGCTCCGGCTACCGTCAGGGATTGTCCTTGGAGCAGCGCCGCATCCTCGGGCAAGTTGAGCCGCGCCCGCAGCGTGCGACCATCCTCGCAGGAGAGCCGAGCCTCGGCGTGCCAGCCGAAGTCCCCTCGACGGGCATCCTCGGTGAGCTCGACGCGCCAGGCCGCCGAATCCAAACTGCGCCCTTCGGCATCCGCGAGCGCCATGGAGCCGCGAAGGGCACCGCCCCAGAAAGCGCAGAGAGCCACGGAGGCCAGCACGGCGAGCGCTGCCAGAACCCCGAGCGGGACACCGCCGGCTCGGACCCCTCGCAAGATGCGAGGGGCGAGCAGTGTCGCAAGGCCGAGGGCGGTCGTTCCCGCGACAGGGAGAATTTGAGCAGGAACAAGGCGCAAGAGCGGCCAGAGCAGCGCCGTCGTCGCCCACAGAACGAGCCCCGCCACGAGCAAAGGCGGCAGGGAGGGGCGCGGCGGCCGGCTGTCGGTCTCGCCCCTCACAGGCACAGCCGATCTCGCATGGCCGAAAGCTTCTTCTCGCCGATCCCGGACACCCGCGTCAAATCGTCGATGGACTTAAACGGCCCGTTCGCCTCGCGATCAGCGATGATCTTCTCCGCCGTTGCCGCTCCGACGCCCTTCAGGGTCTCAAGCTCCTCCGCCGTGGCCGTATTGATGTTGACGAGGCCGTCGTCTCCCGAAGGAGACAGGCCGCCGGAAGCCTGCGAGCTGGAGGATGCCGTCCGATCGGCCGCGCCCGAGGATGCCGCCTGATCGTCGACGCGCGACGGGATGACGATCTGCTGACCGTCCTGCACCTCCTGGGCCAGGTTCACCGCGTCGGTCCGCGCCTCGTCGGTGGCTCCTCCTGCCGCCGTCACGGCGTCTATGACGCGACTGCCCGCCTCCAAATAGTAGACGCCCGGCGCCGCCACGCAGCCGTCCACATGGATGCAGACGCGCCTCGCCGTAGCATCGCCTCCCGCAGGGAGCACCACGTCCTCCCCGTCCGCGGCCGGCGGCGCCGGCGAGGTGACGCTGCCGCCGCCCGCCCCATCGGCTCTCGCCTCCTCCTCTCCAGCATCTTCCGCCGACTGCGCCGCCGTCTCGTCGCTCGCCGCCGTCACCTCGAAGCCACTGCCGGGCGACGTCGCGAAGGCGAAAACGGCGAGCGCGACCACGAGCGCCAGGACAAGGGCGATGGCGGCGAAGACGGGCCGGGGGACGCGGCTCAGGTGCAGTTTCTCCGCGAGCGATTCCGCGCTGTCTTGAAAGGCCATGGCTCCTCCTTCTCCCGAGTTGGGAAGAGGATACGCGCGCACGACCGTAAAAATGACGCGGGAATGTCCCGATTCGTTCCCCGCGCCGACCCCCATCACGTCCCACTTCCGTCCCCTCCGCGCTCCTCGGCGCCATCCGCAGGGGCAGACCGAGGTCTGCCCCTGCAAGGGGGAAAGGCGCGCATGACAAAAAGGGGCGACCAAGGTCGCCCCCTACGAAGGATTTGCAGCTGAAGAGATTACGGGAACGGCTCTACTCGCGCTTCTTTGGCGGCTTGTAGGCCGGGCAGGCGTAGTCGTGGGGCTCGGCCGCATCGGCGAGGGCGCGCACCCACTCGTCAACCGGAAAAGCCGCCTCGGCCTCGCGCACCGCCTCCAGTTTCGCGTGGGTCTCGGGATTGCGCGGCATGAACAGCGTGCAGCAGTCCGGAGCGTCCATGGACGAGATCTCGAAGGTGCCCAGCTCCTGGGCCGCCTCGATGATCTCCAGCTTGTCCGAGCCGATGAGCGGCCGCAGCACCGGCAGTTCCACCGCGTCGTTCGTGGCGCGGATGTTGTCCAAGGTCTGCGAGGCCACCTGCCCTAGGCTCTCCCCGGTCACCAGCGCGCCAGCCCCTTCCCGCCGCGCCAGCTCCTCGGCCACGCGGAACATGAGGCGCCGGTACAGGATGACCCGCAGAGACGGCGGACAGGAGAGGGATATCTCGCGCTGGTAGTCGCCGAAGGGCACCACGTAGACGCGCCCGATGCAGCCGGTGCGCTCGAGCACGTGCGCGATGTCGTCCACCAGGTACTCCGAGGCATCGGAAGTCTGGGGGCGTCCCGAGAAATGGACGCCGATGGGCACGGCGCCGCGGCGGGCCATGCGCCAGGTGGCCACAGGCGAGTCGATGCCCGAGGACAGAAGGCACACCACCTTCCCCGAGGATCCCACGGGCAGGCCGCCGATCCCGCGGACGGATCGCGCGTACACGTAGGCGGTGCCCTCCACTGCCTCGACGCCCACGGTGACGTCCTGGCCCTTCATCTGCACCCGCTTCTCGGGGAACCGCTCGCAGAGCACCTCCCCAATGTCTCGGTTCATCTGCATGGAGTCGATGGGGAACACCGTGTGGTTGCGCCGCGCGGACACCTTGAAGGAGGAGAAGGGCTCCGCCTCGGCCAGGGCGATGCAGGCAGCGCGCCCCATGACCTCGATGTCCAGGTCGCACTTGAAGCCGCAGGATGCGCGGGCCACGCCGGGCACGCCCAGAATGGCATCGGTGCACTGGTTGGCCACCTCAAGCGTGGTTCCCTCCCGCAAAAAAACGAGCAGGCGGCCGGAGATGCGGTGGATGGTGACAACGGGATACGCGCCAAGAAGCGCCTCCAGGTTCTTCTGAAGGCGCTTCTCGAATACTCCGCGGTTGCGTCCCTTGAGCCCGATCTCGTGATAGTGCACGAGAATGATTCTCTGGAACTCTTCCATTTAGTGGTTTTTCACGTCGATCGACTCAGGATCGTACGAAACCTCGCCACGGGCGATCTCGTTGAAGGCCATGGACAAAGGCTTCGTGTCGGCGGCACGGGCGATTTCCACGGCCGTCTGCAGCTGGATGGCGCGATCGCGCTGGCCGCGCATCATGTCGTTGATGTCGTGGGCGCGCTTGGAAGCCAGCGCGCACAGAAGGAAACGGTCGTTGTCGGTGCGGTCAAGCAGGACGTCGATCTTCGGTTCGATAATGCTCATAGGGCGGATATCCTCTTACTGTTGCTCGGCGATTTCGTTGACGTAAGCGACGAGCTGGCGAGTGGCCTCGTCCAAATCGTCGTTCACAAGCCGATAATCATACTCCATTTTCTGGGAAAGTTCCACCAGAGCGGTGCGCATGCGCATATCCACCACGTCATCGGTCTCGGTGCCGCGCCCGCGCAAGCGCCGCTCCAGCTCCTCGAGCGAGGGAGGCTCGATGAACACGAGGTGCGCCTCGGGCATCTTCTCGCGCACCTGGAGCGCTCCTTGAACCTCGATCTCGAGAATGACCTGGCGTCCCGCCGCCATCTCGCGCTCCACCGAGGCGCGCGGAGTGCCGTAGCAGTTGCCGGAGTACTCGGCCCATTCCAGAAAGCCGCCCTCCTCCGCCAGGCTCAAGAACTCCTCCTTCGTGAGGAAGTAATAGCTGACGCCCTCCTCCTCACCGGGACGAGGGCGCCTTGTGGTGGCGGAGACGGACAACCAAGCGTCGGGCACTTCCTCGAGAAGACGCGCGATGAGCGTTCCCTTGCCGGTCCCGGACGGACCGCTTACGACGAAGAGGTTTCCGTGTCTCATGAATTCCTTTGTGACGTTGACGTTCTACTTGGACAGGCGCGCAAGCAGAGCCTCGCGCTGACGCTCGCCGATACCGCGAATGCGGCGGCTCTCGGCGATCTGCAGCTCCCTCATGATGCGCTCGGCCTTGGCCTTGCCGTAGCCGGGCAGCGTCTCGATGAGCGTGGAAATCTTCATACGGCCCACGACAGGGTCGTCGCGCATATCGAGAACCTGAGCGACGGTGAGCTTGCCCGTCTTCAGCTCTTCTCGTACCTCCGCCCGCTTGATGCGTGCGGCCTTTGCCTTTTCAAGCGCTTCAGCGCGGGCCTCGGGGCTGAGTTGGGGAATTGCCATTTCTGTTCTCCTTCCAGTTCGGGCTGAGGGCATAGTACCACGCATTGATGAGGAATCAACACCTAATTTACTCGGAATCAATAAATGCGGCATTTTTTCCTAATTATCGGCTATACACGGGCCTTATTCAGGGATAAAACGCTTTGGAGCTACTCCAGTTCCGCGGCGATGGCCTCGAAGGCCGCCACGGGATCGGGCGCCTCGGTGATGGGCCGGCCCACCACGATGTGGGAGGCACCGTTCGCGAAGGCCTGGGCGGGCGTTGCCACGCGGCTCTGGTCTCCCAGGGCGGCGCCGGCCGGTCGCACGCCGGGAGTGACGATGAAGGCGTCGGGCCCCAAGATCTCGCGCAAGGCAGCCGCCTCCTGGGGCGAGGCCACCACGCCGGAGATGCCCGCCTCCTTGGCCTGGGCCGCCAAGGCCGCCACCTGCTCGGGCAGGGGGCGTTCAACGCCTGTGGCCGCGAGCGCCTCGGGACTCATGGAGGTGAGCACCGTGATGCCGAGGGTCGCCGGCACGTCCCCGCCGTACTCCGCCGCGCCCTCCTCGGCGCCGCGCTGGCCCGCCTCCATCATGGCGGTGCCGCCCACGGTGTGCATGGTGAGCATGTCGGCCCCGCTGGCCGCCGCCGAGCGCGCCGCGCCCTGTACCTGATGCGGGATGTCGTGGAACTTCAGGTCGAGGAACACGTTGAAGCCGCGGCGCTTGAACATCTTCACGATGGCCGGGCCCTCCGCGTAGTACAGCGTCATGCCGATCTTGAGCCACTTCGCGTGGCCCTCCAGCTTGTCGGCCAGGGCTATGGCCTCCCAGGCGTCGCAGTCGAGCGCCACGATGACGCGGTCGCGAGCGGGAACGGAATCGAAGGCGGTTAGCATTGCAGGGCTCCTATCAGCTCGTTGACGTCTTTGACGCCCTGGGATTCGCAGTAGTCGATGATGCCGTCGATGACATCCACGGTGGCGGTGGGATTGACGAAGTTCGCCGTGCCCACGGCCACGGCGGTGGCGCCGGCCAGCATGAACTCCACGGCGTCCTCACCGGTAGCGATGCCGCCCATGCCGAGCACCGGTACGGAAACGGCCTGAGACACTTGCCACACCATGCGCAGTGCCACGGGCTTCACGGCCGGTCCCGAATAGCCGCCCACCACGCGCGCCAGCTTCGGGCGGCGGGTGCGGGCGTCCACGGCCATGCCGAGCAGCGTGTTGATGAGCGAGATGCCGTCGGCTCCGGCGGCCTCGGCGGCCTTCGCGATCTCGGTGATATCGGTGACGTTCGGCGTGAGCTTCACGATGAGCGGGCGCTTCGTAGCGGCGCGGCAGAGCGACACCACCTTCTCCACGCTGGGCACATGGCAGCCCATGGTCATGCCGCCGGCGTCCACGTTGGGGCACGAGATGTTCACCTCGTAGGCGGCCACGGGGGCTTCCTCCAAGGCCTCGATGACAGCCACGTACTCGTCGAAGCTGTGGCCGGAGACGTTCACCATGGCCGTGGCGCCGATCTCGGCGAGCCACGGCAGCTCGATGTCCTTCAAGTGCTGCACACCGGGGTTCTGAAGGCCGATGGAGTTCAACATGCCCGAAGCCGTCTCGGCAATGCGGGGGCTCGCGTTGCCCTCCCAGCCGTTCAAAGACACGCCCTTGGTGGTGACGGCGCCCAGGGCCGCCACGTCCACGAAGTCGTGGTACTCCATGCCGGCGCCGAAGGTGCCCGAGGCCACGGTGACCGGGTTCTTCATGGCCATGCCGCCGAGGTTCACGGACAGGTTGACGCTCGTCTCTTTCGGTTTGCGCTGCATTACCACACCACCTCGCTTGCACAGAACACCGGGCCGTCCACGCAGGCGCGGCGCTTGCCGGCCGTCGTATCGACCACGCAGGACAGACAGGCCCCCACGCCGCAGGCCATGCGCTTCTCCATGGACACCTCGCAGAACACGCCGGCCGCATCCGCCATGCCGGCCACGATCTTCATGAGGGGCTCCGGGCCGCAGCAGGCCACGTAGTCGTAGGGCGCGCCTTCCGCAGCGGCCGCCGCCAGGGCCTCTTCCACAAGCGGCGTGCAGAAGCCGGCGCGGCCGTAGGTGCCGTCGTCGGTGGAGCAGGCAGGCTCGCACCCGAGTACGGCCCCGTAGCGCTCGCGGGCCACCAACGCATCGATGGTGGAGGCGCCGAGAATGGCGTCGGTGGCAACGCCCGCCGCCGTCAGCTCCTCGGCCAAGGGGTACAACGGCGCGCTTCCCACGCCGCCGGCCACGATGAGCGCGCGCTTGCAGCCCTCGGGCGGCTGCCATCCGCGACCGATGGGGCCGATCATCTCCACCGCGTCGCCGACCGCGAGCTCTGTCATGTGCTCAGTGCCGAAGCCGAGCACCTGGTACATCATGTCCACCGTGCCCGCCTCCGCATCGGCCGCGTACACGCCGAAGGGGCGGCGCAGGATGTGGGCCTCCATGCCCGGCACCTTCACGTGCACGAACTGCCCCGGCCGCGCCGTCGTCGCGATTTCCGGCGCGCGCACGGTCATGAGCCAGATGTTGCACCCCATCTCCTCGTTCACCAGAATGGGCGCGTTCTCGTTGCAAAGCGTCATAGGCTCTCCTGTCGCGTCGGCGGAAAAGTGCATTTGGTGATATTCTAACGCATGGTAAATCGATTATCGAATTCGCTACGTCGCAACGAGCAGAAATCCTAGGAGATTTGCATGGAGGAACAGCCTCTTGCTTTGCTACTCCTCCGATAAGCTTAGAACTACAGCTCTTGCAAAGGCGCCACATCCAGCTCGCCGGCACGGGCGGCCTGCATGCCGGCTATGAGGGCTTGGGCGGCGGCCAGGGTGGTGGCGTAGGTGATGCCGTGGCGCACGGCGGCGCGGCGCAGCTCGTAGCCGTCGTCGCGGGTGGCCACGCCGAGCGGGGTGTTGATCATGAGCGAGATCTCCCCGGCGGCAATGGCGTCCACCACCGAGCTTTTCCCCTCGTGGATCTTGCCCGTCACCTCGCAGGGCACGCCTGAGGCGCGCAGCACGGCCGCGGTGCCCTCGGTAGCTAGAAGCGAGAAGCCGAGGCGCACAAGTTCCCGGGCGATGAAGGCCACGGCGCGCTTGTCCTGGTCGTTCACGGAGATGAAGGCCATGCCGCCCTCAGGCTCGGCGTAGTCGATGGCCATCTGGGTCTTCATATAGGCCGCCGGGAAACTTTCCGCGATGCCCATGACCTCGCCGGTGGAGCGCATTTCCGGCCCCAAGAGCGCATCGGCCCCCGGGAAGCGGCCGAAGGGCATGACAGCCTCCTTCACGAAGTAGCGGCCCGGCTTCGCGAAATGCTCGGGAAGCTTCAGCGCGGTCAGCTTCTCCCCCGCCATGATGCGGCTCGCGAGCTTCGCTAAGGGCACGCCCGTGGCCTTAGCGATGAAGGGCACCGTGCGGCTCGCCCGCGGGTTGGCCTCGATGACGTAGACGACCCCGTCCTTCACGGCGAACTGGATGTTCACCAGACCGCGCACGCCCAGGGCCAGGGCGATCTTGCGGGCGACGCTCGCCATCTCGTCCTGCACCTTCGCGGACAGCGAGAAGGGCGGCAGGCAGCAGGCCGAGTCGCCCGAGTGGATGCCGGCCATCTCGATGTGCTCCATGATGCCGCCGATGTACACGTCCTCGCCGTCGCACAGGGCGTCCAGGTCGCATTCCACGGCGCCTTCCAGGAACTTGTCCAGATACACGGGGTGGTCCGGGGAAACGGCGGTCGCCTCGGCCACGTAGCGCGCGAGCCCCGCGTCGTCGTAGACGATGCCCATGCCCCGGCCGCCGAGCACGTAGCTGGGGCGCACGAGCAAGGGATAGCCGATCTCGCGGGCAGCAGAGCGGGCCTCTTCCAGCCCCGAGGCCATGGCCGAGCGTGGGTAGGCGATGTCGAGCGAGTCGAGCAGCGCGGCGAACCGGTCGCGATCCTCGGCCAGATCGATGGCATCCGGGCTCGTGCCCATGATGGGCACTCCGGCCTCTTCCAAAGCGCGGGCCAGCTTCAGCGGCGTCTGGCCACCGAGGGTGACCACCACGCCGTCGGGGTCGGTCGCGTCCACCACATCCATGACGTCCTCGTAGGTGAGCGGCTCGAAGAACAGCATGTCGGAGGTGTCGTAGTCGGTGGAGACCGTCTCGGGGTTGCAGTTCACCATGATGGTCTCGTACCCGGCGTCGGCCAGCGCGTAGCTGGCGTGCACGCAGCAGTAGTCGAACTCAATGCCCTGGCCGATGCGGTTGGGGCCGGCGCCCAGGATGAGCGCCCGCGGACGCGTCTTCTCCGCCACCTCCGACTCGTCAGCGTCGTAGATCTTGTAATGGTAGGCGGTCTTCGTGGGGAACTCCGCCGCGCAGGTGTCCACGGTCTTGAAGGCCGGGCGCACGCCAAGAATCTTGCGGCAGGCGCGCACCGTGCGCTCGTCGGAGCCGGTGAGCACGGCGATCTCGGCGTCGGAGAGCCCGTAGCGCTTCGCTATTTGGAAGGCCTCGGCGTCCATATCCTCCAGGGCGCACCCGCGCAGGGCCTCCTGCACGGCGACCATGTCGGCCATGCGATTGCAGAAGAACATGTCGATAGCCGTGCGCTCGTGCAGCTCTTCCGCGCTCATGCCGCGGCGCAGGGCCTCGGCCGCCAAGAAGATGCGCTCGGCCGTGGGGCGCGAGAGCGCGGCGAAGAGTTCCTCGTCGGTCAACGCCGTCTCCTCCCCCTTCCCGTCGGCCCCGAAGCCGGCGCGGCCCGTCTCCAGGGAACGCAGGGCCTTGCCGAGGGACTCCTCGAAAGTGCGGCCGACGGCCATGACCTCGCCCACGGCCTTCATACGGGTCGTGAGCGTGTCGTCGGCGCCTTGGAACTTCTCGAAGGCGAAGCGCGGGGCCTTCACGACGCAGTAGTCGATGGTCGGCTCGAAGCAGGCCGGCGTGGTGCCGGTCATGTCGTTCACGATCTCGTCCAAGGTGTAGCCCACGGCCAGGCGCGCCGCCGCCTTCGCGATGGGAAATCCCGTGGCCTTGCTGGCCAGGGCCGAGGAGCGCGACACGCGGGGATTCATCTCGATGATTACCATGCGGCCCGTCTCAGGGTGCACGGCGAACTGCACGTTGGAGCCGCCCGTGGCAACGCCCACGCGCTCGAGTACTGCGAGCGACGCGGCGCGCATGCGCTGGTATTCCAGGTCGGTCAAGGTCTGGGCCGGGGCCACGGTGATGGAGTCGCCGGTGTGCACGCCCATGGGGTCCAAATTCTCGATGGAGCAGACGATGATGCCGTTGCCGGCCGCGTCGCGCATGACCTCCATCTCGTATTCCTTCCAGCCCTCGATGGACTCCTCCACCAGCACCTCGCTGGCCGGCGAGAGCTCCAGGCCCTGGGAGACGATGCGCACGAGCTCGTCCACATCGCGCGCGATGCCGCCGCCGGCGCCGCCCATGGTGAACGACGGGCGCAGCACCACGGGGTACCCGAGCTCCTCGGCGATGGCGAGCGCGTCTTCCACGGAGTAGGCGTAGCCGGCCCGCGAGACCTCGATGCCGAGGTCGGCCATGCACTCGTTGAAGAGCTTGCGGTCCTCGCCGCGCTCGATGACGTCCACGTCGCAGCCGATGAGCTCCACGCCGTAGCGTTCCAGCACGCCGGACTTGGCCAGTTCCACGGCCGTGTTCAGGCCCGTCTGGCCGCCGAGGGTGGGCAGGCACGCATCGGGCCGCTCCTTCGCGATGACCTTTTCCACGAAGGCCGGCGTGATGGGCTCCACATAGGTGGCGTCGGCCAGCTCCGGGTCGGTCATGATGGTGGCCGGGTTCGAGTTCACGAGAATGACCCGGTAGCCCTCCTCGCGCAGCACCTTGCAGGCCTGGGCGCCGGAGTAGTCGAACTCGCAGGCCTGGCCGATGACGATGGGGCCGCTTCCGATAACGAGAATGCTCTTGATGTCCTCGCGCTTGGGCATTTACGCCACCTCCCCTTCCGCGGTGCTTCCGAACTTCCAACCGGACAGGCGGTCGGTTGCGATGTCGATATCCAGGTAGTCATCGCGCCCCTCCATAAGGCGCGCGAAGGCGGTGAACAGGTAGTGGGCGTCGGTGGGACCGGGGGCCGCCTCCGGGTGGTACTGCACGCTGAAGGCCGGCACGTCCAGGAAGGCGAAGCCCTCGGCGGTGCCGTCGTCGAGGTTCACGTGCGTCAGCCGGATGCGCCCGAAGCGCTCGTTGGCCACAACGGGGGCAATGCCGCGCCGGCCCCATTCGCGCAGGTCTTCCACGTGCTCGGTCGCACCTCCGGAGAGCTCGGGCACAAGCGCGCCGAGGCTCTGGAAGCAGGGGCAGAAGCCGTGGTTCTGGGCCGTTACCTCCACGCGGCCGGTCAGCAGGTTCTGCACCGGGTGGTTGCCGCCGTGATGGCCGAACTTCAGCTTGTCGATTTCCGCGCCCGCGGCCTTGGCCATCATCTGGTGCCCCAGGCAGATGCCGAACAGCGGCACGCGGCCCAGCAGCTTCTCGGCCTGGCGATAGGTCTCCCCCACCGCCTCCGGGTCGCCCGGGCCGTTGGAGAGGAACACGCCGTCGGGGCCCATCGCCAGCACCTCTTCGGCCGGAGTGTCCCAGGGCACGACGGTGAGCTCGCAGCCACTCGCCACCAGACCGTCTAAGATGGAGCGCTTCACGCCGCAATGGTAGACGACCACCTTGAAGCGGGGCTCGGCCGGGGCGGCCAGGGCGAAGCCATGGGAAGCGGGCAGGTTCGCGGCGGTGTAGGAGTAGGCGCCGTCGCAGGACACGTCGGCGGCCAGGTTCACGCCTACTAGCGACGGGCTTCGGCGCACCTTCTCGAGCAGCGAGGCGACATCCGCGTCCGTGGTGGAAACGACGGCCCGCTGGGCGCCATGGTCGCGGATGTGGCGCACGAGCGCACGGGTGTCGATGCCCTCGATGGCCACGACGCCCTCGCGCGTCAGATAGTCGCCGAGGCTCTCCTGGCTGCGCCAGCTGGAAGGCGTGGGGCACAGGTCGCGCACCACGAGCGCCCGCAGGGCCGGCCTCTCCGCCTGGGCGTCGTCGGCGTTCACTCCGTAGTTGCCCACCTGCGGGTAGGTCAGCGCCACGATCTGCCCCGCGTAGGAGGGGTCGGTGACGATTTCCAGATAGCCCTCCAGAGAGGTGTTGAAGCAGATCTCCCCAAACGCCTCGCCGGGCGCGCCGCAGGAGGTGCCGGCGAACACCGCGCCGTCCTCCAGCACGAGCAGCGCCGACACGGCCGCCGGTTTCGACGTGGCCGCCCGCATCTTCTCCGCAATCTTGCTCAAAGCATCCGTCCTTTCCGCGACTCGCTCATTTTCGTCTCACGTGCTCCCGGCTCCTTGCCGTCCCTGCGTCTCCGCACTCTCGCGAAAGCACGGTCCGCCCCACGGCAGCGCCCGCAAAAAAAGCGCTCCCGCCTTGGACGGGAGCGCTTACAAGCACACAAGATGAAGTTCGCTCATCGCACCTTGCCGGTCTCTCGGTACCGTCCGTTAAAGGTCGAAATTGAGCATAAGGCACCTTGCTAGGTATGCATCTGCACAAAAATAAGCGGCCGAAGACGACAGCCGAATGGCACCGCGAGGACTCCGAAACGTCGTGGCCTATGAAGGCCTGCGCTCCGCGGCCACAGCCAGAGATTTTCCGGAGAAGGCGATGCCGTAGCGCAGGCTGCCCGCCGTAGACGGAGCGCCCGCGCCGCCCCTGGCCGTGTCCGCGTCGTAGGCCCGCGCCTCTATCTGGGCCAGGGCCTCGGTGGCCAGCACCTGAAGGCGGGACGCGTCGGCCCCGTGCTCGAACTTCAGCTCCAGGGTGACCGCCGGTAGCCCCGCCCGCTCGGGAGCCAGCCGGATGTCGAAGCGCCCGCGCCCCGCCTCGCGATTCGAGGCCGGGTTCCCGTAACCGGGTACCCCGAACAGAAGGCCCACCAAAAGCATGTGGTAGCTGTTTTCGCTCGTAAGGTCATAGAAGCTCGCCGAGTTCAGCAGCACGTCCTCCAGCTCCTCGGCGAGTAGGCAGGCGTCCCCGTCGATAAGCGCGCGGTGAAGGTCGATGAGGCAGTCGCGACCGCCGGCGATCTGCGCGAAACGGTCGATAATCTCGCTACGGTACAACGACGCGATCTCCAAATTGGGAATGCGCAGCCGCCGCACGACGTCCTTCGAATTGGGCTGCTCCGTATCGTCGGTGGTCAGATAGCCGGCAAGGTACAAAAGCGACCAAAGGGCCTCGGGGCGGGCATCCAAATCGCCGAACACCACCGACAAATCGAGGGCGGCCTCCACCGACCCGCCCGCCTTAAGCAGCTCGTACACCTTCCGCATCAGACGTGCGTCTCCCCCGCGCACCATAGCGGCGATGGGCGCGTTCGAAGACGTGTTGCCCCAATAGGGCGCGCACTCGCAATCGTTGTCGAAGTAGTTGAGCACGCTCCAAGGGTTGTACACATCCACCGAGCCGAAGCGGTAGCCGTCGTACCATTGGCGCATCTCGGGGAAGTGAGCGGACTGACCCAGGTAGTTAGCGGGCGCGCGCACCTCGTCTTCCGTGAAGCCGTAGCGCTCGTCGTACTTGGCGTTGAGGGAGGTGTTCACCACCAAGTTGTTCAAATCAGAGAAAATGGACTCTTT
>QFCE01002123.1_pt1 | contig 97880 bp, 104 predicted proteins | sample 5346091 | NCBI WGS metagenome assembly QFCE01 (sample SAMN09062252, study PRJNA434731) | Human gut metagenome, whole genome shotgun sequencing project. | isolation source: stool timepoint A chromium assembly | host: Homo sapiens | collected 2015
AATGATATCACCAACATAAGAACTATTGGCTTTTTCAAGTATTCTTTTCTCTAAAACTTGTCTATTTTGGCCTAGACTTATCATAAAATCATTTACTATTGAATAACCATCTTCAGCTTCGTCATTTTCCAAACGATGTAATAATTTAAGTTTGGAATAATGCTCTATATCTAGAGCAATTTCAAGGATAATACCTCGCAAATAATTATCGATAATAGCTAGATCAACTAGATATGCAAAATCAAGATTTACATATTTACCTTTGTTTACTCCATCAGGATGTTTTCTAAAGTTTTTTCGGAAAGATGTTAACTTATAATAATAATTGTTGCTTGTCAAATAATCTTCAGCACGTTCCTTGCAAAAAACATTAAAGGATATTCCTTTATCTTCTAAACGTTTCACCTGATCTGTAACGCTTAATTTTTGTTTGTATATATTCATCCTATCCCTCCTCATATAATCATACCTAAATTACTTATTATCCTTCTTAACTCTTTTTTTATATATTAAGAAATTGATTTCGGAAAAGATGAATTTAAAAATGACTGAATGATGAGTCGCTACAGTCTTTTTGTATATTAAAAACAAAATATCACAATCCATTTCGAATACAAAAAGGATTATCGAAAGTGCAATTAAACTATGAGACTGAGTCCTTTTAAATGTGATTTTTCTTAGTGTTCCAAGTACCGATGACTTCATTAACTGTAGATACAGTAACGAATGCTTCAATATCACTTTCTTGAAGATAATATAGTAATTTTTTATATTCATTTGTAGCCATAATTGTGACAAGCTCTGTATGCTCTGTTTTATCATAACCACCTTTTGCCGAATATAAAGTAACACCACGCTTTAATGTGTTCATTATATAATCTTGAATGACTTCATATTCTTTGGATAATATACAAATCTTCTTTTTCTTATTAAAACCATCAATAAAATAATCTACAGCTTGACCATTGGCTAGTGTTGCCAATGCACCAACCACTAAAGCGCCAATATCATATACAATTAGACTTGTTGTACAAATAAGTAGTCCAACTAACGTACAAGCTTTGCCTAGATCCATATGTGTATATTTATTGACAATTTTCGCAATAATATCCGTTCCACCACTCGATGCGTTTGCACGAAATAGAATGGTTTGCCCAAATGCTAAAATCAATGTATAGGTAGCCATGTCGAAAACAGCATTTTGTGTTAAAGATACATTATTTGGATAAATTTTTTCAAATACAGCTAGAAATAAAGGCAATAATAAAGAGGCATAAATCGTTTTTGCACCAAACTCTTTACCAATTAGAACAATACCTAGAATCAACAATAAGGCGTTGATCACAAAGGTAAGTGTAGAAATAGATAGGCTTGTGATTTTAGCTAAAACCATAGCTAAACCAGTAACACTTCCAGTGATGACTTCACTAGGAATTAAGAAGAAATATATGGCGACACTGATGATGAACATGGCGAGTGTGATAGTCAAAAAGCTTTTTAATGTATTCGTTTTCATTTGTAAAACCTCCGCTTTTTATTATGCCAAAAAAAGTGTAAAAAAAGAAGAGTTATCTCTTCTTCGCATCGGTTTTATTAAATTTATCTCTACGCTTTGTAGATTGAATGAATAGGCGCTTCATTTCTTGTGTATCTTCTTGTTCTAAAGAATCTCTAAAGTGAGAGATTGAATCGATAAACTGGTTGATTTCATCTAATAAGATATCTTTATTCATGATAAATAATTCGGTCCATAAATCTTCATTGATTTTCGCAATACGAGTTAAATCCCGAAAGCTATCTCCCGTATATTCTACAAGATGAGCATTATCGTGTGTATTCATTAAAGATACTGCAATGACATGGGTTAACTGTGATAAAAAGCCGATCATTTTATCATGCTCTTCAATGGATAGTGTACAAATTCTACCAAATTCCATCTTATTAGCTAATTCTTTTACAGATTCAACAGTTTCATTTTTATTCTTTTGAGTTGGAACAAGAATAAAGTTAGAACCCTTAAAAATTGTCTCATCACTAAATTCAATACCACGAGATTCTCTACCACACATGGGGTGAATACTCAATAATTCAAGATCTTCGCGTAATACATCTTGAATGGGTTTAACAATATTTGTCTTTACACCACTAATATCCATTAATAATGAATGTTTAGGAATATCATTCTGATAGACTTCGATCCAAGGAAGAATTTTGGTTGGATATAAACAGAAGATAAATGTATCACACTTTGAAATGACATCTAAAGGATTTGTGCTACCATCTACGATGATTTTTAATTCTTTGGCTTTACCAATGGTTTGTTGAGATACATCAATACCATACACGTTGTAGTTTAAGTGTGTTAGTTTCTTCGCAAAACTCGCTCCCATTAATCCAAGTCCTATAATCGCAATATTTGTCATAGAATCTCAACCTTTCCACCTAAGCTTTGAATGTCTTCAAAGAAAGTAGGATAACTCTTTGTGATGGCTTGAGCATCATCAATAATACATTCGGAACCTGCACATAATCCAAATACCGTCATTGCCATAACAATGCGGTGATCGTTATGTCCAAAGATTTCTACTGTATTATTTGATTTATAGTGTTCTTTACCGTGAATTTGAATCGAATCAAATGTAGAAGTAATATCTACACCCCATTTTTTTAATTCTGTTTCCATAGCTAGAATACGATCACTTTCTTTCATACGTAAACGAGCTGCATTCACAATATTTGTTTCACCATTTGTGAAACTGGCTAAGACACATAAGATTGGTCCTAAATCTGGACAATTAGATAAGTCGATAGTTTGTGGTGCAGGTTGTTTTTTTGTGAATGTGATCGTATCCTTGTCACTTGTAAAACTAGGAATACAATCTAAAATGGCTTTATCTCCTTGTTTACTTGACATGTCCATGTTGGAGCATGAAAGAGTATTGTTTAAAGTGCCTAACACCGCAAAGAAGGCTAGTTGAGAAAAGTCTCCTTCTACAGAAACATCTTGTGCTTTATAGTGTTGGTTTCCTTTGATTAAATATGAATTTGAACTTGTTTCTATAATTTCAATGCCAAATTTCGCTAACATTTGAATCGTTAAATTTACATAGCTCTTTGATTCATAAGGCTCCGTAATTGTAAGTGTACTATCTTGATTTAATAATGGAAGGACAAACATGAATCCGGTAATAAATTGGCTGGAAATATCTCCTTGTACAACGTAGTCTTTCGCTTTTAGATTTCCACTTACAATGATTTCTTTATCGGATTGGTTGAATTCAATATTTTGTTTCTTAAATTCATTTTCATATACATCCATGGGTCTTTGAAGCAATCTTCCTTGACCTAAAAATTTAACTTTGGCATTTGTACATGCAGCAAGTGGAATCAAGAAACGTAAAGTAGAACCGGATTCATTCGCATTACACGTAATATTTCCTTCTTGTTTAAAAAGATTAGTGCCTGTTACTTCATATGTAGTTTCATCGATTTGTTTAATTATAGCACCCAAAGCTTTCATGCAGCCAACGGTTGCTTCAATATCCTTTGAGTTTGTGACATTGGAAACAATACTTGTACCATCACTTAATGAGGCACAAATCAATGCTCTATGCGCCATAGATTTGGATGCGGGTATCTTTACATTTCCATGTACTTTACTTGGTGTTACTTTTACTTTCATTCAAAATCCCCCTGAAGTGGCTTAATGGCAAGCCTAGACATATATAAATCTAATAAACCAAACGCAACTACACTATCCACAACAATTCTTGCTCGGTGCAAGATGCATGGGTCGTGTCTTCCTTGAATTTTAAGATCCACGTTTTCTTTTGAAAGATAATCCACAGATTCTTGCGTTTTAAAAATCGATGGCGTTGGCTTAATGCAAGTATGGATCAAAATCGGCATACCATTTGTGATACCACCATTGATTCCGGCATTGTGATTTGTTTTAGTTTCAATTTTATCATTAAAACGGAAGGCATCATTGGCTTGAGATCCTTTTAGTTTCGCAAAGCCAAATCCTTCGCCAAAGGAAACACCTTTGACGGCTGGTACAGAGAAAATTAAGTGTGATAAAATGCTTTCTACAGAATCAAAGAAAGGTTCTCCTAGTCCTGCAGGAAGACCTATAATGGCAGTTTCTAAAATACCACCTAATGAATCACCTTCAGCAGCTGCTTTTTCGATTTCTTGAATCATCTGATCTTTGACTTGATCATCTATAACCGCAAAGGTTTTATCATTGACTTCTTGAATTTGTTTTTCTAAAACACGAGAGTCTTGACTAAAAGGAATATCCGAAAGGGTATATAAACTTTCAATGTGTGATCCAATTACTATGCCTTGTGATTTCAGAATTTGTCTGCAAATGCTTCCGGCAGCTACAATGCATGCGGTAAGTCTTCCGGAAAAGTGTCCGCCACCACGATAGTCTTGATATCCATTGTATTTTTCAAAGGCAGTAAAATCAGCATGTCCAGGACGCAATCTTCCATGAAAAGCAGAATAGTCTTTTGACTTTGTGTTTTGGTTTTCAATTAGAATGGTAAGTGCTGTACCTGTTGTATAGCCATTATACATTCCAGAAAGAATATGTACTTCATCCGTTTCGTGTCTTTGGGTTGAAATTTTACCTGTTGCCTTACGCTTATCCATGTCCGATTTGATTTGTTCCATATCCACCTTAAAGCCTGCAGGAAGACCATCTAACGTAATACCAATGGCAGGGCCATGGCTTTCACCAAATAATGTCCAAGATATATTTGTACCAAAATTATTCTTCATAAGGTCCTCTTTCTAATACTTCTTGTATTTCCTTAAAAGAAAGTTCTTTGATGATATAAGAACCAGATTGTTCAACTAAAACGGTAGATACTGTATTATGATTGCTTTTCTTATCATGCGTTACATATTCTAATAATGTGGCAGTATCATAGTCTGGTACTTGAGGCAAATCTAATTTTTTATAGATGTTTAATACGCGTTGTTTTAATGCTTTATCTTCAATAAAGAATAACATACCCATCGCCACACATTCTCCATGAAGATATGTATTTAATCCATATGCAGATTCAATGGCGTGTCCAATGGTGTGCCCAAAGTTTAAAATCTTTCTAAGATTACTTTCTCTTTCATCTTGTTGAACTACATCTCGCTTTAATTCAATGGAACGCGTAATAATCGTATCGATATCTAATGTTTCTTGTTCAAATAAAGAGACTAAATGATCATCTAAAATGAGTCCCATTTTAAGTGCTTCACAAAGACCGTTGTGTTGTTGGCGAAGGGAAAGCGTCGATAATACGTTTGGATCGATAATAACGGTTTTAGGTTGCCAAAATGCGCCTACAATATTTTTGTAGGAACCCATATCAATAGCTACTTTTCCACCTACACTTGAATCAACCTGGCTTAATACAGTTGTTGGGATGTTGTAGAAATCAATCCCGCGCATATAGCTAGCGGCGACAAAACCTGCAAGATCTCCGACAACACCACCGCCTACCGCAATAATGGCATCTTTTCTAGACATGTTGTGTGAAATCATATCTTCTAAAAGATTTTTATATTGATCAAAACATTTGGATGGTTCACCTTGCGGAATGGTGCATATAAAAGAATCAGGACACTGTTCTTTTACGATGTTGACCCATTTTTCAGGCACACCTGTATCTGTGATAATCGCAATTTTTCTTGATACAGGAATATATTCATGTACTTTTTGAATTGCGTTTCTTTCAATATATATTGGATATGAATGATTTTCTAAATAGACATTTAACTTCATAATAAAAAACTCCTTTCATATATCATACCATGAACATAAGCTTTTTTCAGAAATTTTCTGAAAGAAATAGTGTAATGAATATATGGAGTACTTAGTTAAAATTCAAGACTATTTGAAATTGAAAATAAAGGATACATATCGTGTCGCAATTATTGGAAAGGAAATCGCAAAAAAAGAAGGATTGAATGTAGAAGATTTATTGATTGCGTGTTTGTTGCATGATGTGAGTGATTTTGATTGTTTAAAAGATCAATTAAAAATATCCACAGCCTTATAAGCTGTGGATAAATGTTTCTACACGATACATGATTTGTTTCAAATTCTCAATATCTGTTTGAATATTTCCTGTTTCTAAGGAATGATTTCCATCAACAATACTATGAAATTCAATAAGATGATAAATACAATAGTGTTCAATCTTATCGAAGTTAGCCCACTGATCTTTGGCTCCAGAATACACTAAATCTTTTTGTTGAAGATATTCCAAAGTAAAATCTAATGGTGTGAAATAGATGTTGGCAGTTAACTTATATTCATGGGCAAGTTTAGCTGCACAATAAGTACCTATACTTTTTGAGATAAAAAGAATGGAATCATAAGCTTTTAAATCGAATTTATGAATTTGGTCTTTGGCTTGTTTATATGCCTCATCTTTAGATTTGTTTAAATCAAAGTCTAGGTTTTCAAAATGAATTTCTTTGATTTCATAATCCATATTCTTTAATATCTTCTTTGAATAATATAGTAATGGTTTATCAGTGTGATATCCAATTCCAGGAAATAATATAGCAAGTTTCATGCCTTTAGTATAAGATTAGTCATCTAAATTATCAATGGCATATTGTGCTTCTTCAGCTGTGAATTTTTCTCCATATTCCGAAGTTAATTGATCATAGATGGCATCCTTTGACATGTTCATAGTTTCTTGATAGTTCTTTGCGGACTTCAAAGCTACTTCTAAATAGTCTCCCTTGATGTTATCAATGGCATACTGCGCTTCTTCTGGTGTAAACTTTTCTCCATTTTCTGAAGTTAATTGATCATAAATTCGAGCTTTTGACATATGCATCGTCTTTTTGTAGTTTTCTCCGCATTTTAATGCATTTTCATTATAATCCGCATTTAGATTATCAATCGCATATTGTGCAGCTTCTGCATCAAACTTTTCTCCATATTCCGACGTTAATTGATCGTAGATACCTTGTTTGGACATGTGCATCATATCGCTATAAGTTTTTGCGCTACGTAGCGCATTGCGATACTCTTTTGGAACACTTGTATCTTCCTTTGTTTCTACTATTTTTTCTTTTGTGTCTTTAGTCTTAGTTTCTTCATCACTCGTTGTTGAACAAGCGACAGCCGATAAGACAATAGCGGCTGTTAAAAATACTTTTAAACCCTTTTTCATATATACTCCTTATTTCTTTTTCTTTAGTATAAGAAATATATAAAGATGTTTGGTATGCCATGAGCATACATTTAAATCAGGGAATCAATCCACATAAAAAACCATACATCTAAACATAAAAATAGAAAGAAAATAATGGAATAAAGGATTGGCCATGGTACTTTAGACATGTGTTTATGGAATAGATTTTTATTATAGTAAAGGAATAACCCGAAATAAATAAACACAAAACAACTCAGTTTATTGATAAAGCTATTATTGATGGTTTCACCTGGCTCCATATCTACCACAATCATAAGCGTAAATATGATCCAGGCAAGACTGATCATCTTAGATTTGAATGTGTCATTATTAAATGGTGGAATAACAACTAGTTTTTGTTGAATGGCTAGATCCATTTCTTTCACAGAATTATAGCGATTCTTATAATCTAATTGTGTTGCCTTTAAAATGACTTGTTTTAAATCAAATGGGATATTGTTTTGATGTTCTAAAGAACCATTTAATAAGTAGTTCATTAATTTACCTAAGGCATATATATCTGTTTGTGGATTGGATTGTTGAAAACCAAATTGTTCGGGTGCTGCATAGCCAACACTGCCTAAAATAAGAGTGTCTTTACTTTTCTTGGAATCTAGAAAACGAGCAATGCCAAAATCAAGGAGTGTCACTTTATTATCATGATAAATAATATTTTCTGGTTTGATATCACGATGGATAATTGGTGGATTTAACTTATGTAATGAATCTAAACACTCGCATAATTGATGCGTGATGTCTTTAACTTGTTCTTTTGAAAAGGATTGTTGATCTAATGTTTTTCCTTCAATATATTCTTCAATTAAAGTTAAATGATTGTCACTTTCTTGTATCACAAAAATTTTAGGTAAGTATGGATTCTTTATCTTTTGAAGTGTTTGATAAAGTGTTTTATCATAATAATTTAATTCTTTCTGGATATATTTAGTGTGTGTTGTTTCATGTTCTACTAATGAAATTGTTTTATCTTGATCTTGTTTAATTATTTGTAAAGTCTTCATAAATTGCTCTTTCTTGTGTATATTATAAGTATTATGGTAGAGACAAATCAATTATTAAAAACAATTCAAGAAACAAAGAGTGATGGATTAAATACTTTAATGGAAAGTCTAGATAATTTAACTTTTTCAGAGTATTTAAATCATATCATTGATGCTAAGCATATATCTAAGGCACAAGTATTATCGAAGACAACGATTCAAAGGAATTATGGGTATCAAATATTTGATGGATCAAAGGTTCCCAATAAAGATAAGGTGATTCAGTTAAGTTTGGGATTAGGTTTAGATTTGCGTATGACAAATAACTTATTGTCATTATCGAATAATGGGATGTTGTATCCAAAAGTAAAAAGAGATGCCTTATTGATTTATTGTGTTGAAAATCATAAGAGTGTATATGAAACTAATGAGTGCTTGATGGAGTATAAGTTAGAATTATTGGATTAGTGGTGAGAAAATCATCACTTTTTTATTGACTTTGGAAAAACAAACTCCTATAATGCCTATAAAGTTACTAGGAATAGTAAGCGGAGGTACTAATCATGAAACGATGTTGTAGCTCTTTAAATGAATAATATTGAATTTATTTAATAGGAGGAAAAGAAAATGACAGTATATAAAGCAATTTCAGATTTAATTGGAAATACACCATTAGTAGAATTAACACATATTGAAGAAAAAGAAGGTTTAGAGGCTAGTGTTGTTGCGAAAGTAGAATTCTTTAATCCAGCAGGTAGTGTAAAGGATCGTATCGCAAAGAAAATGATTGAGGATGCTGAGAAAAAAGGGTTGATCAAGCCAGGTGCTACATTGATTGAGCCAACAAGTGGAAATACTGGTATTGGTATTGCATCTGTTGCAGCAGCTAAGGGATATAAGGCTATTATGACAATGCCTGAAACAATGAGTGTAGAGCGTCGTAACTTATTGAAGGCGTATGGCGCAAAAGTTGTTTTAACAGATGGCAAAGCAGGTATGAAGGGGGCTATCGCAAAAGCACAGGAATTGGCAGCTGCTACACCAAACAGTTTTATTCCAAGTCAATTTGAGAATCCATCAAACCCACAGGCGCATTATGAATCGACTGGTCCAGAAATTTGGAAGGATACAGAAGGAAAAGTTGATATATTTGTTGCCGGTGTTGGAACAGGTGGTACTGTAAGTGGTACAGGTAAATATTTGAAGGATCAAAATCCAAATGTGAAAGTGGTTGCGGTTGAACCTGCAACAAGTCCAGTATTATCCCAAGGTCATGCAGGTCCTCATGGTATTCAAGGTATTGGTGCTGGTTTTGTTCCGAAAACATTGGATACAAGTGTATATGATGAAGTCTTTACAGTCACAAATGAACAGGCTTATGAAACAGGTCGTTTAATTGCACATAATGAAGGCATGCTAGTGGGTATTTCAAGTGGTGCTGCTACATATGCCGCTATTCAAATCGCAAAACGCCCTGAAAACAAAGGGAAAACAATCGTCGTATTATTACCAGATACAGGTGAGCGTTATTTATCTACTCCAATGTTTGCGGAATAATAAAAAAATACGAAGTAAAAAATTACTTCGTAAATGTCTTGGCATAGCCATGATCTTCTCTAGAACCCGTACCAATGGGTTCTTTTATTTTTCCAATTTCTTCAATTTCAAATGGTGTTAATTGATATACATAGTTTAGCCAGTTTCGATATAGAAGATTTGCATGGCTTCTCCATTTTAAGATAGGTTCTTTTTCTGGATCATCATCGGGAAAATAATTGAATGGAATATGGATGGGTTTATTGGCTTTTAAATCTCTAAAATATTCATCTTTTAATGTTTCTTTTCCATATTCTAAATGACCTAAAATAAATATTTGACGATAGTCTTTTGTGACAATGATGTTTGAACCAATTTCATCATTTTTAGATAGTATGGATAAGCATTTTACTTTTTTAACTGCTTCTTCATCAATAGCCGTATGTCTTGAATGTGGCGTATAGTGGATTTCATCAAAGCCATTGGTTAAAAAGTCATATTCATCGACTAATTGTTCTGGGAAGATGCCGAATACTTTTTCTGGCAAGATATGCTTTTGAACTCCATAATGATAATACAGTCCGGCTTGGGCTCCCCAACAAATATGTAGTGTAGAATAGACGTGAGTCTTAGACCATTCCATGATTTCTTCAAGTTCATTCCAGTAATCAACATCTTCGTATTCAAGATGTTCTACTGGAGCTCCTGTAATGATCATTCCATCGTAATAATTATTTTTTAATTTGTCAAAGTATGTGTAGAATTTGACTAAATGATCTTGGCTTGTATTTTTAGAAACATGGTTTTTGACCATCATAAAATCAATATCAACTTGAAGTGCACTTTTTGAAATTAATCGTAAGATTTGTGTTTCCGTTTCTATTTTTTTGGGCATTAGATTTAAAATCACGATCTTTAATGGTCGAATTCTTTGTCTATGTGCACTTTTATCTTCAATCGCAAAGATTTTTTCACTTTCTAATATGTCTTTTGCGGGCAATGCATCGGGTATGTTGATTGGCATATATGAACAACTCCTTTATTTGTATACACTTTATTATACGCGAAAAAAAACAGAATGGAAATTTTCCATTCTGTAAAAGACTATGCTTTCATTGCGTCTAGTGCTTGTTGTAAATCGTTGATAATATCTTGTGCAGCTTCAAGACCTACAGAGAAACGAATTAAATCTGGAGCAACACCGGCTTCTTTTAATTGTTCTTCACTCATTTGACGGTGTGTATGACTTGCTGGGTGTAATAGACAAGTTTTGGCGTCTGCAACATGGGTTACAATAGAAGCAAGTTTTAAGCTGTCCATGAATTTTTCAGTTTGATTACGATCTGCTTTTAATCCAAATGACAATACACCACAAGTTCCGTTTGGACAATATTTTTTAGCTAATTCATGATGAGGGTCACTTTCAAGATCTGCATATTTTACCCATGCAACATCTTCATTGGCTTCTAAGTATTTAGCTACAGTTAGTGCATTTGCACAATGTGCCTTCATACGAACGGCTAATGATTCTAATCCTAGATTTAAGTAATATGCGTTTTGAGGTGCTTGGATTGATCCTAAATCACGCATCAATTGGCTTGTAGCTTTTGTGATATAAGCTAATTTACCAAATTTTTCAGCATATACAATACCATGGTAGGATTCATCGGGGGTAGTTAGTCCTGGATATTTATCGGCGTGTTCTAGCCAGTTGAAGTTACCACTATCTACAATAGCTCCACCTACACAAGATGCATGTCCATCCATATATTTTGTGGTAGAGTGAGTAACAATATCAGCTCCCCATTGGATTGGTTGACACATAATTGGTGTAGCGAATGTGTTGTCAATGATTAATGGAACTCCATTCGCATGAGCAATTTTCGCAAATTTTTCAATATCGAAAATACGTACAGTTGGATTTGTGATGGTTTCTCCAAAGACACATTTTGTGTTTGGTTTGAATTCTTTTTGAAGATCTTCTTCACTGATTTCTGGGTCAACAAATGTACAGTCGATACCCATTTTCTTCATTGTTACACCAAATAGGTTGTAAGTTCCACCATAGATGGCACTAGAAGCAATTAAATGATCTCCAGCTTCACAAATGTTGAATACCGCAAAGAAGTTGGCAGCTTGTCCACTTGATGTTAGCATAGCAGCAATACCACCTTCTAAAGCAGCAATCTTACTTGCGACAATATCGTTTGTTGGGTTTTGAAGGCGTGAATAGAAATATCCACTGTCTTCTAAATCGAATAATCTTCCCATTTGAAGACTTGAATCATATTTAAAAGTAGTACTTTGATAAATTGGTACTTCTCTAGGCTCGCCGTTTTTGGGTTCATAACCGGCATGTAAACATTTAGTTTCTGTTTTCATAATTTTTTACCCTCCGCTTTTATAATCATTATTTTAAGCTTTTCTTTATAAAAAGTAAAAGAAAAGCTTAGATTACATAATCAAAGCTTTGTTCACGATTTAAAATGTCTTGTAGTGATATTCCTTTTAAATAGGTTTCAATCACTTGATTTAATCCTTCATAAATATAAAGTGTAGTACAATCTTCTTTTCTTGGACATACATTTACTTCAGTGTCTAAGCAGGCAACACAAGACAAATTGCCTTCCGTTGCGACTAATACGTCATATACAAGGATTTGGTCTGGATTTTTTGCGAGCTTATATCCCCCTTGAAAACCACGGTTGGATTGAACTATTCCACTTTTTGTAAGAATTGGAACGATTTGTTCTAAATATTTTTTAGAGATGTTTTGTCTGTCGGCAATATCCTTTAGTGTTATAAAGCCTGAATCATTATGTTGAGCTAAATCTATAAGTAGGCGAAGGGCATAGCGACCTTTTGTAGATATTTTCATTTTTATTCCCCTTTTCTTTTTATTATAATAATATATATTTAGTAGGTTTTCTAGCAAAGAGGTAAAAAATGGTTAAAATTGTCGTTTTTGATTTAGACGGAACACTATATGATTCACATAAACATATTGATAAAGATACAGTTTATAAAATAATTGAACTTGAACAAAAAGGTATTGTAGTTGGGATTGTGACTGGAAGGTTTTATGAAGAGTTGGATGAAGTTATCGAAAAACTAAAACTAAGAGAATACAATGGTTTTGTAGCAAGTTCGAACGGTTTAGAAATACATGATTTTTTAGATGGGAAAATAAAGTGCTTTACGCGACTCTCAAAAGACGAAGTAAAAGAATTGGTAGAAGAAGCAAAGAAACATCATATGATTAGTTATGTTTGGCAAAATGGTCGTTATTCGATGTTTGATATATCATTTATGAATGGATTAAAAAAGCTTGCTTCAGCAATTCCCTTTGGTGAGCATTATATAAAAGCATTAAGAGAGACTGAATTTGAGAAGAGTATATCTTTAGAGGTACCTTTATATGATAAGGTGTGTTTTGCGGGACTTCCAATCTTGAAATTAAAAAAATCAATCTTAAAACAGCATCCAGAATATCGGTTTTATGATGTTGGAAGACTCGGAACTGAATTATGCAAGAAGGATGTTGGGAAGCTTGAAGCTATTCAATTCATTTGTAGGAAGAAAAACACCTCTATAGATTGTGTAATGGCTTTTGGAGACAACGGAAATGATGTGAATTTACTAGCCTCTTGTGGATATGGAGTTGCGATGAGAAATGGGAGTGCACAGGCAAAAAAAGCCGCTAAATATATTAGCGACTATACAAATAATGAGCAGGGTGTGCTTCGATTTATAAATTCGTTTTTTGGATGAAATATTGATCTAAAAAGATAAGAATTCCATTTAGTACAAGGAAGAATCCAGTTAAAGAGAAAATAAAGTCTAAGGATTGAATGGGTTTCATAAGTAATACAATTCCGACAACTAAGATAAAGATAGCTCCGGCAAGATTGACTTTCCATTGTTCAAAACCATTATCTTTTAAGAGTAATACTTTTTGAAAATGAGATAGGGAATTAATAATCAATAGAATTCCTACAAGCATAGGTAAAATACTAATGAATTTTTTTGGTTCAAAACTCATATATAGGCCTACAGACAATAAGAATATGCCTAATACAAGAGTTGTTAGTGTTGTACTATTTCTTTTCTTGAAATATGTATATAGAAATAGAATCGCAATGACTAAAAAGATACATCCAATAACTCGCGTAATTGTTGTTAATATGGAGACGTTAAATATGCATAAGACTAAGCCAGATAAAATGCATAGAATTGCCGATGAGATAGCTTCTGTTTTTGTTTCTTTCATATAATCACAACCTTTCACAATTATTATACTCTGTTGTATAATTATTTTAAGAGGTGATGAACGTGAAAGTTGCAGTTTTGTTAGAAAATGGATTTGAAGAATTAGAAGCTATGGGTCCAATTGCCTTACTTAGACGTGGTGGACTTGATGTGGATATGATTGGTGTCAACAATGAGGAACAGGTTACAGGTCGTTTTGGCGTAACCTATTCGAGTGTGTTTCCAATGAACAAATATGACTTTAGTGATGTGGATTGTTTAGTTTTACCTGGTGGTCCACATTATCAAAAGCTAGAAAAGAATGAAGAAGTATTAAAATTAGCTCATGAGTTTGCCGAAAATAAAGTATTGGCAGCTATTTGTGCTTCTCCAACAATCTTAGGTCATGAGGGTATCTTAAAAGGTAAGAAATATACTTGTTTTAAAGATATGGATGAAGATTTTGGTGGCGAATATCAATATGAATATGCCGTTACAGACGGAAACATCATTACGGGTGTAAGTGCAGCAGCAAGTATTGAGTTTGCGTTTGCGATTCTAGAAAAGCTTTGTGGTAAAGAACACACAGAAAAAGTAAAAGCATCGATTTATTATGATGCAAAGCACTAAAAAAATTGTCATCGTGAATGATGACAATTTTTAGTTTATGCTTCTTCATTTAATAAATGGAATTTTTCAAAGATATAGAATAGTAAAGACATGATCATTCCTGTGATACAAGCAAGTACCATTCCTGATAAGGAAATATTTCCTAAGTGAATTGTTACTCCGCTAAGTCCAACAACGAATACAACGGATGTTAAGATCATGTTTACGCTTTTTCCATAATCTACTTTTTGGTCGACAAGAATTCTTAATCCACTTGTACCAATCATACCGTATAGTAAGAAACTGATTCCACCGATAACTGGATTTGGAATTGTTTGAATCAATGCAGATAATGGACCAATGAATGAACAGATGATGGATAGGATGGCAGCTCCAGCAATAACTTGTACGCTGTATACGCCAGTAATCGCCATAACTCCAATGTTTTCTCCGTAAGTTGTAGTTGGAACAGATCCAATTAAACCTGAAATCATTGTTGAGAAGTTATCTGCAAATAAAGAGCGATGTAGTCCTGGATCTTTGATTAAGTTTCTTCCTACAACTTCTCCTGTAACGATTTGGTGACCAATGTGTTCCGATGTGATAACTAATAATACAGGAAGCATCATTAGAATGGCATCTATACTGAATTTTGGTGCTTGAAAGTTTGGAATTGAAATAAAGTTTGCTTCTAATACTGGAGTAAAGTCTACAATGCCTACGGCAACAGCAGTTAAATATCCTGTAACTACGGCAATTAAGATTGGAATGACGCTTAAGAATTTTTTGAAGCATACACTTCCAATTACGGCCATACCAAGTGTAACCGCAAAAACAATCACGTTTTTAGGGTCAATGTTATCTCCTAGAATTCCAGCTGTATTTGCAGCAGATGAAGATAATTCTAGACCAATTAATGCAACAACGGGTCCCATCGCGGCAGATGGTAGTACGATATCAATCCATTTAGTTCCAAATTTCTTGATGATCATTGCCAATAAACATCCGCAAAAACCAACCACAACAAATCCACCACATGCGTATGGATATCCAAATTTTGCGATAATGATATTTGCGGGAGCAATGAAGGCAAAGCTACTTCCTAAATAGGCTGGTGCTTTTCCTTTTGTGATAAAAATAAACAACAATGTTCCGATACCATTCATGAATAGTACGATAGCTGGGTTAATACCGAATAAGAATGGTACTAATACACTGGCTCCAAACATTGCGAACATGTGTTGAATACTTAATGGTATCAGCAGATTTGCGGGTACTTTTTCTTCAACTTGAATAATTCGTTTTGCCATGAAAAATATTCTCCTCCTAAAATATACCTTAACTTTTATACCACATTTTAATGGATTATGAAACTAATTTAGGCTATAATTATCAAGTAGTGCGCCTGTAGCTCAACTGGATAGAGTATCAGATTCCGATTCTGGCGGTTGCAGGTTCGAGACCTGTCAGGCGCACCATTTAGGTGAAATATGGAAACAATACTTTTTGATTTAGATGATACATTAATTGAATCGATGCACGTATGGGAAGATGCCATCATTCGTTTATTTAAAAAGATGGATTTGTATATGAGTATGGAAGAGGCTCGTCAAATCTTTTTTACGATGAAATTTTCGGAAGTTTTAACATACATTAAAGAAAGATTTCATACTAAACAAGATGAGGCTTGGATGTTCAATGAAGTAAATGAAGATATCTTGAATCAATATGCGTATCATATTGAGGCAAAGAAGGGTGCTTTGGATTATATAAAGAAGTGTGCTTCAGAAAATAAAAAGATGGCTGTATTAACATCAAACACAAGGGCATTATCTGAAAAAGTATTAGATCGACTTGGTATGTTGGAATATATGGAGAATGTATATTCAGCAGATGAATTGAAGATGTCAAAAAGAGAAGTGGATATCTATGAGTATGTATTGAAAGATTTAAATACAACTGCAGAAAGTGCGATTGTATTTGAGGATTCGATGTATGCGATCAATACAGCTCGATCATTAAATATTGAGTGTATTGGTTTAGTAAATCCAAACAATCAAAAGGTGTTTGAAAAAAACCATGTAAAAACAATCGTTGATTTTACAGAATTGTGTTAAAATCATGATATGTCCCAGTAGCTCAGTTGGATAGAGCATTCGCCTCCTAAGCGAAAGGTCGTAGGTTCGACTCCTATCTGGGACGCCATATTGAGTTAAAAATAGCGCTGAAATCGTTTGACTTCAACGCTTTTTTGTATTCTCTTTTAATCAGAATAATACTTTTGATTTTTACTTTTTGGCTTGTCAGGAATTGTCAATTTTAGTTTACCTGCATCAACTAGTGGTTGAATATATTCTTTTGTCACAAAAGATGTTGTTTTAATATCTAAATATTCAGCAATTTCTTTTCTTGATTTTGGTGACTTACAAAAACGTATTAAGTCAATATCTTCATTGTCGTTTGAGGTATGTTGATTATTATATAAAGTAACAACAAATTCATTTCTTTTGTTTTCAAATACAGGTTCAGGTAAATTAGATTCCTTCATTTCTCTACGTATTGTTGGGATACCAGAATATCTGTTTTCAGTCTTTAATAAAAATTCAGACATTGTAGCAAGTGCAGGATTTCTTAAATCGGGTCTGGCTTTGCCTAAATCAAAAATTGTCATTCTTCCGTATAGGCTTCCAGGACTATGTATTTCTAAGCGGTTTGTGAAGAAGCAAATTTGGATAGGGGTACCTTCCGTATAAATGCTGTAATCACGATGAATTAACGCATTTAAAATGGCTTCTCTTATAGCGTTGATAGGATATTCTGTTTTATCTTCTCTTTTACCATTGTTTGGATTGATGATTGTTTGAACTTTTATATTTCTTTTACAAAAAGCTATGGCTTCATCCAACATTTCTGATAAAGTGCCTTCAATTCTTTTGTTGTCTAGAAAACGTATTCCATCGCTAGTGATGTCGCCAATCGTTTCTCCTGGAACAACGATTGCGGTAATAGCTAATTGCGGTAATAGTCCTTGTGGATAGATTCCAAAATTTAAAACGGATGCTAGTGTGGGAATATTATTACGTGTGATTGATAGTAATTCATAAATTTGATTTTCGGATAATTTTGAAAATCCTGGCCGATTTAATTTCATTTGTAGAATAAAATTATTGATGTCATTTTCCCTTAATAAAGAAAGAGTAGCTCGATCAATGGGCCTTTCATCATCGTGTACATGTGATTTAAAGGATTCGAAGTTATAGATTTCATAATCTGTCATTGGTAAATCAGCATCTCCAACTCGCACATAAGAACCTTTGACTTTACCTGCACCAGCATAGTAACACGGGCGATTTGTGATATCGATAGAGGGAATTTCTGCACTACAAATATTGACGCCTTCGTATTCAGTAATTGTAAAAATAGCGCGGATTTGAGGAATCATCTGATTGCATTGTTCGCTTACTTTTTTCTGTAGGTCTTGTAAATCATAGACACCTACTGGTTTAAAGTTTTGTGTTTCATCTAATCCAAATACAATAATTCCACCACCATCCTGATTTGAAAAACTAGAAAGAGTGTCATATAAACGTTTTGGCGTTCCTCCATGAGCTGCTTTTACTTCGATAGTTTGTGATTCTGCTTGTGTGGTAATTATTTGTTTAATTAAATCATTTAATTCGATATTCAGCATTATTTTCCTCCTTTAAATTTGTTTATGCAAATAAATTATAATAAATAAAATAAGCTAATTCAATAAAATTAGTTAAGTAATTCACTTAAAATGAATAAAAATTGATTTAAATTATAATTTTAGTTAATTAAAATGCATTTAACTTAACAAAAAAGGACTTTAAGTTAACTTATTATTGTGAAGGAGTTAATAAAAATGACAAAACTATAAAAATATTATACCTGTATCTCATTTAGATAGAGAGTTTTCCTCCTAAGCGAAAGGTCGTAAGTTCAAATCTTATCGGGGACACCATATAGCTCATAAATAAATGTTTTTTAGCATCTTCTTATCAGAAATTAGATGAATTTATCTGCTTTTCCAGCTAATATGCATCTTTTAAGAACATTTGATGAGTGGTCAAACATAAAAGTATTAGAAATATAAAACAAGACAATATGAACAAACTCCTTTTACATAGCCAGAAAATCCTGATATATGAGAAAGGAGTTTTTATTATGCGAAATTGTAAAGTAATCGCAGTCACAAATCAAATAAGAAAAAATCATTTAATTTGTAGATTGTTAGTTAAAATGATATATTATGAAGGAAGAGTCGGTATGGAGACTATAAACCCATGCCATTGATCGGAACAAAGACCTAAAACTTGTTCTAGTGCAGAGAAAACTGCTAAACATCTTAAAAGGCGAGCAATCGCCTTTTAATTTTGTGGAGGAAATAAGTATGTTAAACAATAAAGCATTCGACCTTTGGGCAGATGGTTACGACAAAACTGTCGGCATTTCTGATGAGAAAAACACATATCCTTTTGCTGGTTACAAAAAGGTACTTGGATTCATTTTTCAGACTATAATGAAAACTGAAAATGCCATTGTTTTGGATATTGGGTTCGGGACAGGTACATTAACAACAAAGCTATATGAGCAAGGGTGCTCCATATATGGACAGGACTTTTCATCTAGGATGATTGAGTTGGCATCTGAGAAAATGCCCAATGCACATTTATATCAGGGGGACTTTTCAAAAGAGCTTGTCGAACCATTGCAAAATTTTCGTTATGATTATATTGTTGCGACATACTCTTTGCATCATTTGACGGATGATCAGAAGAAAGATTTCTTTCTAGAATTGCGTAATCACTTAAAGAAAAACGGCAAAATTATAATCGGCGATGTTGCCTTTGAAACACGAAAGGATTTAGAAAAGTGTAAATTGAAGGCAGGAGACACATGGGATAATGATGAAATCTACTTTGTCGTTGAAGAACTGAGAAAAGATTTTCCAGGTCTTTTATTTACGAAAATGTCCAGTTGCGCTGGTGTCCTGATTTTGGACTGACAAATTCAAGTTTATTGAAAAAAGAAAGAAGTGATAGCATTGACAAGAATTTGCTGTTCTCATTGTGGTCATGAAACGGCAAAAAATTGTTTATAGAATTCCAATAATGACTACTCAACTTCAAAAAGATATAGATGATCATAAAATTTATTTGGTACGTGGTAAAACGATGCCACCTTCAAGTCGATATTGTTTTCATTGTCATAAAGATGTTTGTTATTCATTTTTACCTATTGATGAAACTTCTATTGCTTCAGTTGAATCTGAAATGGGTGGTTTTTATGAAGGATATCAAAAGATTGTTGTAAAAAAGATTAAAGATCGGTTTGTTGATTCTTATTCAGATTCTATTGGTACTTTAGAATGCAAAACAAGTATTGATTTAACTGAAAAGGAATATAAGAAGTTTATCCATAATATATATCCTACATTAAAGAATGGAATGAAAACTATGATGATTTAGATATTTGTGATAAAACAACCTGGTCTATCATTATAAAAGCAATTAACAGTTTAGGTTTACCTGAGTTTCAATAAGCATTAGCACTTCAGCTAGTGCTTTTCTTTAATCAAGTGAGCAACATAATGTTCACACTATTAGAAATTAAAAGAATCATTCTATTACCGAAAATTTAATAATTTTTAAAAAAGTGGGAATAGGAGAGAACGTTATGCAACTTATTGTTAGAAAAAATATTTAGATGAGTTGATTGAATTATATGGTACACCCGATATAAAGGTTATTACTGGAATTCGTTGTAGTGGGAATCAGTATTACTTCAGGAATTTATCACATATTTAAAATCATTAAATGAACAAATCAATATTGTGATGATTAATCTTCAAAAGTTGGAATTGATCATTTGTTAGAATATCATGCCTTGCATAAATATATTATGAATCAATACAAAGAAAAAATGACAAATGTACTGTTAATTGATGAGGTACAGATGTGTCCTCAATTTGAACTTGCAATTAATAGCATTTATGCAAAAGGAATCTATGATATTTATATTACAGGTTCTAATGCGTTTTTACTCAGCTCAGATTTGGCAACACTGTTTACTGGAAGAACAATGGAAATAAAAGTATACCCATTTTCATTTAAGGAATATCTAACTTATTATAAAATCACAGATGGATATGATGATGCTTTTGATCAATACGTCAAAACTGGAGGAATGCCAGGTGCTTATGTCTATAAAACGGAAAATCGACAATATGACTATGTACGAGATGTTTATTCAACTATTATCATTCGAGATTTAGTTGAAAAGTATAAGATAAGAAATAAACTAGAATTTACGAATATATCCGAATTTATGATGGATAACATTGGAAACTTTCTTTCTCCAAATAATATCTGTGAGACTTTAAAGAATAATCAAAGTGAAATAACAAGAAAGACTGTTTCAAAATACATTGGTTATTAGAAAATGCTTTTCTATTTTATGAAGCAAAACGATATGATTTGAAAGGAAAAAAATACCTAACCAACAATAGTAAGTATTATCTTTGTGACTCTTCTTTTCGTTATGCAGTAAATGGTGCACGAAATATGGACTATGGAAGAGTATACGAAAATATTGTTTATTTAGAGCTACGTAGAAGAGGTTATGAAGTATATGTTGGCAAACTGTATAAAAAAAGAAATCGACTTTGTTGCCAAGAAACGTGATACACAAATATATATTCAAGTAAGTGATAATATTTCGGATGAAAAAACATTTGAAAAAGAATACACACCATTACTTGCGATCAAAGATGCATACCCTAAGTTGATTATTACAAGAACATGTCATGAAACATATGATTATCAAGGTATTCAAGTTATTGATCTTTGCAGATGGCTTAGAGAAGAATAACGATTCGTTTTCAAAAGCATCATGGGTTCTTTCCAGACAATGTCTGGATGACTTTATTGTATGAGTTAAATCTACAGTGTTACTTAACTGAAAATAATTAGGTGCCTAAAAATCAGTACAGAGCATTACCACTTTGGTAGTGCTTGATGCTAGTATATTTATAGGACAGGTAAAACATCTCGAATTTGATTTGATAAGGAACCAATCACATTAAAAATAGAATGAGATATTGAACATGACTATCCTAGATATTGTAGATTCTTGTGCATATGGTACAATGTCAAGAAACAGTAAAGCCTATGACCAAAAATTTAAAGAAAATGTTATTAATTATGTTTTAGAACATCCAGAAGAAAAATACACTGCGCTTGGAAATAAATTTCGGTGTTCATCCTACAACGATTGCTGGGTGGATGAAACAATATCGCAGCAATGATAATCAAGTCATCGTTAGAGGCAGCGGTAATTATGCAAGTGATGAAGCTAAAGAAATCGCCAAATTGAAAAAGGAACTAAAAGACACAAAGGACGCGTTAGAAGTATTAAAAAAAGCTATTGGCATACGTCCAAGTAAAGCAGCGTGAAATCTACGAAGCGGATGATCAACAAAAGAAAAAAGATCAAACCATTTCCGTAGCCAGTGTGCTAAAAACAATTGGGGTTAGTCGTTCAGGTTTCTATAGCTATAAAAAGAATGAAAATCTACCTACTCAGACACAAATAAGAAATGAGCATCTTCAAAAAAGAAATCAAGAAAAATTATAGCATGGGTATTAACGCGAACAATGGATGCGGACAAGGTGTTAGAATGCTTAATAAAAGCTAAAGAAAGACGTGAAACTGATCATCCGATTGTGATCCAAAGTGACCGCGGAGTACAGTATACATCAGAATTATACCAGCGATTAACTAAAGGTATGGTTACTAGCTATTCATGGAAAGGAACTCCATGGGACAATGCGTGCATTGAATCTTTTCATTCCTTGATAAAAAGAGAATGGCTACAATTTTATAAAATTGATAATTATTATGGAGCATATAAAATCGTATTTGAATATATAGAAGGATTTTATAATACAACACGAATTCATTCACATTGTGAATATGAATCTCCACAAGATTTTGAAAACAATATTTGAAACATAAACATTAAAAAAACAGATATTTAAGTTGTCTTAAATCTGGCATAGTATCAAATTATAGATGATTTCGGACTTATGAATCTTGATGTCGAGAAATGTAGACATCTATTTGAAATTCTTGATTCAAGAGAAAGTAGAAAATCGACAGTGATAGTTTCTCAAATCTCAGTAAAAGAATGGTACGATTTATTTAAGGATTGTACATACGCTGACGCGTGTTTAGATCGAGTCCTATGTAAAGCATATCGTTTAGAATTCAAAGGTGAATCACTAAGAAATCAAAAATTTTGACACACCGATTGACCGCTACAGATACATCGATGGTTCGCTAAATGGCACCATTTTTCCGTCATATGCATAGGTCAAAATGCTAATATTCGCCAAAAGCATATAAAGGTGCAATAATTCAATAAAATGCATAAAATCCTATAGCTTTTATCTTTTTTTTAATATTTTGCAGTTAATTTAGTATGAAATGGATTGTGATTATCTGATGGATTTACCTTTCAAAGAAAGTTATAAATTAAATGCATATGACGGAAAGACAATAAAAAGGCATCCAAGACTCCGTTGTTTAAAGACGGAGAGGGATACCAATCTGAATATATACATAAGCTGTAAACTTATGTCAATTCCCACCTATACAAAGATATTGAAAGATTATTTAAAATATTAACAAGGAATCCAATGGTCTCCAACCCATTTATTCAATGTTTGATTCCATAATCTTTTATATAATTTTCCATTTATAACTTTGTATTTCCAGACCAGCTTCTCTTGGCATGGCATAGTAACATAAATATTTGCAGAGGCTTTAGTTTCATTTGCCAAAACAGGTGTTACTCTATTCATTGATGCGATCAATACTAACATAATCATTATTTTTTTCATAAATTATTTACTCCTTTATAATTGGAACAGCTTTAAAACAATCATCGTTTGGATTTGATATTTTGAAACGTGTTTTGCCTAATACTAATTCATATGTTCCGTCTTTATGTTTAATAATATATCCCTTGTCTATATCTGATTGATCATAAAAATCCTCGTTGTTTGGAGGATCAAATGCAGACTCCAAAATAATGCTGTTTGTAAGTAATGGAAGAGCTAATACGACAATCATTAGAATTTTGCTCGTTTTTTTTTGATACATTCCATCCACTAAATAATTTATACGATATTCTAATACATTTGCATTATCTTGTATCATAAAATGTGTAGATTGTCCATTAAATTCATTTCTACCTTGAATGTTTTTTTGGATTTCTATAAGCGTATGCATATATTTCATTACTTCCTCTTTAGAAAATGGATTCGTTGTTTGATAGTCTACACGCATTTCCAAAAATAAATCAATCTTGTCTCTTAATCTATATACTGGAATAAACCACCAATACATGATAACTAACAGATTGATAATCTGTTTATTGCACACATCATGATTTTTAATATGCCATGTTTCGTGAAGTAATACATTTTTTAAATTTTCTTGTGAAAGGCATACGTCTGGTATCAATATAGTTTTATTAAAGCCCATGACCATAGGGGAAGAAACATAGTTCGTTTTTAATACTACATAATTTTCTTCTTGATAGTTATCAATAAAATTGCTTATATGATAATGTTCTGAATGTTTTTCAATACGTTTGTACATGTCTTTGGTAATTTGAATTGCGCGAATCCATTTAATCAGGTTCCATATAATACCTAATACCCAAACTAATAATAAGAATTGATATACTTGCACATTTGCATAAATTTTATATTGCAACAGTACAATGATTGGATTCATGATTGTGGGTACTATAATGGTTTTAGTAAATTTGAATTCAAGTGGCACAAACATTCTTACTACGACAACAACGATTAGTACTGTTATAAAATCTGTCCGAAATAATTTATAACTTTTTTTATATGAAAGTAAAATGTCTAACAGAAGAATCAACAAAAAACTGATACACAAAGTAATGAAAAGAGATGATGCAGAAAATCGCATTATTTTAACTCTTTCTCTTTTTCTTGAATCAAATTCTTTAATTGTTCAATCATCTGTAAATCATCTGTGTGCTCAACAAAATAAGCTGAAATTTTTGCTCGTGTATCTTCGCCAATAAATGAATTCACATATTCTGCTTCGGATATAACTGGTCTATATAATCTTGTGATTGCCTTCTTGTTCTGTCCGATTCCTGCAACCTTGATATATTTTATCTCTAATAATTTTTGTAGCGTTTGCTGAATCGTATTGATACTCAAATCTTTGGAAGCTAATTTAATATCGTTTGCAGACATTGCAACATCATGCTTCCATAAGATATCCATGATCTCATTTTCCTTCTTAGTAAATTGAATGTATTTCATATAAGTTCCTCCATTTAATTTCTTTATGTATAAATCTTCTCTTAAATTATATGATTAAATATTTATTTTTTCAATTTGAATATGATTAATTATAACGAATATAAATAAAAATAAACGTAATGATTATATGTATTGTATTTTTCTAAATTCTATATTATATTTGAATTAGAGATAGCGCTATCCATAAAAGAACAAAATAAGAAAGAGAGTAAATTGATGAAAAAAACATTTTCTTTATTTATTTGCTCAATGCTGAGCATTATGTGTTTTACTAGTCCTATTTTGGCTAATGAAGATACATTAAATGAGCAGAATTTAACTGAAGAACAAAAAGAAATACTTGAAACGATGCCTGAAAGAGAACAAGAATATTTAGATTATGGGTTTCAGGCACCAATTTATGGTGATTTTAAGAATCCAACAACAAGATCAGCAACTGGTTCATGGTCTTGGAGAGATGGCGTGATATGTGTAACAACCGAAGGGTTTGGGACTAATACTGTTAATACTTGGCATTCTGCAATAGTAGCTCCGCAACGAATTGAGGCGGTAATTGAAGCACAAAAGCCGGGGAAAACAGCAGATTTTAGGCATGGAGTATGGACAAGTAGTACACATACAATTTGGCAAGTGGGTGTTAAGAGCACAACCGTTAATCAAGATTATAATGCTGGTTATTGGGCTGGACAGCAAAAAGGTAAACCTTACAATCTTAATTTTTGGAACTGTTATCAAACTGGTAGTTTTTATTGTTCTCAATTAGTATGGGCAGCTTATTATTATACTGCAGGTGTTAATTTAAATAAATCTGATAATGATATCGGTGGTGCAATCGCAGTACATCCAGGAGAATTTGTTAAAAATTCTAAAACATTAATTACATATAGGAATAGATGATTTTCCCAGATTATGAAGCAGTTTAAATTGTACAAACACGTTAAAAAAATTATTTCATACTGTATAATCGCATTCCTTTTGATTGGAACAGTAGGTTGTCAAAAAACAAATCGTTTTGAAACTTCAGACGAGGTTGATTTTTATGTGCTAGGCAGCGATGGAATAATTGGCTATCAATTCAATGATGAAAATTTAAATGAAATAACCAAAACAGATATTAAGATTATAAATACGAATATAAACCCTGTGGTTCATCGTTCTGAATTGTTAAATCAGTATTTAGTATTTACCGAAGAAGATTTTCCTGGTCGAGATAAGCAATCTTTAGTTTCAATAGACTTCAACACAGGGTTAATTCATCGTTATCAAACGGACCATTGTGCATATACATCATCAGGAACTTCTCATAATTACTATTTTGCATCTACTACAGGAGAAAACTCGTTTATTTCAGTTTATACACCAGAATTAGAAGAAGTGGAATATCTAAAACTTGAGAAGGATATGTTATTTAGTGATTTCATTACTTCGTCTGATAAAGTTTATACTATTGGAACAGAGGTTGAAACCACAGAAGTTGAAAATGGGAAGAATTATTTTAAAAATATTTTGATTTCTATTTCTGAAAATGATGGTGATTTTTCAATAGATACAATAAAAGAACTTGAAGCCAATAAAGAGAAGCAATATTTCTTTAATGATGTTATTACAAAAGGGAATTATTTATACGCTGTTTCAGCGGGTTGGCGAGATCTTGGTAGTTTAGAAAAAATATATGCTGGTGCAATATATAGATATGACTTAGTTAACGAAACAAGTGAATTCTATACGATTGAAGAAATATTTCCTTCCGATATTTATGATATTGGAGATGATTTTCTTGCTATATCACATGAATCGATAACTATAGATAAACTGGGTTTTACTATTTTTAATTATGAAACATTGCAAAGCGAATTTGTTGATATTTCACCGTATGCCATTTCTGAAAATGAAAGAATTGTAGATATTAAAAGATTAGACTTAAATCATCTTTTACTTCTTACCGAGAATCAATTGATTGTGTATGATATACTAAAAAGTACTATCACACTTCAGTTAAAATGTGATGATACTTTAGGAACGGTTTTTCATATATGGATTAATTAAGAATAATATCAATACATTAAGTTTTATTTGTTAATAATCTGATAAGGCAATTTGTCTTATTTCATAAAACAGTATAAGGGGCGCATATACCCCAAAACGGTTTATAGCTAATATCGGGCTCGAATAACAAATAAAAAGGGAGGGATTGCTGATACAACCCTACTCTTCTAGATATCAAAAAATATAAGTTTTATAAGACTTATGTTTTTATAAAAATGATGTAAATAAAAACTATAGAGAAGTGAACAATGTTATCTATTATTGAACTGTGATAGCATTAATAGCATTGAATTTTGATTTATAATCTATAAAAAACACATAAGGAGATTGATATCCATGGGAACCAATAATTTTTAATCTTAGCAGGTATATTAGAGGATAATGATCATAATAATGTGAACAAATTTTAATTCGAACGAGTATTTTTATTATAACGGAAAGGGATGATGGATAATATGAAAGATAAATTTGCAAAGTTTTCTGGGATATCTATTATGTTAGTAAGCGCAAGTATGACGCTATTTACACATTTGGTTGATGGTTATTATGAATTAAAAAATGTATTAAATATTATTATAACTCTTTATATCTGTATAAATTTAGTCATAGTGATTTATCTTTATTGTAAAGATTAGAACAGAGAATAGAAGAATAATATGATGAATAAAATTAAAAAGATATTTTCGTGTATGTGCGTTCATTTTATCTATTACTTTGATTAACGTTGATGCTAGGGCATATGAGACTAAAACTGATGAACAAATTTTAGCTGAACTGCAACAAATGCAAGATCGAATAACAGAAACTTTAATTATAGAAGATAATAAATATATTTATGATTATGATACAATCAAAGAAATAGTTGATGTTTATGACTTTGATGAATTTAATCAAGTAGCAGGAACGAATTATACGAAAGAAAGTTTCTTAGATATTGCAATTGATTCTATTGAAAATACAGATTTAACTCCACAAGTTATACCTACGGGAATATGTGGTTAGACTTGGAAAATCGAAGGTTGGAATTATGTAAGAACTGCTCAAACCAAAGCTGTATCAAATGCTTTAGTTAACGATGCAAAAAATTATGCAGAAATTTGTCGTGCTGGTGGAACCATTGGTGGTGCAGCAACTTCAGCTGTTCCAGCAGTTGCTGTAGTTTTGGTTGCAGCTTCAGCATTGGGTGTTGCATATTATAATACGTTTGCAAATAATTTATCATATCAAAATTCATTGTCAAAATGTGGAACTGTAATTGATATCAATAAATTTTATTTTCATTATCAAATTTGGAATCAGGCTAACTACAATGGAAAAAAAATTGTAGAAAAAAGTGCGCAATAAATTTGGATGTGGTAAGGTGAATTTGCTCTTCAAGATTTTAAGGGGCGGCATATACCCCAAAACGGTTTATAGCTGATATTGGACTTGGACAACAAATAAAAAGGGAGGGATTGCCCAATGTCATTTCTTAACTTAATGATATTGCGGCTAATCCCGTGTTTTTTTAATGGACTTGTATAACGTATTCATATTTAAAAGTGAGTGGACTTATGTAACGGATTGTGTGGACTTCTCTAGCGTACTGCATGGCCTTCAGATGGCGTAATACTCATGTTATACACAATTTTGTAAAAGGTTGATTTCAAATCTGATATAATGATGTAAAGTAGGTGTTATAAATGATAAAGCAGTATAAATTCGCAATTTGTGATGATGATATTCAATTTTGCAATAAGATTAAATCATATATTATTGAATATTATGGAGAAAATAAGGTGGAAATATCTATTTTTAATTCTGGAGAGGATTTTATTAAATCAAAAGTTAAATATGACTGTATTTTTTTAGATATTGAAATGATCAACTTGAATGGTATAGAGATTGCGACTATGATTCGTAACTACGACTTAGACACATATATAATAATAGTTTCTGGATTTCCTAAATATAAAAATGTAGCCTATAGATTGCATGTATTTGATTATCTTGATAAACCACTGGATAAAACAATGTTATTTAAAACTTTAGATGATATGACTATACTATTACAAAATAGTCAGATAGATATCTATGAATATTTTCAAACAAACCATGGTTTAGTAAAATTAAAGGTAAATGATATCATGTATTTTGAATATAGTGAACGTAAAATAAATCTGTACACAAATAGCGATAGTATCTATCAATTTTATGATACCATCTATAAATTGGAAGAAAGATTTAAACAGTACCATTTTATTAGTCCACATAAAGCTTTTTTAGTCAATATAGACTATATTCAAAACATCCATTTGAACGATTTAATTTTAGAAAAAGATATAATTATACCCATTTCTAAATTGAAAAAGAAACAAATCAAAGACGCATATTTAAATGCGATATCAAAAGAAATGGATCAATAGATTTATGATATATCAAAAATTTTTTGTTGATATACTGCTACTGTTTAATGGAATGATTTTGAATTATCTATATTTTCATTTCTATGATTCTCGATACATTGTGCGATTGTCTCAGTTTCAGAAAATGTTGACAGTTTGTTTACTCGCCTTGATGTTTGTTTTTGTTTATTCTGATTTTGGATACTGCAGTTATATCTTTACAAGTTTGCTTGGCTTTTTATTTATTCGTATTTTCTACCATTTTGAAGAAAAAAGCGAATATATTACTCAAGTCGTATTTTTCTTTATACTTATGTTTTCTGATTTATTTGCATCAATATTCACCAATCTTATTATTCGCTTTTTTGACATGCAAAGAAATTCTGTATTAGAATTGAGTTATTTCTCTATTTTGTTAACTACATTAATTATTATGGCTATGTCACAACAATTAGTTGATAATAGCGGTTTTTAGAAGGAGAGCAAATCGCTCTCCTTATTTTTATCCCTACAAACTGGGATTCGTTGTTCTTCATTCAATTCTAATGTTTACTGGACTTACTGTGATATTTCCAGCTCCCTCTACTGTGTACCACTTACCTTTTTGTAGTTTAATTTTTTCTGATACACCAGATGTAATGTATCCTACCGTGTATGTTTCGCCAGTCTCAATATCAGTAAATATCACATCTGTATCACAATCACCGCTTACTCTAATAGTTTCAAACAGCGGTTGTATTTGTTCTGACTTGAATGCAACTCCGTTTCTCTCTGCAAGTGTGAAAGTATGCGTCCTTTGAATACCAGTATAAAAAAGAATTGCAATCACAATTACCACTATTAAACACGGAATGAGCCATTTCCTTTTCATCTAAAACACCTCCGCAACTTCAAATTAGGCAATCAGTGGAACTGCTGGTCTATTTGTTAAATCTCTGCATTTCACAGATTTCAATGTTGCCATTACGAAAGTCAAGAAGATGTTCCTTTTCTCCGTGTCGCTTTCTTTGGCATAGTTTACAAGATTATTCCATACGAGATAGTTGTTAAGGTATTTAGTCGAAACACCGTTAAAACCTCTCATAAAACGCTTTAACTGGCTATGGTAACTATTGATATGCTGAATGTTGTAGATGCCTTTCTTTGCCTTACCAGTTTTAAGTTGCACCAATTCAATTCCATTGGCATTTGTAAATCTTACATAGGAGTTCATCTTGTCGGTCACAAGTGTGGAATCGGTTTCAATTCTACCATCATAAATATGATGTAAATCTTTTGTAGATACTCTACCTGTATTTGTAATCTTTGAGATTGACAATCCATTCCTGTTTACCGCACAAGGAACACATACCTTTTCTTTTGACAAGCCTCTGATATGTGTGGAATGTCCTCGCTTATGTGCTTTACGAGGCATAGTGAAAAACTTACTCTTACTATGATTTCCCTTGTACGAGATTGCGAAAAAAGTTTCGTCAGCCTCAATAATTCCATCAAGTTTAACTTCATCTGCCATATTCTGGAGTGCATCTAAAATCTTATGTCTCCAAATGAATGCAGTATTTCTATGGATACCACAAGCAACAGCAGTCTTACGAATAGAAAGACCGTTCATCATACAGTCAATGTACTTTTCCCATACGGCGAGTTCTTTCCTTGTACCAGATACGATAGAGTTAGTAGCAATTACAAAGGACTTGCCACAATCATTGCAAATATATCTCTGTGTCCCGTCTTTTCTGTGACCATTGCGAACTACATGAATACATCCACATAAAGGACATACACGACCATTAGAAAATCTTTCTTTTGTTACAAATTCTTCAATATCTAAAGTTTTGACAAAAGCAGGACTTAAAAGCATAGTTTTAAGACTTTCCTGCTCTACGGCAGTCAATTTGTTGATAATATCAAGTGCATCTTTAATAGTAGGCATATCGTCACACTCCTTTTATAAGTGCTATTTATCTACTATTATTAGACAATATTTTCTATTAAAAATCAACCATATAATGTGACATAGCCATTATTATTATTTTGTATAGTTTTTTAAACGCAAAGTTGATTGGGATTTCCTATAAAAATCTTGCCAAAAAAGAATTGATTATTTACGTAGGTTCATTAGTCTTTTCTTGGCTTTTATGTCTTATTTTAATATCCTTTTTATTATATTTTAAAGATTTATTATTTCAATTCTTTGTGTGTTTTGTCATTTTATTTATTTTACTTTTGGATTTATTTTTGGTCTATAGTGCACAAACAAAAGTAAATAATAATCTTTTAGAAAAAGAAATGAGAATTGTGAATCAAAAATCTGATCTATTGATGAAATATTATGAAAATGTTAAAAATCAAGATCAAGAAAATAGTATTTTTCGTCATGATTTAAAAAATCATTTATCTGTAATTAAAGATAATTTGCCAGAATGCATGAGTGTATATGTGAATGATATTATGTCTCATATTGATAAAGATAATATACGGTTTTATTCAGATAATAAAATCTTAGAAGCTTTAATAAACGATAAGCTTGATCAAGCAAAGAGAAATGGCATTGAATTGAGCGTGAAATGTGATGACACAAATATAGGAATTCTTTCTGATTATGACTTAGTTACTATACTATCTAATCTTATTGATAATTCTATTGATGCAGTGAATACTAATATTTCTGAAGAAAGGCAAATAATTCTTCGAATAAAAGAAGTTAAAAATAATCTTGTGATAAAAATCAAAAACGCCTTTAATAATGAAATTAGATACAATAAAGAAGAACTTATGTCTACTAAGGAAGGTCATAGCGGCTTAGGAATTAAAAGTGTGAAATCTGTGGTAAGTAAATATCAAGGAGAAATAAGAATGGACATAACTGATAATATGTTTTCTGTGTTAATAATTATTCCATTTCATCCATAAAATACGCCACTTTATACAAGGATTAAACAGTCCTTGTTTTTTTGTGTTAATTTATAGATAGGAAAAAGAGGTGATGTTAAATGGAAATTACTTTAGACATTGGTTATCCTGAAAATTTACTTTATTCAGACGTTTCGATTAGTGTGCCTGATCATGGGATAATATCTTTTGTCGGAGATAATGGTTGTGGAAAATCTACGTTACTTAAAACACTAGCTGGAATAATTAATCCAATGAGAGGTGTTGTTCCAAGTGAATTACTAAATATGAACTTTATGGTTTCAAATTACATTTCAATACCTGAAGAAGTAAAAGTGAAAGACATAATGTTATTACTTGGAAATGAAAATTGTAATTATGTTAAGAATAAATACGGTAATATTTATCAGTTTGTAGAGAAACTTGAAAGACAAACTGTAAAGAAACTTAGTAGTGGAGAAAAGAAAGTAGTTGAAATTTTTTCAAGCTTGGCACTACATAAAAAATATTTATTGTTAGATGAAGCTTCTAATGCTTTAGATATTACAAATAAACAATTTTTATTAGATGCTTTAATCTCTGTTTCGCAAAAAGATATCGTTGTTTTTTATGTCTCGCATAATCTTAATGAAATAATTAAATTAAATGGGGAAGTTTATTGTTTTATACCAAAATTCAAAACCATAAGAATAATTCAAAATGAAGAATTAATTGATAATAGGTTTAAAGATTTAATTACGTTTGGAGCTGATTCTTATGAGTAGATTATTTAAATTTGAGATAAAAAGAATGAAGTATAAAAAAATTCATATCATTTTACCATTAATTATTATTTCAATTGGTTTGGTTGGTATTATTACAGGAAATGCGTTTAATGAAAATTTAACGAGCAAGGTAAAAATGTTAAATATATTCCAAGCTTACACTCAATTTAGTTTTATTTTCTTAGGCTTTGTCTATATTTATTTATTTACGGAGGATTCTATAAAAGGAACGGATAAGTATATTTCACAATTAGGATATTCATTGGCTGTACAGATTTTGTTTAAATTGCTAATTTTATATGCATATACATTAATAATTACGACAGCGTTTATTATCGGATATGCAATTTCTATTAATTTTACAGATTTAGATTATTTACTACTGATAGTGTGTTCAATTGCAGCAGCATTATTGTTTACGATAACGTTCGCATGCTTAATGAGCATAATCTTCAAAAAGGCTTTAGATGCAACAGCTTTTCAATTAGTGTTTTTTATTATATTTGACGTGTTAAATATTTTTACATTTGGATTAACAAATCCATGTGATGCCAATAGTTTGGCAACAGTAACTGTTAGATATATTTCTGGAATTCCAATAGCACACAAGTCTTTAGAAAGTATCAAACTGGACTTTGAAACATTTAAATGGGTTTATACTATAACTCCGTCAATCGTTTATTCTATCATAATTATTATTATAATTTTAGTACTTTTGTGTGGTAAGAGAGTTGGAGGTATATATGTCACAAAACATAAAGATTAAAGGAAAAAATCCTTATGATGTTCTTGCGTTTACGCTAACACAAAAATGTTCTGCACAGTGTGAAATTTGTTGCTTTGAGTCATCTCCAACATGCACGATGAGCTTAGACATAAATAGAGTACGTGAATATATTAATTCTGCTAGTAAACTCGATTATATTAAAACAATAGCATTTACAGGAGGAGAACCATTTCTAATTTATAATGATTTGAGGGAATTGATTAAGTTGGCATCATTATCTGGAAAAAGAGTCACAACTATTACAAATGGATACTGGGCATCCAATTATGATCTGGTTATTACCAAAATTAAAGAGCTAAAGGAAAGAGGATTAAACCATTTAAGCATCAGTTATGATTCATACCATAGCGAATACATTGATGTAAATAATATAAGAAATATATTAAAAGCTACTATGCAATTGGGGCTACCGACATCTTTGGCGATTGTGAAATTAAAAGATGAAAAGGTATCAGAAATTATTGATTCATTGGATGATTGTTTATATGCCACGAATCTTGAAATTGTTCCTTGTTTGCCTGTTGGTGCTGCAAAGAAAAATTTTAAACCACACCAATTTGAAAAAATATATGAATCAAATTCACAAAAGTTACGATGTACTTATAATGGGATGTTAGTTGTTTTATATGATGGGCGAATTTTGCCGTGTTGTTCACAGGCTGTTGTTGATACTGGATTGTGTATAGGGGATTTTAACGAATTGTCATTAGAAGAGGCATTGTTCAAAGTGAAAAATAACAAACTTTTGTATGCTTTACGAAATTCTGAAATGAGATGCTTCTATGAGTATATAAAGAATTTTGAAGATATAGAACTACCTGATAGAGTTGTGAATCCTTGTGAACTTTGTGCGCATTTGTTTAGTCCGAAACTAATATCACGGTATAAACAATTATTTGATAATCATGAAATTTCATAAGTATTATTTTGGATTTTACGAACACTACGAAATTTTAGATGACAATCATGTTGAATGTGTAATTAAAGACACAACATCAAATAAGTATTATCAAAAGTCTTATGAATTTGTTCAGGATAAGTTTAGTGGCATATGTTTAACAGAAATTAAATGGAGTATAAAAGATATTTTGATTATTATTCTAATCGTACTATCAATTCCTATATTAATTGTTATGCTATATCAATCCATAAATATAGATGTTGATGAAACTTTTGAACCTACTTTGATTTTAATGTTGAGCATTTTAATTCATGAATTGGGGCACAGTACTGCATTACGTCTTTTTGGAAAGAAAGCAGTAAGTTATAAATTTAAATTTAAGTGGATTTGCCCATCTATAGTATGTGATACCAGCGAAGCATATATGTTACCAAATTATGAAAAAATTATAGTATTCTATTCAGGAATTCTTTTCAATATTATTAGCTGTATGATTTTATGGAGATTAAATTGTTTGAAAGAGTGTATACCGACTTTAAGCTTTATTATGTTTAATTTATTACCTATTCCTTTATTAGAAACTGACGGCTATAATATTTTACGTTATGGAATATTAAGAAAATATAATCATAAAAAATCATTTTAGTTATAAAAGATTTTTGTGTGATGTCAATATATATATTTACAATTCTTCACTGTTTTAGAATCAAAAAGAATTAGGCCTATGTATTCTTTTGATTAGTGTGCCGGGCATGGCATGAGTTCAGTTGGAGATAAACCAACCACAGGTAGTTACCGCCAAGTGTAGTGGACCACAAGCCGTTGACAGTGATGTCATGGGTGAAGGAAGTGGTGTAGCGATTCTTTTGAGCGCACGTACAGAAACTTGATTAGGCTAAATGGTGGATGAGATTGCTAATCAAATCGAAGTCCAAAAGGTAAACGTAAAACCAAGACAGTAAATCAAGACGTTGTGAAAGAAAAAGGGCTCATGTCTTACCCCGGGAGGTCTCATGGACAAGGAATTCTAGTAAACTTTAAAATCAGTGATAGTACCCTTGTAGCGAAAAAGGTTAACCATGAGAATTCAGATGAAGTCATAGTAGGTAGTATTACTGAAGGACTGAAACGTTTATAGAGTGCAAATCTCTATTAGCAATGTTTGGATAGTCCGAATATGAGAATAGCCTATTACTATGGAACGTAACCATAGATGGCAAAGGTAATTGGGATGTTTCTAAATAAATTTACAAATAGAAGGAGGAGCAGCAAATGGAATTGATTGAAAAGATTTTAAGTGAAGAAAATCTACAGAAAGCAATCCGCAAGGTCAAGAAGAACAAAGGCGCGCCAGGAGTGGACAAAATGACTGTGCAAGAGGTTGAGGAATGGTTTAATCAATATAAAGAAGAACTTATTTCTAAAATTTTGAATAAACAATACAAACCTATGTCCGTCAAAAGAGTCTATATTCCTAAACCTAATGGTAAACAAAGACCACTAGGAATACCAACTGTTGTAGACCGAGTAATCCAACAAGCTATGTTACAGGTACTAAGTGAAATCTATGAGCCAATATTTAGTGACCACAGTTATGGTTTTAGACCAAATCGTAGTGCACATATGGCAATGGAGGAAGTGCTTGGATATTTAAATGACGGATATGAATGGATTGTTGACCTGGATATTGAGAAATTCTTCGACACAGTAAATCATGATAAATTAATTTCAATCTTAAGAGAGCGTGTCAATGATAGTAGAACATTACATTTGATACGAGCTTATCTGCAAGCAGGAGTTTTGGATAAAGGACTTGTAAGAAGTTCAACCATTGGAACCCCACAAGGAGGTCCGATTAGTGTAATCCTTTCAAACATCTATTTAGACAAGTTTGATAAAGAATTAGAATCTAGAAATCTTCGCTTCGCTAGGTACGCCGACGATTGTATCATTTTCGTTAAAAGCGAAATGAGTGCAAACCGTGTAATGAAATCAGTGACATCGTGGCTAGAAAGAAAACTATTCTTGAAGGTTAGTGCAACAAAAACTAAAGTGGTTAGACCAACTAAAGGTCAATTTCTTGGTTTTACATTTTACAAAGCTAAAACAGTATGGAAATGTACTCCTACTAAAGATAGGAAGAAGCGTCTTTACTCAAATATCCAAAAATATTTGGAAAGAAAACACGCGGTTTCAAGACCGCTATCAGTTACATTTAAGAAATTGAATCAAATGATTAGAGGTTGGATACAATACTTTAAAATTTCAAGTATCAAAGTGTTCTTGGAAGAATTTGGTCAATGGTTACGCCATAAAGTGAGATGTATTATCATTAAACAATGGAAAAGACCAAGGACTATATACAAGAATCTTATGAAACTAAATATAGCATGTAGATGTAAATTCACGCATGATGACATATTTAAATGTGCTAACTCTAGACTTGGATGGTATAGGAGAAGTACTGGGAATATTGTGAATTTTCTTCTTTCTCCCACTGTTCTAGGCATAAAGAAAGGAGATAGGCCAGGTTTGGTCAATCCCTTTATTTACTATCTTGAGATTTTGTGATTCTTTATAGTTTCGATATAAATGTAGAGCCGTATACGAGACCCGTACGTACGGTTCAATGGGAGGGGCGATAATTTTATCCCTCTACCCTATTATGATTTTGTACAAAATGAGAAAGGAGAGATTAAGATGGAAGATTTTAAAAAAGAATCAAAAATTTTAGATTCATATTCCGATGATTTAACTGAACTTGATGAATTGGAAGATCTTGAAAGTCCTGCTGTATTCGCAGGTTCTTGGTTTTTAATTGTATCAAGTTGAGATTGTTATGAAGTAAAAGAGATTTAAATTTCAGAATAAAAAAATAAATAAAAAGTATTCCGTATTGTACAAGCTTTAGGGTTATAGACTCGGGTTTGTCTACGGAATTTTTTTTGGCACAATAAATTCATAAGCGTTAAATTTAAAGGTGGTACAAATAAACGTAAGTGTCAAATAGGACCTAGATTAAAAGAACAATCTCTTTGTGAAATAATAGATCTACAAGGAGGTCGTATTTTTATGCCAGATACTTCAAATTGGAATGGATGTATATTGCAATATAATTAGATTTTGTGATTATGTATCTAATTGTGTTGTACGATTGCTTTAATTTTATTTATATTGTGAGTATTCCACGCATTCAGAGCCATACCGTCCAGCACTGAGAACCACCCAATCCATTACTCAGAGCCAATAAATCCACGAAGAGGTAAGCGTCAAATAGAGCCCATATTAAAAGATCCAATTTGAAATGATACTATGTCATTGCCAATCGGATCTTTTCTATTTTACATATAGATTCTTTGGTAGCTGTTTAGAGTGCGGCAATACACTATTTATGATTTTATTTGATAATCCTTATAATTCGTCTTTAGATTTCTCATAATTTAACTATCTGATCTACATAATCATTCCATTCATTATCATGAGATACGACGATAGTTATTGTATTTTCTTGAAAAAGCTCATCTTCTACGATATGAGAGTAAGCGTCAAATTTAAAGGTGATACAAATAAACTGCTGACGAATATATAATAAAGCCATCCTTGCTGGATCACACTTGTGATTTGGCTTCATTAAGGATGGCTTTTATTTCGCTCTTTGATAATGTTCGGATATAGCTTGGTAGTTCTCGACTGTATGGCAAATACTTTCTCAGTTCTTCTTTATTTGTTAAATCTAATTTTGGTAGATTTTCAAATAAATGAGTAAAGTACATGTATGGATTCTGTTTATTTTCTATACAGCTGATTACTAATGAATAGATTATGGCACTCGCTTGTGCTCCATGTACGCTTACGCTGAATTTGCATCGATTTCGTATGACTACAAATGGGCGTATACTTCTTTCACAGCTTGTATTGCCATGTGGGATGATCGCATCATTTGTAAATTCCATAAGTCCTTCTTTGTTGTTCAATACATACTGGATTGCTTTGCTCATGGAATATCTGCCTTTTTTTCTTGGTTCGATTTCTTCAAGATACGATAAAAACTTCTCAAACTTTGGCTTGAGTTCTTCTTTTCGTCTCTTTGTGATATATTCCATTCGCTTTTCAGGATTCGAATATTTTTCAGCTGCTTTTTCATCAATAAGATTTGAATGGTGGATGATTTCGTCATATTTCTGTATGGCTTTTGCCTCATCGCTCGTTTTTCGTTCCTTATTGTTTGGAAGCAGTTTATATGAATCCTTGAATTTCTTTAAGGCATGGACATTACACAGACATCGAATTACGTTTTCGACTTTATTGTATCTGTCGTATGCGTCTGATTCTAGATATCCGCTATATCCTTTTAGGAATTCTTTTGGACAGTCTCCTGATCTTGTAGAATGGTAATCATACAGTACAATCGGCACTTCATGCTTATTGGAACGATATACCCACATATAGGATGTGAATGTACTTGGCTTTCCTTCTTCATTCAATACCTGAGTTGTAGTTTCATCTGTATGTATAAGCTTCATCCTTAAAAGATCCTCTTTCATCAGATTGTAGAGTGGTTCCAGATATTTCATGCTTCCAATCACCCAGTTTGACATGTTTTGTCTTGGTATGATTGCGTGATCTCTTTGAAATATCTTTTCTATTGTATACAATGGAAGACCATTATTGTATTTCATATCGATTATGTATGCCAAAAGTTCTGGTGAACATATACTTCTGTCAAATAAAAAATGATGTGTTACTGTATGATATGTTGATTTTCCTTCTTCACTATAGATTTGGCAGTTTTCACATTCTAATACAGGTATATGTGTAACACGTACAAAAAGACGAGCTGGTTCATATACCAATTCCTCTTTTGTCTGATATTTCTTTATATGCATTTTTGAACCACATTTTTCACAGATATCTTCACCTTCCGGTACAGACGGATATTCATCTACTTTTGGCAGGTGATCATAAGACAAATGTTGTTCCTTAGGACGGCGAACTCTTGTGTGTTCACCAACTGTTATTACTTCTTCAATTTCTGAATCTTCTACTTTTAATGCCTCTTCTTCTATATCATCAAATAAAGTTGGCATATCCAGTGCAATCTGATTCTTCTGTGACTGGTATTTAGCAGCTACCACCTGTTTGTATTTTTCTTTTTCAATAGCCAGTTCCAACTGTAATTCTTTAATGTTTACAGTCAGTTCTTCATTTTTCTTCTTATAGTCCTGGATTTGTTTTTCCTGTTCTGAAATATGATCCATCATCATTTTTCTAAACTGGATAAATTCATTTTTAAGTTCGTCAAACGACATGGAATCAATATCTTTTACAGTCATACAGGCCTCATTTCTACCTGCTTATTATACCATAAAATGCAGTCATTTGCACTTTAAATAAAGCATTTTTCAAACGACTGCATCTATTTTGTGATGAGCATGTTTCTGCTCGATTTCAAGGCCATCCAGTAACCATGACAACTGCCTTTTGTCAATCAGCATACTCGCTTCTTCTTTTGATTTGGGCCATCGAAAGCGATCCTTACCAATCAGTTTCTTTGTATGAAGCCAGAATCCATTTCCATCCCATTCTAAAACTTTGATTGTTGTCTTTGTTCGGTTGCAGAAGATAAATATAGAAGGGCTGAAAGGATCAAGAAACATTTGATACTGAACAATATTACTACATCCGTCGATTGATTTTCTTAGATCCGTGGCTCCAGGAGCTAAATAAATATTTTCGATTTTAGAAAGATCCAGCATGATTCATCCTCTGAATAAACTCAAAAACCAAGTCCATGTTTTCTTTTGTCAGACAGAAAGAAACACCGTTGTAACGAACTATACAATTATTACCGTTTCTAGTTTTATCATCTAATACATTCACTTTAACAAAATCGAAAGTGTCTGGCTCATCCTTGTGTACATTGTTGATCTTAGCCATGTAGTTTAATCACCATCTACTTACGCAAAGATTATGTCATGTCTCAACTATATTTTGTACCACCTTCAAATTTGACGCTTACAAAAGTTGCAACGAATTTTCTCGTTACAACATTTATTCATGTTTTAAAGCTTCAATTGGATCAAGATTTGCAGCTTTATAACTTGGTAACAATCCAAAAATAATACCGATTGCCATAGAGAATAATACAGATAGTATCATGGCAGGAATACTAATGGATACAGGTGTACCATTTAGAATAGATATTAATTTAGCTAAGCCAATACCTGTTATTACACCTGCAATACCTCCAATTGAAGTAAGTACTATCGCTTCAGTTAAGAATTGAAATAGGATGGCTTTTTTCTTAGCACCAATGGCTTTTTTAAGACCAATTTCTTTCGTTCTTTCTGTTACTGTTACTAACATGATGTTCATAACACTGATGTTAGCATATAAATAGGACTAGTCAAAAAGAGAAAATTTACACCAGTGGTACAATAGAAAGAGGATGATTCAAAGACAAAGGAAGGCAAAAGAAAATGGCAAATAAAAAGAAACAGTTTGATCAAGAATTTAAACAAAATGCAGTCAATTATTGTTTAACACATCCAGAACTAAGTCGTAAAGAATGTGCTAAAAATTTAGGTATTGGAGATAGTACTTTATACAGATGGAAGCAAGAAGCTAAAGCCAATAACAACCAGGCAACATTTAAAGGTTCAGGGAATCTAACAGAGGCTGAGCTTGAAAACAGACGTTTAAAACGTGAATTAAAGGATACGCAAGATGCTCTTGAAATTCTAAAAAAAGCCATCAGCATTCTGGGAGAATAACACAAGTTCTGTACTGTCTTGTTTCTGAAGAGTCTAAGGTCGACAAAGATTTTTCAGTGACTGGAGTGCTAAGTAAGCTACATTTGTCAAAATCAGGATATTACAATTATCTGCATCGAAAACCAAGCAAGCAATCTATATCTAAGAAAGAGAGAATGCAAGCGATTCAAACTATATATGATGATAATCATCAAATTTATGGTGCACCAAAGATAGCGAAAGAGATGCAAAAGAAAGGCGAAAAAATATCACAAAGAACTGTAGGTGTATATATGCGAGAAATGGGTATCAGAGCTTGTTACATTAAACCATATGTAAAAACAACCTTTGATAGTGATTTTTCAACAAAGCTGCATAACATTTTAAAAAGAGACTTTTCGCCAAGCAAGCCAAATGAGGCATGGTGTACAGATATAACGTATATATTTACCTTGGAAGGATTTGTATACCTTACAAGTGTAATGGATCTATATTCACGAAAAATAATTGCATGGACATTATCAAGAACATTGGAAGTGGAAGAAGTATTGAAATGTATAGAGATGGCTAGAAAGCGGAGAAAAACAGCGAATCCTGTAATTATTCATTCGGATAGAGGAGTACATTATACAAGCAAACTTTATAAAAAATTAACGGCAGGACTGATTCTAAGTTATTCAAAAAAAGGCACACCATGGGATAATGCATGTATAGAATCTTTTCATTCAGTAATTAAAAGAGAATGGTTAAATCGTACTTTGATTTATGATTATGATCATGCATATGATTTGTGTTTCGAATATATTGAAACATTCTACAACACGATACGAATCCATAGCCATTGCGGTTATGAATCACCAAATCAATATGAGAATAATTATTATTCAAAACATTAGAATTTAAAATTTATCTATTTTATGAGTCCTTTTTCTTGACGTAGTACCACACCAATACCACCAACAAGTAAGGAAATACCGGCAATCCAGATTAACATGGCATTTGTGGATTTAGAAAGATTTTGAATATCTTTTGCCTGCTTCAATAAGTCTTGTGCTTTGTATTGAACATTTGAAGAAGAGACATATGTATTTAATACATCGGCTGCTTCTTTTCCAACACTAGTCATATTTGAAGTCGCATCCACCTTCAGTAAAGCACTTTGAGGTTCATCAAACTGATAGAATAATGGCCAAGACTCAATAGGAACATAGACTTTAGAACCAGTAGATTGATTGTATGTATAATATTCATCAATGCTATCCATAGAAGGTTCAAAATTTTCTTTATTGGCACAAACACCAACAATGGTGAATGGTGTTGAAGAAATTTCTATGGTTTTACCGATTGGATCATCTTCGCCAAATAGAAGTCTTGCGCTTGTTTCGTCTAAGACGGCAACTTGTCTAAATTTTTTGTTGTCTTTATCTGTAATGCCTCTTCCTTTTTTGATAGTTAACCCGCTAATAGAGAAATAATCTTGTTGGACACCCATGATGTATCCACCATCTAAAGATGTATTATTGCGGAAGATGGCTTGATAACTTTGCCTAGAACGATACAGAGAAACACCTTCTACGTGATTAATGTTTTTTAAGGATTTAAGTGTGTCTTTTGAAACAGTTGGAACTCCATTAGGAATACCAGAATCAAAAGAGTATTCCCAATCTTCTTGATACAAAGCTAGTTTTACTGTGTTATTTCCGGAACCAATTAAATTCTTTTCAATCTGATCATTTGTCCCTTTAATTGTAGAAACAATCGCAATGATAGAGGCAATCCCAATAATGATTCCTAGCATTGTAAGAAATGATCGCATTTTATGCGTAAAAATACCTCGAAATGATAATCTTATGTTTTCAATCATGATGTAGCCTCCGAAGATTTTTGCGTCTTAACGCCTTCTTTTGCGTTTTTACTATACGCAAACGCAATATAATCTGTGTCTGAAAGTCCATCTTTGATTTCCATCGTATCGCCCCATACGATTTTTCCAACGGTCACATACTGCTTTTTCAATTTGCCATGAACATCTTTTAAAACATAGTATTTATTTCCTTCTTGTTTGACATAAGCCTTAGAAAGCCAAATCGAACTCGTAGTGTCACCAGCCGAATTGAATGTTAATTCTAAATATTCGCCAGCTTGTATTTTCGATGCATCTTTGGCATAAGCTTCAAAATCATAATAGCTCACATTTGGATTACCTGAACCATTATAGTTACTGTTTGAAGAAGGTACAGTATCAATACTTTGGATTTTGGCATCAAACGTTTCTCCACTTGTCCAACAATAGGCAGAAATAGTATCTCCAACTTTAATTTGATTTAACATTAATTCACTAATGCTTCCTTTAATATAAGTTCCTTGTCCACCGGCTACTTCTAAGAAGGTATTTCCATCTTGTAAAGAATCCGATGTTTTTTTGATATTACGAACAATGCCACTTCGTTTTGCACGAATAACTCCATCATTTAATAAAGCTTTGTTTTCGCTTAAAGAAAGCTGAGCTTTTTTTAAGCCTAAATCTAAAGTTTTCAGTTCCTGTTTCTTATCACGGATTGCTTTCGCAAGTTCAATTTCTGTATAACCCGATGAGAGATCTTGACTTGGCTTTTGTTCTACTTCCACATATTTCTGTTCTTCCTTTGTGTGTGAAATCACCGAATACATATCGCCTTCATTAATGGATTGTATAGTGGTAAACTTGTCGCAACGAACGAGCCATGAAGAATCAATATCTCCATCATTTGTATACACATCGAATCGTAAGTATTGGTTTAGATTCGCATTGTCTAAAAATAGCTTTCCATACACAAACCCTTGATTTTCGTTTAACTTAAATACATACGGATTCTGTTTAGTTCCAGCTAAAAAGATTTCTTTATTTGGGATTTGTTGTTTATCACTATAATATTCTACAACATCTTTAGGATCATACGCGTTTGTTGAACCATCTGTATATGTATATTCAATCCAATACCAACAGGTATTGTTAGATTCTTTCATTTCTCTTTCTTCTTTCCATAATGATGCCTTTTCATGAGGCCCTTTTTCAGGAGCTTCACTTGTTGTAGAAGTGTAATAGATTTTATAAGCCGTGAAATTCTTTTCAGCTTGTGATAAAGATAGAATATAAGGATATAAACCATTTCCATTTTTTTCAGGAACACCAGGCAATGGTGCAGGAGTATGATCTTGAATTTCTGGTTCTTCGACAACATCTGGAATAGGCGTTGTATTTAATAATTTCTTTAATTCATGCTCGGCAAGTGAAATCGCATTTTGAGCTTTTTCTACATCCAATTGACTTGTATCTACTGCACTTTGAAGTGTAGTTAGGTCATATGACAATAAAGGATCACCTGAATTGACCTGTTGACCTTCTTGTACAAATACTTGTGTAATTGTTCTAGAAGCATCATATAATACGGATTGCCTATCACTATTGGATACAAGACCAGTAGATGTGGATGGGTTATCCCAATACCCTGTATTTAATGTGGATACAGAGTTTACATCGATTTTGTTTGTTGAATTCAAATAAAACTTAATTCCAACTAAGGTAAATGCACATATAGAAGTAATAATAATTCCTTTTTTTATAGAAGGCTTCATAGCACACCTCCTTGTTTATTTTCAATGATTTCTCCATCAATAATATGAAGAATTTTTTTGGCATGACTTGCCACATTGGCATCATGCGTTATCATAATGATTGTTACACCTTCATCATTTAAGGATTTAAATAATTCCATAACTTGTTTTCCGCTTGCTTGATCAAGTGCTCCTGTAGGCTCATCGGCAAGTAGGATTTTTGGATTATTGATAATGGCGCGAGCAATCGCAACACGCTGTTTTTGTCCACCAGATAATTGGCTTGGCTTAAATGAAATACGATCTTGTAAACCTACTTTATTTAATACATCTATAGCTCTTTGATTTCTTTTCTCTTTATCAATACCTGCATAAATCAAAGGTAAAGCTACATTTTCTTGAGCGGTTTCCGAACTTAGAAGATTGAAGTTTTGGAATACAAAGCCAATCTTATTTAAACGAAGATCACTTAATGCATCATCATTCATTTCAGAAATATCTTCATCTTCAAATAGATATGTACCCAAACTTGCTCGATCTAAACATCCAATGATATTCATAAGTGTTGTTTTACCTGAGCCGCTAGGTCCCATAATCGCAATATAGTCACCTTGTACGACTTCAAGACTGACATCCTTTAATACAGGAACAATCATAGGTTCTTTACCGTAGTTCTTATAAATATTTTGTATATTAAGAAGCATTGGCATCACCATCCGTTTCCGTCTGATATTCTGTAGTTGTTTTCATTCCTTCTGAATAAGAATCATCAGCCCACGCGATATAGTCATCAACGTTGAGTCCTGATTTGATTTTTGTGGTATAGGTTTCTTCATCTGTTTTACCAAGTTCTACTTTTCTTTTCTTTAATTTACCACGTTCAGATACCCATACATATGAATTTCCATTGTCATCCGAAACAATAAAACTTGCATCTAGCCAGATACCTTTTTTCTTTGTAGATTGGCCATTATCCACTTCAATATATACGTGTTGTCCAAGCATTAAACCTTTGTTGTTGTCTAAAGAGACATAGAAAGGGTATTTTGATGCAGATTCCCCTGAATCCGCTCCATAAAAGTTATTGTTCGAATTCGATTGAGGCTCTGTTTCTACTTTTGTGACAGTCCCCTTATAGATTTGATCTTCATTTACACGACTTCTGACAATGACACTTGTCCCTTCAGAAATGGTGCCCATTTCACTAATAGAGCCTTTCACTCTAAAATCTGTAGTTTGCGTAATGGATACTAACGGTTTTTGGTTTCCACTCTCATCCGTTCCACCATCTTTATTTACTTCTTTAATAATTCCATCAATAGTAGAAAGGACAGTAGAATTTTCAATTTGTTTATTCAACTGATCGATTTCAGTTTGTGTAGCTTTGATTGTGTTTTGAGCTTGACGAATCGCATAACTCGCATCATTGATTCGTGCCTGAATCTCTACTTTATCTCCACCCTTATTTAGTTCGGCCTTATAATCTTCAATTGTATTATTTTGAGCGGTGATTTCATTGTTTTGGGCTTCAATATCTAATTTTTTTTGTGCAATCGAATTCGCTGCTTCTGTAGTGTCATAAGAAAATAATTTATCTCCTTTACTTACTTTTTGCCCTTCTTTTACATACATATCTGTAATGGATTTGTTTCCATCTTGATTAATATCAACTGTTTCTGAGGATTCTACAACACCTGAATAACGATTTTCCGTATAGGAAGATCCGATGATTGTTGAAACTTTTTGAACATAGATGTTTCCATTACTTGATTCCTTTGGAAACAAGTAATAAATGCCGATAACAACGATTAAAAGGCATGCTGAGATTAAAATTATAATTTTAGTCTTTTTTTTCATATTATTCTCCTGAAATTTAGTGTTATATGTATAGTATATCAAATACTGGTATAGAAAATTCCTTAAAAATACTTAAATTATGGTATACTTTAAAGGTTGTTAAAAAGAGAGGGATATTAACAAATGAATTCACTAAAACCGATGTTACTTTCATCACTTAAAAGCTATGATAAGTCTCAGTTTTTCAAAGATGTGACAGCAGGAATTATCGTCGCTATTATCGCATTACCATTATCGATTGCATTAGCACTTGCTTCTGGCGTTGGACCGGAAGCCGGTATATTTACTGCAATTGTGGCAGGTTTTGTCATTTCAGCACTAGGCGGAAGCAGTGTACAAATTGCAGGACCGACTGCTGCATTTGCGACGATTGTTGCTGGAATTGTAGCGCATGATGGAATGGATGGCCTTGTCGTTGCCACAATTCTTGCAGGTGTTTTTTTGATTTTGATGGGTCTATGTCATTTTGGAAGTCTAATCAAGTTTATTCCATTTACTATTACGACAGGTTTTACTTCGGGTATTGCCGTTACGATTGTGATTGGACAATTAAAAGATTTTTTTGGATTAACTTATCCAACGGGAGTAAAGCCTATTGAGACGGTTGAAAAATTTGAGACTGTGATCCATAATTTTTCTACAATGAATATGGATGCCGTGATTGTAGGTGTGGTATCTTTAGTTATCTTGATTATTGCTCCATATATCTTTAAAAGAATTCCAGGCTCACTTTTAGCCGTTATTGCTGGAATTTTGATGGTTCAATTCTTGCCTTTAAAGGTAAATACAATTGGAAATCTTTATACCATCAGCAATGCATTACCATCTTTACATTTTCCAAGCTTATCATTAAACATGATTCAAAATGCATTACCGAATGCACTAACCATAGCTGTATTAGCGGCCATTGAATCATTACTTTCTTGTGTTGTTGCCGATGGCATGATTAATGGAAAACATCGTTCGGATATGGAACTTGTTGCGCAGGGTGCTGGAAATATTGCGTCAGCTTTATTTGGAGGAATTCCTGCCACGGGTGCTATCGCAAGAACGGCTGCCAATATTAAAAATGGAGGAAAAACACCGATTGCCGGTATGGTGCACTCTATCACATTAGTAATTGTATTGGTTGTTTTAATGCCATATGCCGGAATGATTCCGATGCCTACCATTGCAGCAATTTTATTTATCGTCGCATACAATATGTGCCAATGGCGTACCTTTGTGAACTTAGCTAAAACAGCACCTAAGAGTGATATTATAGTTTTAGTCACTTCATTTGTGCTAACTGTAATTTTTGATTTGGTTGTGGCCATTGAAGTGGGAATGGTACTTGCTTGTTTATTATTCATTAAACGTATGAGTGAAGAAACAAAAGTCAATGGCTGGACATATGTAGATGAGGATACACTCGATGTTGATGAACACCTTCAAAAGCTTCCCCTTCAGATTCGTGTCTATGAGATTTCAGGACCCTTGTTCTTTGGAGCGACCAGTGTGATTGAAGAAATTGTGGTAAAAGATTTTACAACATGTCTAGTTCTTCGTATGCGCAGTGTTCCTTCATTAGATAGTACGGCACTAAACGCATTAAAGGATTTAGTTCAAGTTTGTGAATCCAAAGGAATCACGATTGTATTTTCACATGTGAATGATCAACCGATGAAGGTCATGGAAAAGGCAGGCTTTATTGAGCTTGTGGGAGAAGAAAACTTCCAACCAAGTATCAGTGCAGCACTAGATCGTGCTGAAGAAATTGTTCATAGTAAACAAGAAAAGACTTTTTCTGCAAAAAAGTCACACGTCTAAATGACGTGCCAGGTTCGTTTCCAGTCATCCGGTAACATTTCAATATTCACTCCATCTTTCTGAATCATTCGGTTTCCCGATTCACTCAGAAAGATGGAGTTTTTATTGTATGCTTTATTTATAAATACTTCAGAATTTCATCCATGATCTATGTACCTATCATCCAGTAAGATATCATAAACTTCTAGTTCTGATTATTTATCTCATTTAATCCACAAATCCCATGCTTCTTCGATTGATGACATAGGCTGCACAATAATGTACACTCAGTCCTTTGATCTTTGTATACTTTTCTTTTCCAATCCTACTCGTATTCTTTGGATCTACTTTAATAACATCCACTTCATTCATCAAACATTTTCTTTCCACTTTTTCTATACCATGAAGAGAAGACTGCAAAGGCTATGGTTGAAGGCATAGACCTTCTCGAATCAATATTAGGAAAAGATCTATTCAAAAAGGAAGTGGAGGTAATCAAGACAGATAGAAGTACTGAATTCTCAGATGTAGAAGGACTAGAAAAAGACAATGATGGCATCAACTCATGTCTTTTACTGCGATGCTATGCAATCATGTCAGAAAGGAAGTCTTGAGAACAACCACAAGGGATAGGTTACATATGCCCTAAAGAAGCAGGTCTCAAGGAGCTTGGTCTTGATTCACAGCAGAAGGCTAATCTCATGGTATCCCACATCAATTCCCAGCCAAAGGAGAAGCTAAAAGGAAAGTCACTGCTGGAGATGATGGAGTTCCTAAGTCCAGATTTATATAAGAAATTCATAGAATTTGGAATCAAGAAAATAGAAAATGATGAAATAATTTTAAAACCATATTTACTAAAAGAAGATAACTAAAATCATTCGGAGAATGTATGAAACATGAGATGCAGACTGACAATAGCACATGCAGTTAAAGTGGAATTTAGTCTTACACCCGAAAAAATGAACGAAATTCCATAGCTTTATTGTTCCCTAAAATACCATGATTTCTGTCATGAAAGTCACACTTCTTGTATACGTATGATTAAGTTCCATTCTTAAAACCAAAAGAATATCAGACTTAATATCCGATATTCTTATGAAAATATAATTCTGAACGAGTAAATTCCAAAATTTTTTTGTTCCGTTTTAAAGTGGAATTTAACTTTTCACTTTAGCTTTTAAAATTCTTTTTTGTTCATAATTGACAAACTGATTTTCATTGAAACCAATAACATCAATAAAGCGATAATAATTGCAATAGCGATAAGAACTCCCATGCTTACAGTTGGCAAATTATCTAGCAGACTAACTAAATCAATATTGAAAATGGCTTCTGCTCCTTTCACGATAACGAGAGTGATTACTTCCAGACCGCCCAATACACCAATCATAGCAATTCTTCCTTTATCTCCACCGAATTTTAGCCGAAAAGGAAGCATGATTGCTTGAACGACAATCATAATAGGTAAAATCATCAATGAACTCTGTACTAAATCTGTAATAGGTAATGTATCTTTCAATACAGTTGTAATTATTCCTAAAATAGTTGCCAAAACCCAAGCAATACATCCCAATAATAGACCAAGAAAGTATTTTTCACTCACATAATGATTACGTGTAATAGGTAATGTAAACAGAAACGCATTTCCATTATCAAAATCATCATAACTGATAGTGCTTACTGTAAAAAGTGATACAGTGAAACTCAGAAAACCTAATGGGAATATCACATCATCAGTAAATATCATCATTCCGATTACAATCGCCAAAATGAGCAACAGAAAATTTTTCTGTGACATCATCAATTTCAAATCTTTTACGAATAAACCTTTCATTGTTCTGTCCCCCTTATCATCATGGTAATAACTTCATCTATTGTACCTTTTTCAATGGCAATTTTAGGATAATTTTCCATATAATACTGTTTCTGATTTGTCAGACAGCTATATCCATATGTTTCTTTTTTGGAACGCAATATAAACTGTTTATCCAGCTTGCTGTATTGTTCTGCGTCTACTTTTAATAAAGCATAGTCGCTAAGAAGAACGTCCGTATCTTCATGCAGAATAATTTTTCCGTCATGTATCATATAAAGGTCATCACATAGCGACTGCAAATCACTGGATATATGAGAGCTGATTAAAATGGAGCGTTCTTCATCTTTTTCCAGAAATTCTCTTAACATTTCAAGCAATTCGTCTCTTGCGATTACATCTAAACCTGCTGTCGGTTCGTCCAGTAGCAGCAGTTTTGCATTGTGTGAAATTGCAACCAGCACTTTTAATTTTACTTTCATTCCTGTTGAAAATTCTTTTATCTGTTTATTCATAGGTAGTTGAAATTTCTGTGCCTGTTCTATAAATAGTGATTTGTCGAATTTTGAGTACATATTCTGCAATATAGGGATAATATCTTTTATCTTCAGATACCCACTAAAACCAGAATCCGACAATACTACACCCAATTCCTCTTTATCTTTTGCTGTGAAGTTTTTTCTGTCCTTTCCAAGTATGGTAATATTTCCGCCATCAGGTGAAATCAAACCTAATATCGCCTTAAATGTTGTGCTTTTTCCAGCACCATTTTGTCCAATCAAGCCTGTTACACATCCAGACATAAGCTCTAATGAACAATCAAGAGAAAAATTCTCATAATGCTTTTTCAAGTGTTCAATTTTTAACATACATCAACCCTCCAATATCAACTCAAATAAACTTTTTATATCTTCATCACTAATACCACATCGTCTGCCTTTTTGGATAGCCTGCTCCAAATCCGCTTCCAATTCTTTTTTCTGTTCTTCCAAAAGTAGTTCTGTATTTGTAGCCGCTACATAAGTGCCTTTTCCATGTACTGTAACCGTAAAACCCTCACTTTCCAAATTGTCGTAAGCTTTTTTTACAGTTAAAGCACTTATTTTTAGTTCCTTAGAAAGTGTACGGACAGATGGAAGATTGTCGTTTTCCTTTAGTTCCCCGTTACGTATGAGCATTTTAATCTGGTCAACAATCTGTTCATATATGGGAACCATTAGGGAAGTATTGATTATAATTTTCATTCTTTATATCCTTCTTTCTTTTCTTGGAAACAGTATATAACAGTCACAAACTGTTGTCAAGTGTTATGCAGTGTTTGTTGTAAATTTTCTTTTGATATTAAAAACATGCAAATCAATATAGAAATGCGTGTTAAAAAATATAGTATTCTATTGTAATTCCTATAACGAAAGCAGGTGTTTCACGGATTGTTTCTAATATCCTTTAGTTGGGGAAACTCCATTTTTCCCATCGCGAAATGGTTTTATTTGTCACACCTAATTTTTCAGCTAACTGCTCTTGTGTATATCCTTTTTTCTTTCGATTCATTGCGATAAAGGCTCCTATCTTTTTTGTGTCCATAATTGGCCTCCTTTCATCTAAAATATTACTATTTTCGCTATACATTGAACATCCCACAAATAGCTAACTAGCAGACACAAATAGCGAATTAGCAGATTCTTCTTGACTTAAATGATCATGTTCAATACAATAGATGGGTGCATTAAAAATAACGTTCACTCTTCACCGGATGAGTGGTTAAAGCGTCTAGGATCAAATCGTAGGTGCAGTGATTTCACTGTAAGATTTGATCTTAGGCGTTTCTTTTTTTGGAGGTGTTTATGAATAAGACAAAAGAATTATTGGTACAAATGATGTGGGAATTAGTTGGCAGTATCTTTGTTGCGATTGGAATTTATAATTTTGCCGTACAAGCTAAGTTTCCTATGACAGGATTTTCGGGAATTTCAATTATCTTTTATCGACTATTTAATATTCCCATTGGTTTTTCAACGATTCTATTGAATATACCTGTTGCAATACTTTGTTACAAATTATTAGGAAAGAAGTTTTTTATCAGTTCCATTCGCTGTATGATTGTATCTTCATTGATTATTGACTATGTGGCACCATTATTTCCAGTCTACCAAGGAGATCGATTATTAGCTGCCTTATGTACGGGAGTTTTTGGTGGAATTGGTTATGCGATGATTTATACAAGAAATTCATCTACAGGAGGATCTGATTTTATCATCATGGCTGTAAAGGCATTAAGACCTCATTTATCTTTAGGAAATATTGCCTTTTTATCAGATGTTGGCATTATTCTAGTGGGTGGTATTTTATTTAAAGATGTAGATGGAATGATTTATGGTATGATTGTAAATTTATTATTCGCGGTTGTAGTGGATAAAATGATTTATGGCTTGAATTCAGGTAAGGTCGCTTTTATTGTGACAAAACACGGAAAAAGAATTTGTCAGGTGATTGACGAAACAAGTCAAAGGGGAAGTACGATTTTAAATGCTCAAGGTGGATATAAACAAGATGATATGCAAGTGGTAATGTGTGCATGTAACAGTAAAGAAATGTATCAAGTAAGAAAGGCTGTACAAGAAGCGGATCCAGAATCTTTCTTTGTGGTTGTAGAGTCGCATGAAGTACATGGAGAGGGGTTTAAAATGACAAATATTGGGGAAGCACAAAGCTAAATTCATGCCCGTGATGAAAACGCTTGCGTAATTGATAGTTCTTTGTTATGATTTAAATATCATATGACTGACGGAAGTGGAGTTACCACATGAAGTATGATGTTATAGGCCGACCGTCTGGGCAAGTTTACTTTGTCTTTTCGGTGGGTCTTTTTAATTGACTACTCGAAGAAATCATAGTAAACTTAAAATAACTGTTAGATTAAACTAACTGTCATTAGAAGGAGGCAATTATGAAAGAACAATGGCAAGGATTTAAAGGCAGTAAATGGAAGGACGAGGTAGATGTTCGAGATTTTATTCAAAACAACTACAAACCTTATAATGGAGATGAAAGCTTTTTAGAAGGTCCAAAAGAATCGACAAATACTTTATGGGCTGAGCTTCAAAAACTACAAAAAGAAGAACGTGCCAAAGGCGGTGTATTAGATATGGAAACAGAAGTGGTTTCGAGTCTAACTGCTTATGGCCCTGGATATTTAGATAAAGATTTAGAGAAGGTTGTCGGTTTACAAACAGATAAACCATTAAAACGTGCATTTATGCCTTATGGCGGTATTCGTATGAGTGAAGAGGCATGCGAAACTTATGGATACAAACCAAGTGAAAAATTACATGAAATCTTCACAAAATATCATAAAACTCACAATGATGCTGTATTTAGTGCATACACACCAGAAATGCGTTTAGCACGTCGTAACAAAATCGTTACAGGATTACCAGATACATATGGTCGTGGACGTATCGTAGGGGATTATCGTCGTGTTGCACTTTATGGTATTGATTATTTAATTGAACAGAAACAAAAAGATTTAGCATATTGTGGCGATGGAACAATGACAGATGATGTAATTCGTCAGCGTGAAGAATTGGCTGAACAAATCAAGGCGTTAAAAGAAATGAAAATTATGGCAGCAAGCTATGGATATGATATTTCTCAGCCTGCTAAAAACTCATTAGAAGCAGTACAATGGCTATACTTTGGATATTTAGCTGCTATTAAAACACAAAATGGGGCGGCTATGTCAGTAGGTCGTATTTCAACATTCTTAGATATTTATTTTGAAAGAGATTTAGAGAATGGTGTCTTCACAGAAAGTGAAATTCAAGAAATTGTTGACCATGTGACAATGAAATTTAGAATGGTTAAGTTTGCTAGAATTCCTAGCTACAACCAATTATTCTCAGGAGATCCAGTTTGGGCAACACTTGATGTTGGTGGTTTAGGTATGGATGGAAGAAGTATGGTTACTAAAACTTGTTTCCGTTTCTTGCATACACTTGAAAATATGGGACCGAGTCCAGAACCAAACTTAACTGTATTGTATTCTTCAAATTTGCCTGAACCATTCAAGAAATATGCTGCAAAAGTAAGTATTGATACAAGTAGTGTTCAATATGAAAATGATGATGTAATGCGTCCTGTATGGGGAGATGATTATGCAGTATGTTGTTGTGTAAGTGCTACGCAAACTGGTAAAGAAATGCAGTTCTTTGGTGCTCGTGCAAACTTAGCTAAATGTTTACTATACGCTATCAATGGTGGTGTAGATGAAAAGACAAAAGTACAAGTAGGTCCAGAATATAAGCCCATCACAAGTGATTATTTAGATTATGATGAAGTAATGCATAAATACGATATCATGATGGACTGGTTATCAGGGTTATATGTAAATATTTTGAATTTGATTCAATATATGCATGATAAATATTATTATGAAGCAAGCCAGATGGCTTTGATTGATACAGATGTACGTAGAACTTTCGCAACGGGTATTGCTGGATTCTCGCATGTAGTAGATTCATTGAGTGCTATCAAATACGCAAAAGTGAAGACAATTCGTGATGAAGATGGATTGGTAGTTGATTATGAAATTGAAGGAGATTTTCCTCGTTATGGAAATGATGATGATCGTGCGGATGAAATTGCTGTATGGTTATTAAAGACATTTATGCGTAAGATTGAAAAACACCACACATATCGTGATAGTGAACCAACGACTTCAATTCTTACAATTACTTCAAATGTTGTATATGGTAAAGCTACAGGTGCGCTTCCAGATGGAAGAAAAGCAGGAGAACCATTATCACCAGGTGCTAACCCTGCATATGGAGCAGAACAAAATGGATTGTTGGCATCGCTAAATTCTGTCGCAAAACTTCCTTATGAATATGCGTTAGATGGAATTAGTAATACGCAAACAATTAATCCAGATGCGTTGGGTCACAATGAAGAGGAAAGAGTAAATAACTTAGTGAATGTATTGGATGGATACTTTGATCAGGGTGCTCACCACTTGAATGTGAATGTATTTGGTGTAGAAAAATTAAAAGATGCGATGGAACATCCAGAAAAAGAGGAATACGCAAACTTTACAATTCGTGTTTCTGGCTATGCCGTTAAATTTATTGATTTAACTCGCGAACAACAATTAGATGTTATTAGTCGTACATGTCATAAGAGCCTTTAATAAGGCTCTTTCTAGTTAGGGGGATATTATGTTAGGAGCAATTCATTCGATTGAAACGTTTGGCCTTGTAGATGGACCAGGCGTAAGATATGTCATCTTTATGCAAGGATGTCATATGCGTTGTAAGTTTTGTCACAATGCCGATACTTGGAAAACGAAAGAGCCAGATCAAAGTGCAGAAGTGGTATTAAAGAAAGCTTTACGATATCGTCCTTACTGGAAAGATAATGGTGGCATTACAGTCAGTGGCGGTGAACCGTTACTTCAAATTGATTTTCTGATTGAACTTTTTACATTAGCTAAAAAAGAAGGTGTCAATACAGTTTTAGATACTTGTGGACAACCATTTACTTTTGAAGAACCATTCTTTTCTAAGTTTAAACAACTTATGAATGTTACAGATTTAGTATTATTAGATATAAAACATATTGATGAAATGGCTCATAAAGAATTAACGGGACATACGAATCAAAATATTTTAGAACTAGCTAAGTATTTGTCGGATATCCAAAAGCCAGTATGGATTCGTCATGTGTTGGTACCAACAATCAATGCAGATGAAAAATATTTGGAACGACTACATCAATTTATTATTCAATTAAAAAATGTAGAAAGAATAGAAGTATTACCATACCATACTCTAGGGGCTTATAAATGGAAAGAACTTGGCTTAGAATATCCTTTAGAAGGAATTAATCCGCCAACTGAGAATCAACTTCAAATTGCGAATACAATACTCGAAACAGGGAAATGATCGATGTCATTAAGTTAAGAAATGACGGTTTTGAGGGGAACACAAAAAATGTGCTCCTCTTTTTTTTGTGGAAAATTTGAATTTTTTTGTTGACATACAGGTTGAAATATGTGGCCTATTATCATTTCTGATAATAGGCCAATAGTTTATAGGTATATGTTTTTGGAGGTACTTATGAACAATTATAAATCGTTAAAAAAGCAGTTAAAATTCTGTATCAAAACCATGAATGATTCTTCTTCACTATTTGTTGTTGATTCAAATAAGGATTTTACGCGGAAAAGAAAACATCTTTTTGGAAGTACTCTTTTCAATGTGCTTTTATTAGAGTCTGGATCTTTAAAAGATGAAATGTTCAAATTGTTTGGATATAAGCTTGATACGCCTACAGCTTCTTCATTTGTACAGGCACGTAGAAAGATTCGTCCAGATGCATTCCGTACATTATTCAATATCTTCAATGAACAAACACAGAAAATCAAGCTTCACAAAGGTTATCGCCTTCTCGCTGTTGATGGTTCTGTTCTGCCTATCAGCAGTGCTATCAAAGATACTAAAACCACTTTTTATAAGGCCAATAATTCGAATAAACCTTTCTTTGCCTATCATCTGAATACAAGCTATGATCTATTGGAATGTACTTATGATGATATTGTTCTTCAAGGAAATGCCGTAATGAATGAAAATGGTGCATTCAATGAAATAGTGGATAGATATGATGGTCCTAAAGCTATTTTCATTGCAGACAGAGGCTATGAATCTATCAATTCTTTTGTGAAAGTAGGTATGAAGAATCATAAGTATTTGATCAGGGTAAAGGATATTCATTCTAGAACAAGCGTACTGCGAAGTTTTGGCCCTTTTCCAGATGCAGAATTTGATATGCATGTTCGCCGTACCCTAACTACTAAACAAACGAATGAAATAAAAGCTCATCCTGAAATATATAAGTTTGTCCCTAAGAATCAGAGATTTGATTTTTTTGACGGAAGCCCTTCTTTTGATTTTGAATGTCGTGTTGTACGTTTCAAAATTAGTGATGACACCTACGAAAGTATTATTACAAATTTAGATGAATCCGAATTCAATATACAAGATATTAAAGAACTGTACCACCTTCGTTGGGAGATTGAAACGAGTTATCGTGAATTGAAATATCATCTAGATTTAAATACATTGCATTCAAAGAAAAGAATGTTTATAGAGCAGGAAATTTATGCAAAGCTAGTGTTATATAATTTCTGCAGCAGAGTAAGTAACAATATAAAAATTAAAGAAAAAGACAGAAAATACGAGTATCAATTAAATTATGTACGTGCCTTTCATATAATACGTAACTACCTAAAAGAAAAAGGTGGAAAGAATCCACCTGATATTGAATCACTGATAGCTAAAGAAATACTGCCAATCCGTCCTAATCGCCAGAATGAACGGAAAGTGAAAGCCAAATCACCGGTATCTTTCAACTATCGATATGATTAACACCTAATATTATATATTTTTTAAAATGTAGTAGCAATACTACAATTTTCGTCGTGCTTTCAAATAAAAACACCATCCAGACAATAGTATCTGGATGGTTCGTCATTTCTTAACTTAATGACATTGCTCAATTGAGCACTTTCATTGTTATAGTCTATCGAATATATTGTAGAGATTTCTTCGATCAAACCAAACATAGCCTGTTGTGTTGTCTGTGGAAGTATCTGTTCCTGGAGTACTAGGTTCCGTTGGTTCAGGTGTTGTAGGTTCTGTTGGTTCTGTAGGTTCTGTTGGTTCTGTAGAAGGATATGTACATGCACTTCCGTCCCAAGTTCCGCCGTTATCTGTACAAGTTTTTTCGGCTTCGTTTGTTTCTTCTTTTTCTTCTTTTTTGCATGTACCAGCTTCAGAATCCCATTCACCACCATCGACTTCACAAGCTTCTCTTTCTTTATCATCAGACTTTTTACATGTCTGGTTTTCTTCATCCCATTCGCCACCATTGGCTTCACAAGCATCTTGCGCATCATTGTTTTCGGATGTTATATCACCTTTTGATTTGAATTCATCTTTGATGTATCCACCCCTGTAGTCTGAGATACCACTAGGTCTTTCAAGTGCAGAATATGTTGCATATTTTTGCATGTAATCAAGCATGTAGTGTGAAATATGGAATGCTGAAGCAACATTTAAATCATTCCAAGTAATATACATACCATAGTTTGTGATGGCATCCGTTGTATATCCACTCCAACAAGCGATTGTATATTTATTTGTATAGCCTACTGACCATTCATCTTTGGCAACCCCCTCAGGAATTTTATATGGGTTCGCAGGCCAGTCTGTTGTACCTGATTTTCCATATACTGTATAGTTGCTCGCAAGAATTTCGTTGTAGTTTTGGTAACCACCTGAAACTACTTTTTCAAGTAATTGCGAAATCATCCATGCGGCTTGTTCACTGATAATATCATATGTTTTAGCGTTTGTCTTAAATTCTTTTTTATCGGATCTACGAACTACTTTTCTTACACGGTGAGCATCTACACGCTTACCTCCATTCGCAAATGTTGAGTAAGCACTTGCTTGTTGGATTGGGCTTGCACGCATGCTCGAACCACCGATTGCGTATTGTTCATTAAATCCTTCAGCTACTTCATCGCTAAAACCAAGCTTTTTACAATAATCGATCCAATAATCATAGCCTTTAGCGGTTACTAAATCAATCATAGCTTGAGCGGCCGTGGTATTTTTTGAAACACCTAATGCATCTTGTAAACTCATAATACCATTGTATTTACCGTCTGAGTTTTTAGGAGCGTAAGAACCATTTTTCCAATAGTCTTTTTTCTTATCGTTTACCTGATGAGAGGTAGACCATCCTAAGATATCAAATGTACTTGCATAGGCAAGTAATGGTTTCATACTTGAACCTGGTTGATTTGGTTCGGTTGAGTAATCAATTTTTACGGAGTCTGAGTGATAACGACGGCCAGGTCCAACTGCAATAATTTCCCCCGTATCGTTTTCAATCATTGAGAAACCAACATCGAAATATTCGTTAGGGAATTGAACGATGTTACCGTTACATATTTCATCAGCTTGTTTTTGAGCATCTTGATTTAGTGCGGTATAGATATCCATTGGAATAATGGCTGGATCTTGTCCAGTTAATTCCATAACCTCACTTAATGTTTGTGTGATATAAGCTTGATTTGGATCATCACTTGTACGCTCTACATATTCTAAAGAGAATGACAAATCTTGGTTTGAAGCAAGATTAAATTCTTCTTCCGTAATATAACCATGTTGTAACATCAATTCTAAAGTTACATTTCTACGATTTTGAGCAGCTTTTAAATGATCTAGCTTTGTGTTTGCTTCGTTTAAATTGTTTAATGGATTGTATGTATCTGGTGCATTGATACAACCTGCCAAGAAGGCAGCCTCACCTAAATTTAATTGGGATACATCTTTGTTAAAGAAGTATTGTGCGGCTTTTTGAATGCCACGTGTATTGTTTCCTGAACCAAACCAAATACGGTTTACGTAGTATTCAAAGATTTGTTCTTTATTAATGCTTTGTTCAGCAATCAATGAAAGATAGATTTCTTGAACTTTTAATTTTAATTTTTGAACGGTTGTGATCGTACCCTGTTCAGTTTCTAATTTCTTTTCCTGGTTCTTAGTAAATGCATTATCAATCATCTGCATGGTTAATGTAGAACCACCTTGAGCAAGACTTCCAGATTTCAAGTTTGCCATAGCAGATTTCAAAAAACGTGGCAAGTCAAATCCATTGTGGTCGAAGAAACGTGAATCTTCAATTGATAAAAAAGCATCGACAACAGATTGTGGAATTTGTGAGTAGGTTACGTCTTCACGGATCTCATCTCCAAGTTCATAGAATACGTTGCCTGAAGCATCGTAAAGTCTTGAATTGGATAATGTAGTCAAACCGTCTTGCGAAAAACGCATGCCGTCAGGATCGTTGATAATGTTAACAAGAACGAAGAATACGGAGATGCATCCAACTAAAAATATAGATAAGACGGATACGGCTAGTTTATTCCAAATGTCTAGTTTTCTTCTGTTTGTCTTTTGTGTTTTTGGCTTATTTTGTTCGTTTTGTGATTGGGCCATTTACTTATCCTCCTTAAAATAGAGTTCATCTACAGCTTTTAAATACGCTAACCTAGGATATAATCCTTCTTGAATAAGAATCCCGTGGGATTGAAACCAAGAATATGGTATAGAGCTTTTGTCTATATTTTCTATTTTATCTATGAGCAGTTTTGAATCAATAAGGTAGGTTTCGTTATGATAATTAAATCGAATAATAAAAAAACCAATACCTCCATGAAATACAACTTTTTTTAGATGTTTGATTTGATGTGGGTGAATCATAAAGAGTGGGAAACTCGTTTTATTTTTCGTTTCCTTTGCTTCAAAATCAATGTATTTACCTTGATATACGCCGTTGTAGTCCGTCGTGGAAGGCGTTTTATAGTAAGCTTCAGTAATTTTAGCTCTTTGCCTTTTTGGATAGTCCACATGAACAACTTGAACGGGTGTTGGCTTTTTATAAATCAAAGCTTTATCGAGTTCTCTATAATATTTATTAGAGTCGTTTATATCGTTTTCGAGGCGCATACCTCGAGAACTATAACTCTTTTGTTGCATTGTATTTATGGTTGAAATTGCATTCGGATATTTAATAGTGCTCATCACGAACATTATATATGAAAAAGAATGAACATTCAATGAATCTGAAAAGTCAGAGTTGATTTTTTTGTGTAAAACATTCATAATACTTAGGTAGATATAGGGGGGACTTATATATGGCAAAAGATATGAATTTGACAGCTCAGGAAATTTATGAAAAAGAATTTCATGTAGACTTGAAGGGATATGCCCCTGCTGAAGTAGATGAATTTCTAGATATGGTAATTGAAGATTATCAAAAATATGATGAAAAAGTAGAAGAATTAGGTGCTGCAGTCACTCGTTATGAAGAAAAAATCAAAGAATTGCAGCAACAGTTGTTTGCGTTACAAAGTGAGAATGAAAACTTAAACGAAAAAGTAAATTCTGATTTTGTGAATGGAAGCAGTAATACAGTCGATATTTTAAAACGTATTGCACGTTTGGAAAAAGCTGTATTTAATCAAAGTGAAGAATAGTGAATTAAATCGACAGTCGCTGGCTACATAGATAGTTAGAGGAAAGTCCATGCTCGCACAATCTGTGATGATTGTAGTGTTTGTGCTAGATGAATAAATAAGTCTAGGCAAGTTATTGCTTGACGGCTGTTTTGTTTGCTAAGGGAAACTATGTAAACAAACTTTAAAAGTGCCACAGAGACGAATCTATATGGAAACGTATAGGGTGGAACGGGTAAACCCCACAAGCGAGAAACCCAAATTTGGTAGGGGAACCGGCTGGAATGAAACGAAAGGAAGGCTGGATAGCTTTATGCTATAGATAAATGACTGTCACCACGCAAGTGGAACAGAACATGGCTTATGATTTAAGGATACTACAAAGAGCAATTTAATTTGCTCTTTTTTTTTACTTGAAACAAGTGTATACTGAATTTGCATAAATTAAATCTTCAGGGTTGGGTGAAATTCCCTATCGGCGGTAAACCCCGCGAGCATTATGCATGAACTGGTGCAATTCCAGTGGCGACAGTATAGTCTGGATGGAAGAAGATGTTTTTATATATTCTTTTGTATATTTAAACGCGCCTAGGGGATTTTCTTTAGGCACGTTTTTTTAGTTGATATATGAAGGGATGATGATTTATGAGTTCAACAAAGAAACTAACAACGATTGCGATCTTAAGTGCGATGGCAATGGTTTTAAACTTATTGATACAATTTCCAATTGTACCAGCCGTATCTTTTCTAAGCTACGATCCAAAAGATATCATTATTGTGATTGCAGGATTTATTTATGGCCCTATGACATCTTTTATTATGAGTCTGTTGTGTTCGTTTTTAGAAATCGTATTCCGTGGAGGAAACTTATTAGATGTTTTGATGAATGTGATTTCAACTTGTACATTTGCATGTGTTGCAGCTTGCATCTATAAGTATAAACACTCTAAAAAAGGAGCTATCATCGGCTTGGTATTAGGAACTGTATGCTGTACATTGAGTATGATATTATGGAACTATATTGTTACACCGATTTATTATCAAATGCCAAGAAGTGCAGTGGTCGGTATGTTACTTCCAGGTATTGTTCCATTCAATTTTATTAAATGTACATTAAATGCAGCCTGTGCAATGTTGATCTACAAACCACTTGTAAATGCGTTGAGAAATACGCAGTTTGTTACACAGCCTAATACAAGTGAAGGACTTACAAAAGATGTTGGAATTGTCAGTGCATTTATTATTGTATCAATTGCAGTTTTAATATTAGTTATGAAAGGTTAGGAAAAACATGGAACTTTTAGAAGCAAAAAAAATTATGGATGAAAAATTAGGGGATTATAAAATCATGGCTTTGGCTAGCTGTGTAGACGATTATCCTATGGTAAGAAATGTAAGTTGCGTTTTCTACAATGACAAGATTTATTTTAAGACGGACAAAAACTTTAGAAAAACACAACAATTGTTCAAAAATGATAAAGTAGCTATGTGCTTTAATGGAGTGCAAGTAGAGGGGACAGCTAAAAACTTAGGCTTGGTTGTTGATGAACCTGGTCGTATTTTTGAAAAGAAATACAAAGAATTCTTGTGGCAAAGCTACAATGCATATTCACATGTAGATACAGAAATTCTAATTGAAGTTACACCTAAGTTTGTTGAAATCTGGGATGAAGACAAAGATCGTAATGCATTCCAATTGTTTATTGATTTTGACAAAGAAACAGTGGAATACAAACCTTATGACTAGTTTTTACTAGTCTTTTTTTTGTGAAAATTTACAAGAAAATGACATGAATATGATACAATATTCTCTAGTAGAAAGTAGGTGGAAACATGTCTCCAGACCCGAGTTATTTTAATAATAAAAATGTATATATGTTCGGAGACATGGGATTTGTCTTCGTTTAAGATATAAGGAGGACAAATTGTGTTAGAGTTTTATAAAACATTTGAAGATGGAACACGCAAAATTCAAGAACCAGAACCAGGCTGTTGGATTAATGCGATTGCACCTACAGAAGAAGAAAGATATTATTTGATTGAACAAATTGGTGTTTTACCTGAATTTGTCAAATCTTCACTGGATGAAGAAGAAAGCTCGCATATGGACTATGACGATGATTTTAGACAGTTGTTGATTATTTTTGACTATCCAAGTGCGGAAAATGAAGATGATGATTCGATTGATTCAACTTATTCCACATTGCCAATTGGTATTGTGATTTTAAAAGGATATGTAGTCACAATTAGTTTGTATGAAAACTGGAGTATTTTAGAAATGTCACAAGGAAGAATCAAAGGTATGGATACGCGTTTAAAAACGAGGTTCTTCTTACTTTTAGCTTTGCGTATTTCACAACGTTTCTTGATTTGTCTACGCCAAATTGATCGTTTATCAAGTCGTGCTGAGACGCGTTTACATCAATCGGTAGAAAATGATGAGTTGATTGAAATGTTAGGTTTAGAAAAATCATTGGTTTATTTTTCGACTTCGTTAAAATCGGATGAAGTAACATTAAATAAAATTATGCGTGGAAAACAAATTCAATTGTATGAAGAAGATGAGGATTTGTTAGAGGACGTCATGATTGAAATCCATCAGGCCATCGAGATGTGTAACATTTACTCAAACACAATGGCAGGTACGATGGATACGTTTGCGAGTATTATTTCTAATAATATGAACATTGTCATGAATAAATTGACTGTAATCACAATTGTTATGGCTATCCCAAATATTATTTTTGGATTCTATGGGATGAACGTACAGTTGCCATTCCCGTTTGTATGGTTTCCTAGTTTTGTAGCTATTTTAGCTTGTGTAATTGCGACTGTTTATTTTTTCAGGCACAATATGTTTAAGTAAGGTTTGAAAAAATCAAACCTTTTTTCTTTTAGATAAAAGAAAAAGCACTATTAGAATAGTGCTCCAAGTGCTCCAAACAATCCCATACTCGTAAGAGCCATGATGATACCGGCTAAAATGACACCTAACATAACAGCTAGTACACTCGATTTGAAATTCATATCTAAGATACTAGCGGCAAGTGTACCAGTCCAGGCTCCTGTTCCTGGTAATGGAATGCCCACAAATATTAATAGGGCTACAAACAATCCTTTTCCTGCAGTGGCTTGTAATTTTTTACCACCTTTTTCACCTTTTTCTAGACACCACGTAAAGAAGTTTCCGACAACTGGCTTGTCAGCTCCCCAGACAAGAATCTTTCTGGCAAAGAAATAGATGAAGGGAACAGGAATCATATTTCCAATAATCGCAATTATATAATATTGAATAAATGGTAATCCCATTCCGGCTGCGATTGGAATTGCTCCACGAAGTTCAATAAGTGGTACCATAGATACAAAAAACACAATCAGGTATTTATTAAACATTTAGAATCTCCTTTTTTTCGACAAATAAAAGTTTATCATTGATGACATAAATTTACAATAATAGACAGAATTTAAAACGTGTCTAGCACTGTGGTGTTGAAAGCGCTAAAAATAGTGTTATACTGAAATCATAAAGGAGATGTTACTTATGAAATGGTTTGATTCTGATTATGATTATATTGATGAATTCAAAACACAATGGAATGAAAGGTATAAAAAGGCTAAAAGAATGAGTATAATATTAAGTATAGTATTGATTCTTATTGGTATTTTATGTTTTGTGTTTCCAGAAAAGGTATTCACAACGATTCAAATTATCGCAGCCATTGGCTTGATTGTTTGGGGTGCATGTGAAATTTATTCATATATCACAACAACCTTCTTCTTTAGAGATGCAATGTGGCTAGCCAGTGGTATCTTAAATATTTTGTTAGGTTGTTTATTATGCACGATGCCAGTTACAATTACTGTAAGTACATTTACATTTTTGTTTGCGTTTGTGCTATTGGTCAATGGTATTCAAAAGATTACTTGGGGTTCTAGACTTAGTTTTTTTAGAGTGATCGATACGAAATATTTAAGTTTTACAGGTTGGGTCAATCTGTTGTTAAGCATTATTTTTTTGGTAATGCCATTCCAAAGTGCTTTAGTCATTAATTATATTATTGCGACCTATTTGGTTGTGGCTGGTCTTAGCTTGTCGATTGAAGCTGTTTCAATGAAAAAGATTTAAAAGGGGTAAACATGGAAAAATTTAAGTTTTATGCACCAACAAAAGTGTATTTTGGTAAAGATGAGGAACAAAGGGTTGGAAAGATTTTACAAGAATATCATCCAAAGAAAGTATTGATTCATTATGGAGGGAAAAGTGCCATTCAATCCGGTCTTTTGGATCGAGTGAAAAAGGCGCTTGATGAAGAAAATATTGCCTATTGTTTGTGTGGAGGTGTTGTTGCTAATCCATTACTTTCAAAGGTGAACGAAGGAATTCAAATTTGTAAAGAAGAAGGAGTTGACTTTATTCTTGCTGTTGGTGGAGGAAGCGTTTTAGACTCAAGCAAAGGCATTGCATATGGTGTTTATAATGAAGGTGATGTCTGGGATTATTACGCAAGAAAGAAAAAGGTGAAGGGTGCTTTACCTATGGGGTGTATCTTAACGCTATCCGCAACAGGCAGTGAAATGAGCAATTCAAGTGTAATCACAAATGAAGATGGTAATCTGAAACGCGGTTTAAGCAGTGATTATGGATATTTTAAATTTTCTATTTTAAATCCAAAATTAACATATACTGTATCTCAATACCAAACAATGTGTGGGTGTACGGATATTATTATGCATACATTGGAACGATATTTTACGCCATCCCAAACATTGGATTTGGTAGATCAAATGGCAGAAAGTTTAGTCCGTATTGTCATAAAAAACGCAAAAATTCTTTTAGAAGATCCTTCTAACGAACAGGCACGCTCTGAAATTATGTGGGCAGGTAGTGTTTCACACAATGACATGACTGGAGATCGCTCTTTAGGAGATTGGGCTTGCCATCAATTGGAACATGAATTAAGTGGAATGTTTAATGTAGCACATGGTGCAGGTCTAGCGGCTATTTGGGATAGTTGGGCAAATCATGTATATATGGAAAATCCAACGCGATTTGCCAAACTTGGGCATCGTGTTTTTGGTTTGGATGATTCGGATACTTTATCTTGCGCTTTGAATACTATTGAAAAGATGGAAGAATTCTTTAGAAGTATCGGCATGCCGACAAGTATTCAAGGATTGTTAAAACGTAAGTGTACAGAACCAGAATTGTATGAATTAACATACAAATGCAGCTTTGAGCATACGCGCACAATTGGAAAATTTAAAGAGTTGGATGAAATGGATATGCTTGAAATATATCGTATGGCAAATGAAAAGGAAGTCGCTTAAGACTTCCTTATTTTAGTTAAATAGACTTTTAATGAAGTTAATAATCTTGTCAAACCATCCTTCAGATTGGGCTTTGTTGAATAATCCAGATAATTGATTTTTTAAACTGCCAGATAATTTGTTTAATTGATTTAATACTTCTTGTGAGTCAATAGCCGAAGTGTTTTGGTATTTCTTGGCGAATGCAATCAATTTATCGATATCGTCTTGAGAGATGATGTCACTTAAATTAAATTCCTCCAAAGCATCCTGTACGACTTGTTCAACTTGTTCGGTAGTTGCAGCACTACCTTGGTTTTGCTTGATTTGGGCAAGCTCTTGTTTGATTTCTACTAAAGCCTGATCTAAGCGGGCAGAGTCAAAATTAGAATCGTCTGCATTATTTTGAGCAATTTCGTTTGTTGCTTCAAGCTCATCTTGTGCAACTTGTGTGCGGTCTGGATCTAGTGTTTCTCCGTTAGCTTCTAACGCTTTGTAAACGCCGGTTAGAGCAGATTCTCCGGTAACTTTTGAAATGGAAGCAACATCGATTTCAACATCACTGACACCTGCTGTAATTGCGGCGTTGGCATATTGGTTGGATGTGATCTTTGTGATATTGCTTTGTGTGATGATTTTTACTTTTACACCTGTACCAGAATCTTGTTTATGAACCATAACACTTGAAATCAAACTGGATGTATCTCCGCCAACGATTCCTAAATAGTTGTATAAGTCGTTGGCATCAACACTTGTTTCGTAGACGTTATTTGTATCTTCAATATCAAATAATTCACGTGTGCTTTGGATTTGATCTTCACTTAAACCACCACCATATACAACGGTTGGTTTACCCCATTTTTCATCTATAACAGATGTATCGATTGCGAATACGTTCGTGGCAGCGGCTGAAATGCTCATAATGGCTGCTAGAGATACGCCTAATAATTTATTACATTTAAACATTTTTTTGTTCTCCTTTTGCATAATTTTGCTTTACTAGTGTATCTTAACTTTATTTTTTGTGCAAAAGTTTTGAATCTTATGTGAAATTTTGTTATACTTTTGTGGTAAGTTAAAACTAACTGGAGGAATAGAAATGCAGCTAACACAATCTCAGGAAGATTATTTAGAAACAATATATGTATTAAAGTCTCAACAAGAGAATGTTCGTGCTATTGATGTGGCGGCAGCTCTAGGCTTTTCTAAGCCGAGCGTTTCACATGCTTTGAAAGACTTAAAAGAAAAAGAATTGATTTATACGGACAAAACAGGATATTTATTCTTTACAGAACAAGGACAAAAACAGGCTAGTCAAGTGTATGAAAGGCATATTTATTTTAAGAATCAATTGCTCCATGCTGGCGTAGAATCTGTTCTTGCAGAAGAAGAAGCTTGTCGTATGGAACATACAATTAGTGAAGAGAGTTTTAAAAAATTAAAGGGTAGTAAATGCGTGCGCTCATGTATTGACTGCAAGGGGGACGATTGTAAGTAAAAAGCGTGAATGGCTCACGCTTTTTTAGTCCTTTCCTTGGGGTATAAATGGGATTAATGCATCAGCTAATGAATGTAGGTTACGAGATTGGATGTACACTTTTCCGTTTCCGTGGAACTCATTCACTAAACCTTCACCTGGTGTGAATCCAAATGTCCCGGATGCAATTTTGATTTCATAATCTAAAGAATCGTCCCATGCGATAACGTGTTCATTATCAATTGTGATTGGATGATCTGCATCTACATTGATTTCCATAATGTCACCATATGCATTGATCAATAGGTCGCCTTGTCCAGATGTATGCATGACAAAGAATCCACCGGTTCCACCAAGTAATGCTTTTCCAACGCTTTGTGTTTTCATTTCGTAGCTAACAGTGTTATCACATGCCAAAAAAGCACCATTATTTAAATAGTAGTGACATGCTGGTGTAACCTCTAAACATGTGATTTTTCCTGGAATAGAAGGTGCAATACCAAGTAATCCGTCGTGACTTGTTCCGGTAGCCTCTGTAATAAACATACTTTCGCCACTGGTAAGGCTTCGTCCTAAGGCGCCTAATACGCCGCTAATACCTTTTTTGTTACTGTTCATTTTACCTTCAATCACAACGTTTGACATATAGGCCATAGAGCCTCTTTCGATTTTTACCGTTTCATTATTCTGTAGATTGATTTCAACGATAGGGCAATCTGAATCGCCTTTGATTTTATAGTCCATAGTGACCTCCTTTTTGCATCTTTCTTTTATTGTATCAAGTATATGTGAATTTAACATTAATTATCATAATTTATTTAAATTGACACAATAAGTGTCAATATTCATATTATTTTAATGATAAATGAGGTTGCACAAAAATGGTTGGAAATTAAAATATTTACACAAATTAGCGGACTTTAAAAAAATAAAAAAAACTGGTTTCCTTTACATAAAGGTCAAGCATTATTTCGTATGAATGTAAAGACTTGTTTTAGAAAAATTTATTAGTATACTAGATGTATACAAAAATAGTTGAAGATTCAACTATTTTTAGGAGGATTAATATGAATGTAATTAAAAGAAGTGGAGAAGAAGTCGTTTTTGATGCATCAAAGATTGAAAATGCAATCAAAAAAGCAAGTAAAGCTACAACACACAATCAAATGACAGATGAATTGATTCATTCTGTTACGCAAAGTGTTATCGATAAATGTGAAAACTTGAAGAGAAGCCCAAATGTGGAAGAAATTCAAGATATGGTTGAGGGAGAATTGATGGAACATCGTTGTTTTGCGGTAGCTCACAACTATATCACATATCGTTATGAACGTGCTTTAATTCGTAAGGCAAATTCAACAGATAAACAGATCATGTCTTTGCTGGAGCGAAATAATGAAGAAGTTAAACAAGAAAACTCAAATAAAAATCCATTAGTAAACAGTGTTCAGCGTGATTATATGGCTGGAGAAGTTTCAAAGGATATCACAAAACGTTTCTTGTTACCTCAAGATGTTATGGAGGCCCATGAAAAAGGTGTTATTCATTTCCATGATTCAGATTACTTTGCACAACACATGCACAACTGTTGTTTAGTAAATTTAGAGGACATGCTTCAAAATGGTACAGTTATCTCTGAAACAATGATTGAAAAACCACATAGTTTCTCTACAGCATGTAACGTAGCTACACAAATAATTGCGCAAGTTGCTAGTTCACAATATGGAGGGCAAAGTATTACACTTTCTCACTTAGCTCCATTTGTACAGGTTTCAAGAGAAAAAGCACGTCGTGAAGTAAAAGAAGAATTAGAATCATTGAATCTAGATTCATCTGAAGATACAGTTAATAAAATGGCAGAAATGCGTGTTCGTAAAGAAATTGAAAAAGGTGTACAGATGATTCAATACCAGGTTATCACATTGATGACGACAAATGGTCAAGCTCCATTTGTGACTGTCTTCATGTATTTAAATGAAGTGCCTGAAGGACAGACTCGTGATGACTTAGCTATGATTATTGAAGAAATGTTGAAACAAAGAATCAAGGGAGTTAAAAATGAAAAAGGTATCTGGATTACGCCGGCTTTCCCTAAATTGATTTATGTTCTTGAAGAAAACAACATTGAAGAAGATTCTAAATATTGGCATTTGACAGAATTAGCGGCTAGATGTACAGCTAAGCGTATGGTTCCAGATTATATTTCTGAAAAGAAAATGTTGGAATTAAAAGTAGATGCGAATGGAGAAGGGCATTGTTATCCGTGTATGGGATGTCGTTCATTCTTAACTACGTATTTAGATGAAAATGGTAAACCAAAATACTATGGCCGATTCAACCAAGGTGTTGTTACTTTGAACTTAGTTGATGTAGCTTGTTCAAGTAAACAGGATGAAGAAGCATTCTGGAGAATCATGGATGAAAGATTGGCGTTGTGTAAAAAGGCATTGATGTGTCGCCATGAAAGATTATTAGGTACACCAAGTGATGTAGCTCCTATTTTATGGCAAAATGGTGCATTGGCGCGTTTGAAAAAAGGAGAGCCAATCGACAAATTATTATTTGGTGGATATTCTACAATTTCTTTGGGATATGCTGGATTATGTGAATGTGTATATTATATGACTGGACACCCTCATACTGAAGAGCCAGGAACTTCATTTGGATTGAAAGTTATGCAGTATCTAAATGATGCTTGTGCTAAATGGAAGGCAGAAGAAAATATTGACTTCTCATTATATGGAACTCCTATGGAGTCAACTACATTTAAGTTCTCTAAACATCTACAAGAGCGTTTTGGAATTATTCCACATGTAACGGATAAGAACTATATCACAAATAGTTATCATGTTCATGTAACAGAAGAAATTGATGCGTTTACTAAATTAACATTTGAATCACAGTTCCAAAAACTTTCTCCAGGTGGAGCCATTAGCTATGTAGAAGTTCCAAATATGGAAAATAACATTGAAGCTGTTTTGGCAATTATGAAACATATTTATAATCATATTATGTATGCAGAGTTGAACACAAAATCAGATTATTGCCAAGTATGTGGATATACAGGAGAAATCAAGATTGTGGAAGATGAAAACCATAAATTAGTTTGGGAATGTCCAAATTGTGGAAATCGTGACCAAGAAAAAATGAATGTGGCTCGTCGTACTTGTGGATATATCGGTACACAGTTCTGGAATCAAGGACGAACACAAGAAATCAAAGAAAGAGTACTACACTTATAAGAGCTAGTTTCTAGCTCTTTTTTAGGAGGTATTTATGTATTTTGGAAATATAAAGAAAAACGATATTGCGAACGGTAAAGGGGTGCGTGTGACACTATTTGTATCGGGATGTACAAATCATTGTAAAAATTGTTTCCAGCCAGAAACATGGAACTTTGATTATGGTAAGCCTTATACAAAGGAAACAGAAGATGAGGTTATTGATGCTTTAAAACCAAGCCATATTTCAGGTTTGACATTACTTGGCGGAGAGCCTTTTGAGCCGGAGAATCAAAGAGAATTAGTTAAATTGCTTCGTCGTGTTCGTGACGAATTACCAGAAAAGAATATTTGGTCTTTTACAGGCTTTGTTTTAGATCAAGACTTGTTGGATGGTGGACGAAAACATTGTGAAGTAACGGATGAAATGTTGTCGTTATTGGATGTTTTAGTGGATGGTCCATTTAAAGAAGAAGAAAAAGATATCACATTGGCATTTCGTGGTTCAAGAAACCAAAGGCTTATTGATATGAAAAAATCTTTGAAAGAACAAGAGGTAATTGAATTGAAAGTTTAATCGGTGCAATAAATTTGGATGGGGTTAGGTGAATTTGCTCTCCAAGAATTTAAGGAGCGGCATATACCCCAAAACGGTTTATAGCTGATATTGGGCTCAAACAACATTTAGTTGTCTGGGTCCATTTTTTCAACCATTTTAATGCTTCCGTCATCCTTGTCGATTTCAAAATCGATACCTTTTTCTAAGACCAACATACATCTGTTTCTGAATCTATCCCAGTTGCGGTAGCCACTGGCTGCTTTCGTAACCAATTTGATGATTGCGATATGATTCTGCAACAATGCATTGTTGATTCTTTTCTGTTCTACAGTAATTACTCCTGTGTCTTTTGAAACGATACAACAGTAATTAAAGGCTTGTTTTAAAACAAAATAATCCGAGTTTCATTCATGTAATCCTGGAAGACATTTATATCTGAATGAAGAACATAAATGTACAACAACAATCTTATAATTCTATAATAACGTATATTAATCCTCTTGAAAATCAACAAGTGCATAGCTACAGGTACTAAAAAAGCCCCAAAATACTTTGGAGCGAATTTTTAGCTGCCTAGCACACTGCCCTATGTAATCTTAAAGCAGATCTAAACCCCCAACTATTTTTATATGGTCGTTTAATCTTCCAATTTTTTTATCAATTGTTAAGAAAATTTGATATAATGAATCCATGAACTATAGCGTGATTGTTTTAGCTGCTGGAAGAGGCAGTCGAACGAATTTAGATTATAATAAAGTATTTTATACTTTTGAAAATGGACAAACTGTACTGAATAAGAGTCTGTCTGTTTTTTTATCAGATGAAGATTGTAAACAGGTCGTTTTAGTTTGTGCGGATTATGAAAAGGACTATGTTATTGAAAACTATTTATATGATTCTCGAATCCAAGTTGTAACAGGAGGACAAACACGACAAGATAGTGTATACAACGGATTACAAATCGTAGATCAAGATTATGTTATGATTCATGATGGGGCTAGACCTTTTGTTGAAAAAAAGTGGATTTTAGATTTGAAACACTCTTTAGAAACAGAGGATGCCTGTTTATTAATGGTACCTAGTGTGGATACGACAAAGATTGTTGTGGATGGTTATGTAAAGGAATCATTAGAAAGAAAGCTTGTATATCATGCTCAGACACCGCAATGTTTTAAAACGAATTTAATTAAGGAGTGTCACCGACTTGCAAGGAATAAACAAGTGCAGGCAACAGACGATGCTCAGCTTGTAGAGTGGTTTTCTAAGGCGAGAGTAAAAGTGGTATTATCAAGTTTCACAAATAAAAAAATAACTTTGCCAGAAGATTTGAAAGGATAGGTATAAAGATGGAATATTCAGCGTTGGTATTTGATGATTGTAAAGAAGTAGAAGATACGTATGACAAATTATTAGAAACAATTGATTTGTTTGCGAATGATGAAAATTGTACGCAAATTGTTGTGAGCTGCAAGAGTGTATGGACATTAAGACTGGCTTCATCCCCTAAAAATAAGGTGATGCTTGTACAAAGACCAGATAAACCGTATGTAGCATTGTTGAATGGCTTAAAGGCTGTTAAACAAGAAAATGTTGTTGTGACTGGTATTTCTACAAAACATACAAAAGAAAACGTAGATACATTATTAGAGCATTTATCAAAATATCCGGCTATTAACTTTGATAAAGACTTGCAGGCATTTGATACAAGATTATTGATGTTCTGCCTACAAAAAGCTATTGAATCCAACTTGGCAATTACATCTTATGCCCAAGCTGTTGCGCTTGCGGATACACCACTAGAATCTTTTGAATGATACGGCTATTGTCGTATCATTTTTAATAGAATCTTAATAATTTCATATTTTAAAATGTAGTATAATAAATATATGCATAACCCAAATAATTTATCGAAAAGCTATAAAGAAATAATTAAACAACACGTGTTTACTTTATTTAATGGAATAAACGTTGTTCTAGCTATATTTGTATTCTTTACGGGATCTTATCGTAATATGCTCTTTATGATTACGGTCATTTTAAATATGGTGATTGGATTGTTCCAGGAAATTCGTTCAAAACATATGTTGGATAAGCTTTCTTTATTAAATCAGACAAAGATTCATGTGATTCGAAATAATACTGAACTGGAATTAAGCGTTGAAGAAGTGAAAGTCAACGATATTCTCGTATTATATGCTGGCGATGAAATCAGTTTTGATGGTCATATTATATCTGGAAACATTGAATGCGATGAATCCATGTTGACGGGTGAAAGTGATGCGGTATATAAACAAGAAAATTCATCATTACTTAGTGGAAGCTTTGTGATTTCAGGAAAATGTTGGATGCACGTAGACAAAGTAGGACAAGATACTTATGCGTATTCGATTTTAAAACATGCTAAGCGTTTTAAACGTTATCCGAGTCAGTTACGAGATTCAATTGATTGGATTATAAAATGGTGTACATATATTTTAATTCCATTGGGATGTGTTTTGTTCATTAAGCAGCTTATTAAAACAAATTATACAACTGCAACCTTAAATACTGTGGCTGGCGTTGTAGGCATGATTCCCGAAGGACTTGTCTTTTTAACTAGTGTTGCATTGGCAATCAGTGCTTATAAGCTTGGTAAACAAAAGGTTTTAGTACAGGAACTATATTGTATCGAAACCTTAGCTAGGACAGATACACTGTGTTTAGATAAGACCGGTACATTGACTCAAGGAAAACTAAGTGTTTGTCATGTTGAAAAAATTGAAAATGTCGACGGAATTCTAGGCGATATGATGCAGGCTTTACCAGATGACAATGCGACAGCTATAGCGATAAGAAACTATTTTAAGGCAAGAAATTATAAGAAAGTTGTATCCTATTTGCCGTTTTCAAGTCAAAGAAAATATTCGAGCGTGACATTTGAAGATGGAGAATATAAATTAGGAGCGTATTCATATATTGCCAAAGAAATAGATTTGGATGTAGAAAAACATATTGAAGACTATACGTCTCAAGCTATGCGTGTAGTTGTTTTGATGAAAGATAATGCTGTTTTGGCTTATATTTGCCTTCGTGATGAATTAAGGCCAGATGCCAAAGATACTTTAAATTTCTTTAAAAAACAAGGCGTGGATATAAAAATTATTTCAGGAGATGATCCTAGAACAGTGGAAGCTTTAGCGAGAAAAGCAGGTTTTACATCAAAAAGTATTGATATGTCTACTATAAAGGATGTAGAAATGGTTGTAGATTCGTATTCGATTTTTGGACGTGTTACTCCAGAACAAAAAAAGGAACTTGTGTTAGCTTTAAAAAGAAGAAATAAAACTGTCGCAATGACGGGTGATGGTGTAAATGATGTTATGGCATTAAAGGAAGCAGATTGTTCTATTGCGATGGGTTCGGGTTCACAAGCATGTAAAAGTGTGGCGAGCCTAGTTTTATTAGAAAACCAAATGAATACATTACCTGTTATTTTATATCAAGGACGTTGTGTTATTAATAACATTCAAAGAACAGCCTCTTTATTTTTGGTGAAGACAATCTTCTCAATTGGACTTTCTTTATTAACACTTGTATGTTTAAAAAACTATCCGTTTAAACCTATTCAATTGACTTTGATTTCTGCCTTGGCAACTGGAATTCCTAGCTTTATATTAACGCTTGAACCAAACGGAAATATTGTAAAAGAAAATTTCTTAAGAAATGTTATATCTAAAGCATTGCCAGGAGCCATATGTGTAATTTGTAGTGTAATTGGTGTTTCAATCTTAGGCCATTTTGTTTATATTTCACCTAATGAATATTCAACAATGTGTACAATTCTTGCCGGAGTCAATGCACTTATGGTGTTGATACGAGTATGTGTGCCAATGACAATGCTAAGAAAAATATTGGTTACAATCATGTCAGTAATATTTGCCGGTTCAATCATTTTATGTAAGAACTTTTTCTATATTGTTCACTTACAATGGTATGAAATTATCTATGTGATTTTAAATGTATGTCTGATTCCTTTTATACTAACGCTTGTATCAAATTGGGTAAAAATGATTTTTAAAAAAATAAATCACAAAAAGAAAAAGTTTGGAAATTAATCCAAACTTTTTTCTATCCCCATACTTCTTCAGCAATTTCTTTAATCAATTTAACTTTAGCCCACTGTTGCTCTTCAGTTAATTTATTTCCTATTTCACATGAGGCGAAACCACATTGTGGACTTAGACACAAATTTTCTAAAGAGACATATTTGCTAGCTTCTTTAATACGGGCAATTACTGTTTCTTTGTCTTCTAATTTGGCTAATTTTGTAGTAACTAAACCAAGTACGACTTTTTTATCAGCTGTAACCTCTTTTAATGGTTCAAATCCACCAGAACGAGCATCATCAAATTCTAAGAAATAGGCATGCACGTTTTCTTTCGCAAATAATGTTTTTGCAACAGCATCATAAGCACCACTAGATGCATATGTAGAGTGGAAGTTACCACGGCATACGTGTGTGTTAATTGTAAGATCTTCAGGTTTTCCTTCAATCGCAAGATTGTTGATACGCAAGAATAATTCTTGAACTTTTAACAAACCTTCTTGATCTGTTTGGAAGAATAATGGCGCTTTTTCATCCACCAACATACCCCATGAACAATCATCGAATTGAATGCATCGACATCCTGCATCATATAATTGTTGAATGACAACTTTATATCCATTCGCAATATCTTGAACCAATTCTTCAGTATCTTCATAATATTTTTTAGTGTTTTCCAGTGCAAAAGGAAGAATCATTTGTTCCAAAAATTGTGCTGGAGCAGGAATGGTTTGTTTGGCAATCGTATTTTCGTCTTCGAATTGAGTTAAAAACTTGAAATGCTCTACAAAAGGATGTGTACCACTCACACCAACTTTTCCAGTGATATATGTATCATCAATCATAGCGGCTTCTCCATGGAAGGGAAGGCCTGTTTTCGTTGGTGTATGAGACACGCCATCAAATCCCCACATAAAGTCTAAGTGCCATGTAGCACGTCTGAATTCACCATCTGTGATGACGTGTAGGCCGGCTGCCTTTTCTTTTTGAACTAAATCTGTAATGCACTCATCTTCGATTTGTGTCAATTCTTCTCTTGAAATTTTTTTAGACTCATAATCTTTACGGGCTTGTTTTAGTTTTTCAGGTCTTAAAAAACTTCCAACTACATCATATCTATAAGGTGTTTGAACTGTCATAATAAATTCCTCAACTTTCGTGTGTGTTAAGTCTATCATATTTATAGTATATAGAATAATTGAAATATTCTTTAGTTTGTTATAGTTAAAAACTATAATAAAAGACCAATTTCAGTTGGTCTTTTCAATGTATTGAATTAGATGATTTAGATAGTTTTTTGACATGTTGGATAAAACTCCATCACTAATATAGCCTATTTCCATAACTTCATCACTATCAAGTGGAATGGATACAATGTTGTCTCCGTTTAAATCTGTGCTTAAGATACCTGAAGAAATCGTATATCCGTTTAGTCCAATCAATAAGTTGAATAATGTGGCGCGATCTGAAACAACAATACTCTTTTTAGATGGCTGAGTACTGTGTAATTCTTCGGAAAAGTAGAAGGAATTATTGATTCCTTGTTCATAAGTTAGACGGGGATAGTTCTTTAAATCTTCCATTTTCACTGTTTTTTTATGGGATAAAGGATTTGTCTTAGAAACAAATACATGGGGTTTGGCTTCAAATAATTTGGTGAATGTAAGATGTTCTTTTTTTAAGATACTTTGAATGACTTCACGATTGAAATGTGAAAGATACAGAATGCCTAATTGACTTCGATGGTTCTTTACATCTTCGATAATATCGTATGTTCTTTGCTCTCTTAAAGAAAATTCATATTCACTTTGATTGTATTCTTTGACTAAGGCAACAAACGCATTTACCACAAAGGCATAGTGTTGACTTGAAATCGCAAATACAGTTCTTGCAGGGAATGTGTTTTTATATTGTTCTTCAAGTAAGTTAGCTTGTTCTATGACTTGTCTAGCATAGCCTAGAAATTTTTCTCCTTGTTCAGAGAGAAGAATACCTTTATTTGTTCGAACAAATAAGCAGATGGACATTTCTTCTTCTAAATCATGAATGGATTTCGAAAGAGATGGTTGTGAAATAAATAAGGCTTTGGCTGCGGAATTAAAAGATCCAGATTCAACGATCTGGATCACGTAGCGCAATTGTTGCAACGTCATTAGTCAACAATTGTGATTGTATCAATCACTTGAGGATTTCTTGGACGATCATTGAAAGTAGTAGGTGTCTTTGCGATTTTATCTACATTTTCCATACCTTCAATAACTTTACCAAACGCAGCATATTCACCATCTAAATGAGGTGAATCCTGGTGCATAATGAAGAATTGACTTCCTGCACTATTTGGATCCATAGCACGAGCCATAGATAAAACACCACGAGTGTGTCTTAAATCGTTTTTAAATCCATTTGAAGCGAATTCTCCATGAATTGTATAACCTGGGCCACCAGTTCCGTTTCCAATTGGGCATCCACCTTGAATCATAAATCCTTTAATAACACGGTGGAAAGTTAATCCGTTATAGAATTTTTTTTCGATTAGATTCAAAAAGTTTTCAACAGTTTCAGGAGCAATCTCTGGATACAACTCAGCTTTGATTTGATCTCCGTTTTTCATTGTGATTAAAATATTTTTGGTTTCCATGTTTTTAGTTTTCCTTTCTTATATATTGTAATGCGATACAACCAAGACCAGTATGTACGGCGATTACGGAACTAATATAGTTTATATGAATATTTTCTTCAGGTACACCCTTTTCGATAAAACATTTTTTAAAATGGTTGGCACCCTCTAAAAAATCTGAGTGAATAATATAGATATTTGTATGTTCTATATCAATATCGTCAATGACTTTATCAATCGCATAGGTGTCAGCTCTTTTTTCTGTGCGAACCTTATTTAATACATCGATTCTGCCTTCTGTGTTTTTATTTAAGTGCAAGATAGGATAAATCTTTAACAAACCTGCAAGAGCTGCAGCCATTGGGGTTAATCTTCCACCGCGTTTTAGGTGTTGTAAATCCTTGACTAAGATCAATGAGTTGGATTCATAGATTGCCGGTCGAATAATCTCTAATATTTCTTCAGATGGTTTGTTTGCGTCGACTAATTGCTTGATCCAAATCGCAACATGTTTTTCTAATTCACAAGTTGAATACATATCAATCACATGGACATTCATTTCTAATTCTCGTGCAATACTTTGCATGGTTGAAGCGTTTGTAGATAATCCATTTGTCAATGGAATCGCAAATACAGTATCGTATTCTTTTTTTAGTTTTTCAAATAAATTATAGATTTTTTGATAGGTTGCCATGCTTGTTTTTGGCATTTTCCCCTTGGCTAATTCTTTATAAATATCTTGTGTTGAAATTTCTAATGTATCTTGGTATGTTGTTTTGTCAATTGTGATTTGTAAGGGAAGCAGGTAAATACCTAATTCTTTTGCCTGTTCAAAAGATAGATTGGAACCTGTATCCGTTACGACGGCAATTTTTTCCATACTAGAATCCTCGAATAGTTTGAGCATCGATGTTTGTGATGATTTCAACCGCAAGTTTTACAGCATTATCATAATCTTCTTCAGAACAGATTCCAAATGAAGCGTGTGCAAAACGAACGGGAATACCGATAATGATGGTTGGAATGTTATAGCGGTGAGTAATTCCTGCATTGGTTCCTCCACCTTTTCTTACACTTTCCTGTACAGGAATATTTTTTTCATGTGCCAAATCAATCGCATAACGCATAAAACGAGGGCTTGTGATATAAGAACGGTCAAACCAACGTAACATTGGCCCTTTTTTCAAGGCAGACTGAATCATGTAGTCTTGTTCAAATGTATCATCACTTGGGCATCCTTCAAAACAAATCGCAATGTTAGGATTTAAGTTTTTGATTGCTGTGTCCATGCCTCTTTCGCCGACTTCTTCTTGTGTTGTTAATGTGGCTTCAATGTTGTGGCTTACATCTTTTAATTGGTGTAGTACATCCATTACGGCTGCACAGCCTATACGACAATCAAAGGCTTTTCCTAAGAAAATCTTATGTGCTTCATCATATTTACATGTAACTGCAGGACACATGAAGTTACCTACAGATATATGAAATTCTTCTTTTACTTCTTGAGAACTTGTTGCGCCTACATCGATTACCAAATCATCAAAATCTACTTTTCCATTACGCTTTTCTTCAGATAAGAAATGAACCGGTTGACTTGCGACAATACCCGAAATCTTTTCACCTTTATCATTAAGAATCCAGACTTCGCCAGATACAATGTTTTTTGGATCCCATCCACCTAATGGTAAAAAGCGAATTGTACCATTTGGTTTGATGGCTTGCACAATAAAACCGACTTCATCGGCATGTGCATCCAAAAGAATCGTTGTTTCATGTTCTTTGTCTTGTTTAAAGTGCATATACGTATTACGCATTGTATCATCATGAACTTCACAAATATCCTTGACATCTTCCATGGCTAATGAAGATACTTCATCTTCCATGCCACTTGGTCCAAAGGCAGTTGAGAAGTTAATAATTCGTTTAATTTTTGAATTCATATACATTTCCTCCATAAATTTGTTAATATTATAGCACAGATACATATTTGTGGATGTGTTTCTGGTCATTTGAATGAATTTGTATTTGGACAAAGGACTAGAATAATTGTATCTTACCAAAAAAGGAGATTTTTGCATGAAAAAAATAATGTCAAAACTACATTTTAGAAGTATATATAAAACAATCGTATTAACTTTGATCTTATGCTTTGTTTATAACATTGCCTATTTAATGATGAGTGCCTCAGGTATGAATGTATATCTTAGACAAAGTCTAGAAGTCGTATTAAGTTTATTGTCGAGTTTAGGTTTCTATTTTATTTGCACAAAGATATGGAAGAAACAAAATTTTTGCGCATCTGCAATTTTGAAAGTATTAGTGCTACAAGGTATTTATATTTTAATTGTGAGTGGAATTCTTACAAATCTAGTGAATGTTTGCACAAATAATACAAGCTTAATGTTAGTGTTACAACTTATTAGTGCATTCTGCTTAGTTATGATGGTGCCATTCCAGTTGATTTTCTATTATGGATTGATTCACGATAAAAACTTAAAGGAATTTATTCCTTTTGCACTAAAAAAACACCAGAAATCTATGTTGAACTGGTATTGTACATTACTAATCTGTATTGTTGTGTTTGATACAATGTCTGGAGGTTTATTTAGTGCAGCACAGGGCTTTAATGCCCAAAGTATTTTAGTTGGATCTATGTATATGGGTAATCCTATGATATCTTGGATGATGTATTTATTCTTGGGAGTTAGCTTTAAGTCGAGTCTTGCAGCTATGTTTACTTATTTGTTTGTGAATTTTTTAATGGGCTTTTTCTATTGCATTCTTGAATTGAATTATGTTTCTTATGTAGGAAGTCTTTTAGATGCAGATTAATGAATTGAAAATTACCAGTCGAAGACTTGGTCTTTTAGTAAAGATGAATATCTTAACTGTTGAGGATCTATTGAAATATTATCCTTTGCGTTATGATACGGTTCAAACATTGCCCTATTCGCAATGGAATGAAAAGGAAAATGTTGTATTCCAAGGCTTGATTTGTTCAACCGCAAGAGTGATTCGTTTATCTAAGAATCGTTCGATGACTAAGTTTAAAGTCTTGTCATGGAATGAAGAATTAAACATTACTTTATTCAATCGTCCATGGCCATCTCAATTTGGTTTTGGCAAGATGATAACGATTTATGGACAATATCAAGGGAATAATAATGTGGTAGCTTCTACTTATAATTTTAAACCTTTAGATCAACAATTAGGCTTACATCCAGTATATCCATTGATTGAAGGTTTGAAGCAATCAGATATACAGGCCATTATGAAAGAGGCCCTTAAACATGTGGATGTTTTACCTCAAAGAGTACCACAAAGGTATATTGAAAAGTATAAGTTGTTAGATATATCTATGGCTTATAAATGGATTCACTTTCCAGAGAATGAAAAGCAACTGCATGCCGCAATTCGTACATTGAAGTATGAAGAGTTTCTATGTTTTCAATGCGTAATGCAGTCGATGCATGAAAAGAAGGAAATAAAAAAAGCTAAGAAATTTTCTATGGCAACAGTAAAGAAATGGATTTCAGGTCTTCCTTTTGAGTTAACGAAGGATCAGCTTTCAAGTATTGACGATATTCTATATGATTTAAAGAGTACAAATGTCATGTTTCGCCTTGTTCAAGGAGATGTTGGATGTGGTAAGACAATTGTTGCTCAAATTAGCATGTATGCCAATCAGCTAGCTGAATATCAATCGGCTTTGTTGGCACCAACCGAAATCTTAGCTCGCCAACATGTAGATAATATGCATAAATTAGGTTTAGATGCGACTTTATATGTTTCTAGTTTACCGACTAAGGAAAAGAAAGAAATTTTAACGAAACTTGAGAATGGAGAAATATTAAATGTGGTAGGAACGCATGCTTTATTTCAAGAAAATGTTATTTTTAATAAATTAGGCCTTGTGATTGCGGATGAGCAACAGCGTTTTGGTGTGAAACAAAGAAGGTCTCTATTAGAAAAAGGAAAGTGTGTTGATTTTCTAATGATGTCAGCTACACCGATTCCTAGAACGTATGCGCATTTCTTATATGGAGATATGGATATTAGTTCGATTCATACAATGCCTAAAGGAAGAAAGAGTGTTGTCACAAAGTATTTTAAAACTTCAAGTATGTCGCCAGTTTTAAAAGATGTATTGAAATTTATTCAAGAAGGAAGACAATGTTATGTCGTGTGTCCTGCCATTGAAGATAATGATGAATTTAAAATGCGTAATGTATTTGAAATTTATGAAGGCATGACAAAGATATTAAAAGATATACGCATTGGCTTGCTTCATGGAAAAATGACAAGTCAGGAAAAGGAAGAAACGATGGACAAGTTTTCTAAACATGAATTGGATATCCTTGTTTCCACAACGGTTATTGAAGTTGGAATTGATGTGGCCAATGCGAGTGTGATGGTCATTTATGATGCGCATCGTTTTGGCTTAAGTACTTTGCATCAGCTTAGAGGACGTGTGGCACGTGATAAAAAACAGGGGTATTGTTTCTTGTTGTCGGCATCGAGTGATCCTCAGGCTATTGAACGCTTAAAAAAGATGGAAGAATTAAAGGATGGCTTTGAAGTATCCAATTATGATTTGCATATGCGCGGTCCAGGTGATATTTTAGGGATAAGACAAAGTGGTATGCCTTGTCTTGTGTTTGGTGATTTTGAAAAAGACCAGGCTATGATGGAAACGTGTATTCATGATGCCAAAAAAATCATACAAGATCAAGTGGATGTGGATTTGTTGTCGTATATTTCAAGGGCTATTGAAAATGCACAGTATTTTGATTAGGAGTTTTACAATGGATAAACAGAAGATAGAGAATAAAACTATATATTTTATGTGCTTATTAAGTATGATATGCATTCTTGTTTTGATTGCTTACTTCTTCTTTTTACGTAATGTTGAAATTGATATTATGGCAAATGCGCAATATACGTATGTTGGAGAAAATGGAAATGCGAGTGTGACAGTAAGTGCTAAACAGGGAGATCTAAATCAAAGAACACAGGATTTTTTGAACTCTGTTCAATATGAAGTCAGTCCGAATACAGATTTATCAAATGGAGATACGATTCATGTAACGGCAACGTATGATGAGGCTTTAGCCAATCAATATCATTATCAGCCAAAAAGTGTTGAAACCGATGTGGTGGTAAAGGGGCTTGCCAATCGTTATAGTGCATTAGAGGACATTCCAAAAACATTGATTCAGGATGGGAAAGATGCAGCTATAGATTATGTAAAAGATAATCAAGAATCTATATATACTATTGATGGTAAAGAAGATAAGGCGCCTGGACTTGATAAACTGAAGATTGTCTATTCGGCTTATTTAAAATCGAATCAAAAAAATAATAGTGATCGATTTGTATATATTGTACAAATGAATTATGCCTCAGAAATTTTATATTACATGGTATGTATTCCAAATATTAATGATTCAGATTCGATAGATACGCATAATATTTATGGAGAAAAGGCGTATTTAACGCAAGATGAATGGAATGGTAAAGATTTTAGTGGATATGTAAATCGTGTATATTCATTAAAATATCAAATTGAACAAATAAATAAAGAAGTCAAATCAAATTGACTTCTTTATTTTAGTTTATTCATTAATTCTTCAAAATCTGGTTTTTCAATTTCATGAAATTCAATGGTAACACTATCGTTATCTTTATAACGTGGAATCAAATGAACGTGGAAATGGTTAACACTTTGTCCTGCAGCTTCATGCACATTACTTAAAATGTTGATGCCATCACAATGTAGAGTTTGTTCCAATTTGTTGGCAAGCTTACTAGCAACTTCAAATACATGGTTGCGGGTTTCATCTGGACAATCTAAAAAAGAATCACAGTGTTCTTTTGGGACAACAAGCGTATGTCCATAAGAAGTAGGGTTGATGTCTAGAAAAGCGATAACACTTTCGTCTTCATAGATTTTATTGCTTGGAATTTCACCATTAGCGATCATACAAAAAATACACATAAGTATACGTCCTCCTTATTAAAAATAATACATCGTTTTAGATAAAATGAAAAGCCAGACTAAGGGGGTGTCTGGCTTTTCAATAAGGGGATAGAAAATAGTATGAATATCATTTACTGATTTCATACCGGCAAGGTCTTCAAACTCCTTGCTTGTATAGAAGTATACCATAAGTTGTGTCAAATAAAATGTGAAAAGTGTGGGAAAATATGTGATTTAATAAAAAAGTAGTGTTTTCACCCCACTTTTTTGTTTTTTTTGACTCATTTTACAAAATTGATAGTGCTTGCGAGTGTCAAAAATGGGAAAATTTGGATTTTTCATGAATTATAAATATTGAGAACTAGTTTTATGCTATAATGTAAGCTAAGCGGAGGTTTTGAGATGATTGTAAAAACCATTCAGGAAATAACAAATATAATGCATGCAAATGTGCATGGTGATATTGATGATACAAGAAAAATACATGGTGTTGTGATTGATTCACGACAGGTGACAAAAGATGTTTTATATGTACCAATTATTGGTCAAAGAGTAGATGGACATGTATTTTCCAAACAAACAATTGAAGATGGCGCTTTGATTAGTTTGTGGCAAAAGGATCATCTTCCATATCCGAATTTTCCAGTTATTTTAGTTGATGACACGCTTAAAGCTATGCAAGATCTTGCGAAAGCGTATTTAGATGAGTTACGTCCATTAGTAATTGGTGTAACGGGTTCTAACGGAAAAACTAGTTGTAAAGATATGTTGTATAGTATTTTTTCACAAGAGAAAAAAACACAAAAAACACAGGGAAATCGTAACAGTGAAATTGGTCTTCCATTAACTATTTTTGACTTTGATGAAGATATTGAAGTTGCGATTTTAGAAATGGGTATGGAAAACAAAGGCGAAATTACGCAGTTGACTTCCATTGCACAGCCTGATATTTCTGTGATTACTTCTGTAGGTTCAGCTCACATGGAAAATTTGGGCGGTAGACTTCAGATTGCTCAGGCAAAATGTGAAATTTTAGAGGGATTAAAAGAAAATGGCTTATTCCTTTATAATCATGAAAGTGAAGAAATAAAACAGGTTCTTCCTACTTTGAATACAGAAAATAAGAAAATCGTATCTTTTGGTCAAGGTGGAGATGTTTCTATCACAAGTGATATTAAATATGATAAAGAAGGAATTGTTTTTAACTGCAATATTCTAGATGCACCTGTTCATTTACGTGCATTTGGTGATTTTCAGGCTATGAACGCATTACCGTGTATTTTTATCGCAAAGGCTTGTCAATTAAAAGAGGAATCTATTTTAAAAGGATTGGCTGATTTAGAAATGACAAAGATGCGTACACAGCTAATTCCAGTTTCAAATGCGTATATTTTAGATGATACGTATAAATCAAATCCAGAAAGCGCAAAGGCAGCTATCGATACATTGATGGAATTGCCTGCGCAAAAACATATCGCCATTTTATCGGATATGTTAGATCTTGGAAGTGAAGAAAAACAATTGCACTTTGATGTGGGCGAATACGCTAAACAAAAAGGTGTAGACGAACTATATTGTACGGGTCCTCTTTCTAAAGAAACAAGTGATGGTTTTAATGGAAAGTGGTATGAAACAAAAGATGAGATATATGAAGCTGTTAAACCTTTGTTAGATCAAGATTGTATTGTTTTGATCAAGGGTTCAAGAGCTATGAAAATGGATACGTTAGTAGATGCATTTAGGGGGAAAAAACAATGAGTAAATTACGTTTAGGTGTCATATTTGGAGGACAAAGTAGTGAATACTCTGTTTCATTGCATTCTGTCGCTTCTTTTTTACGTCAGATTCATGCTGATAACTATGATATGACTTTAATTGGAATTAATAAAAATGGACATTTCTATTTATATAATGGAGATGTGGATTCGATTGAACATGATACATGGCAAAGTGAAGAAACTTGTGCATCTTGTGCATGGGTAAATGGTGGAATCATGCCTTTGGATGGTTCAAACAAAGTGATTGAATTGGATTGTGTATTCCCAGTACTACATGGAAAAAATGGAGAAGATGGATTGATTCAAGGATTGCTTGAGTTGATGAATATTCATTATGTAGGCTGTGATGTAATGTCAAGTGCGATGTCAATGGACAAAGAAATCATGCATATTCTTTGTAAGGAAGCAAATATTCCGTGTGCAGATTATATTTGTTTATACGCAAATCGAGAAAATCCTACATTTGAACAGATTCAAGAAGAGATTCCATTACCATGGATTGTTAAGCCATGCAATGCAGGAAGTAGCTATGGGGTTCATTTTGTAAATGATAAAGAAGAATTTGAAAGTGCATGTAAAGATGCTTTCTTCTATGATGGTCGCGGTAAGATCTTAGTTGAAAAAGTAATTAAAGGCTTTGAGATTGGTTGTGCTGTTATGGGAAATGAAGAAATCTTTACAGGATCAGTGGATGAAATTGAAATTAATGGTGGATTCTTTGATTTTGAAGGTAAGTATGAAATGAAGGGAGCAGCTATTTATTGTCCGGCTCGTATTGATGAAAAAACATTTAAAGAAGCACAAGAATTAGCTCGTAGAACATATATTGCGATGAACTGCTGTGGTATGGCACGAGTAGATATGTTTGTGACAGAAGATAAAGAAGTGATTTTAAATGAATTGAATACAATTCCAGGATTAACGGCTACTTCTCGTTATCCTTCTATGATGAAAGAAGCTGGAATTGAATTTGCGGATTTAATTGATAAGCTAATTGAATTAGCTATGCAAAGGACTATTGGAGCATGTTAGAATCTTATAGTCGGGCTTGGACAGAAATCGACTATGATGCGATTGCGCATAATGTAGAAGAAGTAAGAAAGCTCGTAAAGAAAACAAAAATTATGGGTATCGTCAAAGCCAATGCGTATGGTTTGGGTGATGTCGCATGTGCTAAGGCTTTACAAAAATGTGGAGTGGATTATTTTGGCGTTTCGAGTGTGGATGAGGCTTTGAACTTAAGAAATGCAGGGATTCAAGATAATATCCTAATATTAGGGTATACACCTAGTATGCATTTTCACTATCTTCATGAACAAAATATTGTTCAATCTTTGATTTCTATTGAATATGCAAGAGAATTAAATGTGTATGCCAAGGAAAACAATGTAAAGATTCGTTGTCATTGTAAAGTAGATACAGGTATGTGCAGAACGGGAATTGTTTATCAAGAACAAGATAAACATATAGAAGATATTTATGAAGAGTATCATATGGAAAATCTATGTGTAGAAGGCATCTTCTCGCATTTCCCTGTGAGTGATTGTTTGGATGAGAATTGTAGATCATTTACGACCAAACAAATTCAATTGTTTGATGAAGTTGTTGATTTGTTGAAATCTCAAGGTATTGATCCAGGTATTCGTCATCTTCAAAATAGTTATGGAATTTTAAACTATCCAGAGCTGGAATATGAATATTGTAGACCAGGTCTACTTTATATGGGTGTGACGAGTGATGATCAAATTCCAATCCAAACAAATCCAGACTTTATTCCAATTATGTCTATGTATGCCAATGTTAGTTTGGTGAAATGGATATATCCTGGACAAAGTGTAAGTTATGGTCGTCATTTTGTGGCTGAAAAACCAACAAAAGTTGCAACAATGAGTATTGGATATGCGGATGGTTTACCACGTCTTTTATCGAATCAGGGATTTGAAGTGTTAGTACATGGCCAAAGATGTAAATTGATTGGAAACTTATGTATGGATCAATGTATGATTGATGTTACAGATGTAGATGATGTAAAAGAGGGCGATGTAGTGTGTATCGTAGGTCATCAAGGAAATGAAGTCGTTACTGTAGATCAAATTAGTCGTACGGCTAAGACTATCAACAATGAGACACTAACTTCGATTTCTTCGCGTGTACCTAGATTAAAGGTGCGCTCATGAAAAGACAGTATGCATCGATAGATATTGCACGTTATGTTTCGGCTTTATTAGTTGTATGTATTCATACATTTCCTTTTTTAGAAATTTCTGAAACATTTAATACGTACTTTATTCATACTGTATGTCGTTTGGCGGTTCCATTCTTTTTTACGACAAGTGGATTCTTCTTTTTTAGAAACTATGATTCAGAAAATGAAGATTTAAATGAGACTCGTTTAAAGAAGGCATTGATTCGTTTATTTCGAATTTATTTGATTTGGACAATTATTTATTTGCCATATACGATTTTTGATTATACGCACACGGGTTTTCATATTAAGTATTTATTTACATATGTAAGAGATTTTTTCTTGAATGGAAGTTATTATCACTTGTGGTTTTTACCAGCCTTAATGTTAGCGGACGTAATTGTCTATTGTTTGTATAAGAAAAAAGGCTTGAATTTCACATTGTTGATTACGTTTATATTATATTTTGTAGGTTACTTGATTAATGTATATACACCAATTTGGGAAAGTATTCCAGGTATATCCTTCTTCTTTGGTTTCTTTACAAAAACATTGTCAACCGCAAGAAATGGAATTTTCTTTGGTCCTATGTTCATTGCGATTGGGTTATTACTTTCAAGAACGCGTCGCTTGCCTAAAAAGGTTAGCTTGATTGGTTTCTTGATTAGTTTTGTATTATTCTTTGCGGAAGTATCTTTATATCGCCATTTCGGTATTTTAAGAGATTTAACAAGTATGTATATTTGTTTGGTTCCCGCTATTTATTTCTTAGTGAATTATTTATTAAAGGTCAATATTCCATATCGTAAAATGTTTACGATTTTACGTCATGATTCATTGATGATTTATACTTCACATATTTTGTTTGCCAAAATCTTCTTGGCATTGATGCCACATGCACATTTAGTTGTTTATTTCTTAACTTTGGCATGTGCACAATGTTTGGCAGGTTTTGTGACGCGTTATCAGGATCAATATCCGATCTTAAAAAAATTACTGTAAGCTTATGATTCGATTATTTCAGGTGAAATGTGCCAATGAAAATGAAATTGAGGCACAAATCTTAAAAAAACTGCGAATCCGTAAAGAAGACCTTTTGCAGTGGCACGTACATAGAAAAAGTGTGGACGCACGTCACCAGAAGGTCTTATTTTCGTATGTCGTAGATTGTAAAGTTAAAAATGAAAAGAAGCTTTTAAAGCTAAAAGACGTTTCTCTAACACCAGATGAAACGTATCATCCAGTAATGAGTGGAAAACATGCATTATTGGCTAGACCCGTTGTTGTTGGGTTTGGTCCTGCAGGTATGTTTGCAGCTCTGATTCTTGCACAATCTGGCTATAAACCGATTGTTTTAGAAAGAGGATCAAAAGTAGATGTTCGTAAACAAAAAGTAGAAACTTTTTGGGAAAATGGACAATTGGATGAAGAATGCAATGTTCAATTTGGAGAAGGTGGCGCGGGTGCTTTTAGTGATGGAAAGTTAACGACAAGATCGAAAGATTCATTATGTCGTAAAGTATTAGAGGAACTTGTTTCTTTTGGGGCAAAGTCTGATATTTTAATTGATCAGCATCCTCATATTGGTACAGATGCCTTCTTGGCGATTATTCGAAATTGTCGTGAAGAAATTGAACGTTTGGGAGGAACTTTCTATTTTGATACAAAGTTAGAAGATATTAAAGTGGAAAATGGTACTTTGAAACAAATCTATTTCAATCAACAATGGATAGGTTGTAATGCTTTAATTCTTGCGACTGGACATAGTGCAAGCGATACCATTTTAATGCTTCATCAACATGGTATTCATGTCGAAAATAAACCGTTTGCGGTTGGTGTTCGTATTGAACATAAACAAAATTATATCAATGAGGCTATGCTTCATGAATATAGTCAAGATGAAAGATTGATTCCAGCTCGTTATCAATTGACGTATACGGCATCCAATTCAAAAGGTGTATATACATTCTGTATGTGTCCAGGTGGCTACGTTATTCCAAGTTCATGTCAAAAAGATCAATTGGTTGTGAACGGAATGTCTTATGCGAGTCGTAGTGGAGAAAATGCCAATAGTGCATTGCTTGTGCAAATCAATGATTCAGATTATGGTAATGAATTGTTTGCCGGGTTAAAATATCAGGAAGACTTGGAAAAGAAAGCTTTTAAAATGGGAGACGATTATAAGGCATGCGTACAACTTGCGAAGGATTATTTAGAAAATAAAATATCAAATCAATTTGAATCCGTATTACCAACCTATTCGATTGGTACAACGTTTTGTGATTTGAACGATTTATTCTCTAAAGAAGTCAATCTAGCCTTGCACGAGGCGTTAGAGCATTTTGAAAAGAGAGTGCCTGGCTTTGTTTCTGGTGGAGCCATATTAAGTGGTGTAGAATCAAGAAGTAGCAGCAGCGTGCGTTTAGTTCGTGATAAAGAATCTTATGTTTCGAATATTCAAGGTATCTATCCAAGCGGTGAAGGTAGTGGCTATGCAGGTGGCATTATGACAAGTGCTATTGATGGTATTCGTAGTGCCGAGCATTTGATTGAATACTTTGCCAAAGGGGAGTTTTAAATGAATATATTTGCTCCGAATTATTATGTTCAAAGTTTTAAAACTTTGAACATTCAAAAACTTCATGAAATGGGAATTCAATTACTTCTGTGTGATATTGACAATACGCTTGTGGCGTATGATGAAGAATGTCCAAATCAGGATGTGATTGATTTTATAAATAAATTAAAAATGAATGGAATTGAGGTTGCACTATGTTCAAATTCACCAAGTTCTAGAGGTAAGAATTTTGGTAAGCATCTTCCAGTTTCAAATATATATCCATTTTCGTGTAAACCATTTCCATTTTGTTTTAAAAAGGCAATGAGAGACCATGGCCTAAAGGCAAATCAGATTGCGATATTAGGTGATCAAATGTATACGGATATATTGGGTGGAAATATTTGGGGGTTTTATACAATTTTAACGGCTCCTATTGCGATAAAGGATCGAAATATCACAAAAGTATTTCGTTTCTTTGAAGAATTAATATATGGTTATTTAGAAAAGAAAAAATTATTGAAGCGAGGTGACTTTGATGACTAAATATTGTAAGGGTTGTGGTGTTTTACTACAAAACGAAGATGAAAATGCATTAGGCTATGTTCCTACTTTAGATGCTTCTTATTGTCAAAGATGTTATCGCATTCGTCATTATGGCGATGTGACAATCAATATGCAGCAGGGAATTGAATCCAACGCAACATTAGAAAAAATAAATAAAATCGATGGTGTGGTTTTCTGGGTTGTGGATTTATTTGCGTTTGAGGCTAACTTAATTTCGCGTTTGAATCAAAAACTTCCAGGCAAAGATATTGTGATGGTATTAACGAAGCGTGATGTCTTGCCAACAACTTTAACAGATGAAAAAATCATTAACTTTGTAAAGCATCGTCTTCACGAAGAAAATATTGTTGTAAAGGATATTGTGATTTGTGGCTATCTATTAAAGGAAAATGATAAATCTAGAGAATATTCATCACGTATTGTGAATGCGATTTTGAAATATCGTAAGAATCGAAATGTGATTTTTATGGGTGTTGCCAATGCAGGAAAATCCACTGTATTGAATCATTTATTGGCATCGAAAGATTTAACGACTTCTCAAAATCCAGGGACTACATTAGATTTAGTTCCAATTCCTTTTGAGGATTATACAATTTATGATACGCCCGGTATTGAGAATACGCATTCTTTATTAACGCATTTACAGCCTAAAGATTTAAAGACGGTCATTCCAACAAAACCAATTCGACCATTTGTTTCGCAAATTTTTGAGGATCAGTCCTTTGCGGCTGCAGGACTAGCAAGACTTGATGTGGTAGTGAGTGGTAAGGCAACGGTAGTTGGATATTTCTCTCGTTCTTTATCGATTCATAGAGGAAAATTAAGTAATGCGGATGCGTTGTGGCAAAAACATTTAAATGGTATGTTAGTGCCATGCGTAGATACATCCTTATTAACGATGCATACGTTCCATGCTCCTAAACTTGAGGGAGAAAAGATGGATGTTTGTATTCATGGTATTGGATGGTTCTGTATTAGTGGACAAGTAAAAGATGTATATGTAAAAGTACATAAAGGTATTCAGGTAACGTTTAGAAAGGCGATGATTTAATGTTAACGAGTCAAAATAAAAAATATTTAAGAAAATTAGGAATGGAGTATAGATCGTTATTCCAAATTGGAAAAGATGGTTTAAGTGATAATTTAATGGATACTTTATCCGATTCATTGGAGGCACATGAATTAGTAAAATGTAATTTATTAAAGACATGTCCAGTCGATGTTCGTGAGGCAGCTATTGAGTGTGCAAGTGCAACAGGTAGTGAAGTGGTTCATATTGTAGGACATACTTTCTTGTTGTATAGAAGAAGTAAAGAAAATAAATTGGGGCTTAAAAAATGAGAATTGCCATTGTAGGAGGTTCTTTTGATCCTATACATGATGGGCATATTCAAATGGCCAATCAGTCTTTGCAGGGATTAGGTGTAGATGAAGTATGGTTTATGCCAACGTCTAGTACGCCTTTAAAAGATCATGATCTGACATTGGATCAAGAGCGTTTAGCTATGATTGATTTGGTGGTTAAGAAAAACCCGAAATTTAAAGTTTGTACACTAGAACTTGAAAGAGCAGGTAAAAGTTACACGTATGATACGCTAAAGAAATTGATTGAAATATATCCGGAACATAAATTTTATTGGATCATAGGAAATGATCAATTGATGCAGTTTGACAAGTGGCACAATCCGAATGAACTTGTGAAGATGGCTCATTTTGTATGTTTTGATAGGGATGGAAAGCTTTCTGATTCAAAGTATGATATTGCGTGTATGACAATGCCGGCAGTTCCTGTTTCTAGTTCAGAGATTCGAATGGGAAATAAGTTGAATTATTTGCCTGAAGAAGTGTTGCGTTATATCTATCGAAATCGATTGTATGTGAATGATTTTGTGGCTTCTAGATTGACAAAAAAAAGATATAAACATTCTTTATCGGTTGCTCGACTTTGTGAAGAGTTTGCCTTGAACAATGGGTATGATATGCATATTGCGTATTATATTGGTTTGTTTCATGATATAGCTAAATATATGCCAAAGGATGAAATGTTAAAATGGATGCAGAGTGTGTGTCCTGAAAACATGGAATATCCTGTAGCTGTATGGCATGGTTTTGTCGGGGCTGCTGTCACGAAAGATATCTTTTTAATTGAAAATCCAATTATTTATAATGCGATTTATCATCATGTATTAGGAACGAGTCAAGATCCATATGCGATGATGGTATTTTGTGCAGATAAATTAGATCCTTTGCGTGGATATGATTCTACTAAATTGATTGAGATTTGTAACAAAGATATTAAAGAAGGATTTGATTTGGTGGTTCAACAAAATCGTGAGTTTTTAAAGAGAGGATAAACATGGAAATTTTAGATATTGTAGTTCATGCGATCTGTGAAAAGAAAGCACAAGATGTACGTGTATATGATGTAACGAGTTTGACTCCATTTATGGATTCAATGATTGTTTGTTCGACTACAAATATTCGTCAGAATAATGCGACTGCACAAAACATTAAGGATCGTTTAAGAGAAGCTGGATATTTGGGGGATATGCATATTGAGGGTGACTCTGGTTCAAAATGGCTTTTAATTGATTTAAAAGAAGTTGTAGTCCATTTATTTGTGAATGAAGAAAGGCAGGTTTATAATCTGGATCGTTTATATTCGGATGTTCCAGTAAAAACGTATGATTTATAATACATTGGCACATTATTATGATGCTTTAGTAAAAGATGAAGAGGCATCTAGAGAATGGGTATCTTGGATTGAGAGTGAACTTGCACCTTGTGATTGTTTAGAACTTGCGTGTGGTAGTGGTGAGATCACTGAGATGCTCGTAAAAAAAGGCTATACGATGACAGCACTTGATTTGAGTGAAGAAATGGTGAAGCAGGCTAAGAGTAAAAACTTAGAGGGTTCCATTCAATTCTTATGTCAAGATATGCGTAATTTAAGTAATTTAGGATCTTATTCTGGTATTTTCTGTTTGTGTGATAGTTTTAACTATATTTTAGAGAAAGAAGAAATTGATGCATTCTTTCATGAAGTGAGTCAACATTTAAAACCAAATGGACTTTTTTTCTTCGATACACATTCGTTAGATCGTTTAGATGAATTTGATACGGAATATAATGAGACAGGTGCTTTTGAAGATGGTTGTCAATATCAATGGTCAATTATGGCAGAAGATGATTATGTATATCAGGATTTTGCGTTTTATATGAAAGACAAAGTGGTTCAGGAGCATCATATTCAAAGAGTATATGATCCAATATGGTTGAGTGATACTTTGTCGAAATATTTTGATGTTTTAAAAGTCACAACGGATTTTGATATTGAGGGGATTGCGCCTGGTGAAAAGTATTTTTATGTATGTAGAAAGAAGGTACAAGAATGATTGGTATTGTAGCGGCAATGGATGCTGAGATTCATGAATTTGAAAAGCGTATGGACTTAGTAGATCATACGAAGACAATTGCGGGATGCACATTAACATATGGAAAATGGCAAGGTAAAGATGTAGTCTTATGTAAGAGTGGTGTAGGTAAGGCATATGCAGCTATGTCTTGTACAATTTTGTGTATGCAAGGAAATATCGACAGCATTATTAATGTGGGTACAGCTGGTGGATTAACGCAGGATGAGCAAGTGTTGGATATTGTGATTAGTGATAAGGTTGTACAAGCCGATTATGATACAAGTCCATTAGATGGTCCTTCTGGTGTTGGATTGGTGTATAATAGTCATGAAAAATTGAGCCAAAGTTGTATTGAAGCGGCAAACGCTATGCAGATTTGCTATCATGTAGGTACAATTGCTTCTCAAGACTTATTTATGTCTAGAGATGAAGATTTTGAAAAATTAATGAATAATTTTCCAGACTCAATTTGTTCAGAAATGGAGGCAGGAGCGATTGGTGCTGTTGCCACACAGTTTAATATTCCATTTGTGATTGTGCGTTCACTTAGTGATGTTGTGCATCATAATGAAAATCCAATGGAATTTTCAACCTATGTTTCTAAAGCAAGTGCACAATCGGCTAAATTGATTGAAAATTGGTTGATGCGTATATAGTAAAAAGGAGGGGTAAGAATGGGACTAAAGCATAAGCGTAAAAGACAGCATGGAACAACAACGACAATGGCATTGGTCATCATTCTTGTTCTTGTATTACTTTTGATTTGGTCTGAGTTTATTAGTGGACCGAATCGCGTTAAGGAACAGATTTATACGCAAAGAATTGAAAAAATAATTAAACAAAATAAGAATATACAAGGCTTGAGTGAGCATGTCTTTGATTACATAACATATCAGGGATATGATGATACAACTTTGTATTGGTACAATGCGAAGTCTGAATTGATTACTTCAAGAGATATTGAAACTTTGAATTATAAAAAGGCAAAACGCATTGCGAAAAAGAACTATAACATCAAGTGTGATTCGATTGCACTTGGATATGGCTACAACAATCCGGTATATGAGATTCGTGGATCAAATAAATTGATTTTATTGGATTATGATAGTTTTGAACGTGTTTATGAAAGGGGGATACGATAATGGCTGATTTTGATTTTAATGCACCTTATGTAGATCGTAGAACTTGGATCATTGATCATCTACAAAATTTGGTTTTAGAACCCAAAGAAATATTGGTCGTATTGTTGATTGATTTTTTCAACCAGCAGCATATTTCAATTGATCATGAATTGATTAGTGAAAAATTAAAAATCGGTGTGGATGAAGTGGAAGATATTTTTACAGAATTATCGGATAAAGGCTATTTGACTTTAGACTATGCGAATGGATCTTTGATTTTTAATATTGAAGGTATCTTTGAACTTTCTAAAGCCAGTGATACTTCCATTGATCGTTCTTTATTAGAGCAGTTTGAAATGGAATTTGCGCGTCCACTATCTTCAACGGAAATGCAAAGGATTATTGATATGGCCAGTATGTATGATGAGCGTCGTGTGATTTGTGCGTTAAATGAAGCTGTATGTAATGAAGTTTGCGATTTAAATTATATTGAAAGAATTCTTCAGAATTGGCAACAAAAAGGTTTGTCAACTGAAGATTTAGAGAATGGCAAGCGATGAATGCGAATGAAATTTTGGATGAAATGGAGAAGATTTTTCCAGATGCCAAGTGCGAATTGTATCATGAATCCCCATTTCAATTGATTGTTGCGGTCGTACTTAGTGCACAAACAACCGATGCGATGGTTAATAAGGTAACGCCTGCATTATTTAAAGCGTATCCTACTGCAGAAAAGATGGCAAAAGCCAATGTTTCTGAATTAGAGCCATACATAAAAAGAATTGGTTTGTATCGCAATAAGGCTCGTTCGATTTCGAATTTAAGTAAAGATCTAGTTGAAAGATATCATGGCCAAGTACCTTACACATATAAGGATTTAATGTCTTTAGCAGGTGTTGGAAGAAAGACAGCGAATGTCGTTCGTAGTGTAGCTTTTGATATTCCTAGCTTTGCGGTAGATACCCATGTCAATCGTGTCAGTAAGCGTTTGGGTTTAGCCAAATATAATGATTCGGTTGAAAAGGTTGAGGAAAAACTAAAACGAAAAATCGATCGTTCAAGATGGAATCAAGGTCATCATGACTTTATATTTTTTGGGCGTTATCTTTGTCATTCAAGAAATCCAGAATGTGAAAGATGTCCTTTTAAAAGCTTTTGTAAGAAAGATAAATATGAGAAATAATAGCACTACACTTGTAGTGTTTTCTTTTTGTATAGTGATAAAAGATAAAGGCTATGTCACAACAATTAGTTGATAATAGCGGTTTTTAGAAGGAGAGCAAATCGCTCTCCTTATTTTTATCCCTACAAACTGGGATTCGTTGTTCTTCATTCAATT